>JAANMV010002192.1_pt1 | contig 19571 bp, 26 predicted proteins | sample 7279661 | NCBI WGS metagenome assembly JAANMV01 (sample SAMN14094540, study PRJNA606508) | bioreactor metagenome | isolation source: A lab-scale SPAN reactor treating ammonium-rich wastewater day 121 | place: Ireland: Galway | collected 2017-05-16 | reverse complement strand
AGGGCCATGAGCCACGCAGACCTGACCGACAGCGACTGGTTGTGAATGTCGGGGAAGTTCAACATTGTGGCCGTCATCGAACACTACACCGGCGACGTGCTGTCGCTGGGCGGCGGATGGGTGAAGTTGAAGTGCCCGGTGCACGACGAGAACAACCCGTCCGCTAGTTACAAAAGCGACAAGGGTTCCGTGCGTTGCTTCGGTTGCGGGTTCTTCGGTGACGCGATTGACCTGATTCAGCGCAAAGAAGGACTCGACTACGGGGAAGCCCGGGAGCGGGCCAGTGAAATTACTGGCGAAACGTTGGACGGCACATCGCTGTTCACCAGGCAGGAACCCGTTGGGCGGTGCAAGCCAGTCAGGCTATTCGACGGGAACCATGCGCCACCGCGACGGACAAGCGCAGCCACTGTGGTGCGGCGGAAGCCGCGCCGCATTTAGAGAGGGGAAACAATCAAAACACTATCCGAATTGGAGCGTGCCAGTCTGGCGCGTCGGGTGGACGCTTACGCGTCCCAGCTCCATAGCCCGCAAGGCGCTGACCTGTTCAGTTACCTTGTGGATGAGCGGGGCCTGACCCCGGAAACGGTTCAACGGTTCCGGCTGGGGGCTGTGATTGAGCCGGAGGAGGGTGATGCCCCAGCTGCTGGGCGCATCTCCATCCCGTACTTGACTAACGCTGGGCCGGTGGCGTTGCGGTTCCGCAAACTGCCTGAGCAGGAGCATGGTCCCAAGTACTGGCAACCGGCCGGCACTGTCACCAGCATTTTCAACGTGAACACCATCCTGCAGGGCGGCAGCTACGCCGTCGTTACTGAGGGTGAGTTTGATTGCATGATCGCCACGCAGTGCGGGCTGCCCGCTGTTGGTATCCCTGGTGCGACGGCGTGGAAGCCTCACTACTCTGCAGTGTTTGAAGGGTTTGAGCGGACTATCATTTGCGGCGACAACGACGACAAGGGTGCGGGTGCTGAGTTCGCGGAGAAGGTTGCTGCGAAGGTTCCTGCCCCCGTCGTGTTCATGATGCCGCAAGGGCACGACGTTAACTCGTACTTTTTGGAAGCAGGCTCTCGTGGCCTGCGTCAACTACTGAAGGTGGACAAATGAGTTTAGGGGCGCAGCTTGTGGAGAGCGAGCATCTGGTTGAGTTCGGAGACGACGGCACGCCAGTGCATAGTGTGCGGATCACGTTGGGGCGTGGCGAGCTGGCTGCGTTGAGGGCCGTTGCGGCGGCTGCTATGCGTGGCCATAACATTCCCGCCGACGTGGTGGGCAATGCGAAAAGGTTTGAGCAGTGGGCCGGGGTTGTTGACCGGCAACTGGCAACAAGGACAGGAGAAACGCTTTGAAAGTGATTGGTTTGACAGGGGCGAAACGCTCTGGCAAGGACACGGTTGCCAACTACCTGGTTGAGCATCACGGGTTTGTGCGGCTGGCTTTCGCTGACACGCTGAAGGATGTACTGACCGCGATGGACCCCATCCTGGGGGCCTACGACAGCGACAACAGTTGTGGCGATCCTGACTGCTGCGGCGGGCCGTACGTGTCCATCCGCGAGGTGCGGCTGTCGGCGGCGCGTGCCGACTACCCCGACGAGGACGACCTGAAGGCGTCGGAGTGGGGTGGCGAGTATGTGACGTTGCTGCAGAACCTGGCCGAAGGCATGCGGGCCATTGATAACGGCACCTGGCTGCGGCCCGTTCGCAATGCACTGTTCCGGCTCCGCGATGAGGGCGTGCAGGGTGTTGTGGTTACAGACGTGCGGCACCGCAACGAGGCGTACTTGGTGGACAGTGTGACATGGGGTGAGACCGAGCTGTGGCATGTGGTCCGCCCTAGCAGCGAAAGGTTCCGTGACCACATCACCGAGCAGCTGCACGGCAACCTTGGCGAAGAAGTTGAGTTGCTGAATGATGGAACGATTGTAGAACTTGGAAGCAAGATTGAGGGGGTTCTGAATGGAGCTGGCTGATTTGTTGGCGCCCGCGAAAGCGGGGCGCAAGTACGACAAGGTGGAGGCCGCGCTGGATGGCCTCACTGAGGAGGAGCGCGTGGTCGTGTTGAACGCGTTGCGTGATCCGTTGTTCACGAACGGGCAGATCGCTGCCGCGTTGAACACGAAGGGTCATGAGCTGAACGACGGGCACGTCCAGTATTACCGCACGAAGCTGCGGCGTGGCGAGGTCGGCTGATGGGGTTGCTGACACCCGGCCAGAGTGAGGCCACTTTCAGGGTCGAGGGCGACACGTTGGCCGACCGAATGAGGACGGCCGCCATGCTCATGGATGAACTGGCTGACGGCGAGTACGTCAGCGACATCAGCGGCGGCACTGACGTGGAGACGTGGAGGCAAGGTCCTGAGGTCTGGCGAACGCTCCACAAGGCCAGCCTGTCAGTGACGGTGGGCCGATGCTGACCGACGCTGAGCTGGAAAAGCTCACCCCGTACCTGAGCGTCATCCCCCGCCGTCATCCGATGAAGAAGATTCACATGACCCTCGGTCATGCACGTGCAGCCATCAGCACGTCTGGCTACGGCAGGTCAACTGACGCCTGCCAAATCTACGAGTACACCACCAGCGGGTGGCAGCTACTCCATGACGTTCCGCGAGGAACAGCGTTCACCGAACTGCCCTGGAAGAAGGAGAAGTAATGTTCCGCAAACCCCCCACAACCACCCCGTCCCTTGACGACCGCTTCAACACGGCCACCGCCACCGCTGATGCTGCGCTGAGCGTGTTCGCTGCAGCCGCTGCCAGTCTTGAGCAGTCCGCCGATGAGCTGGACGTGATCGAGACTGAGGCTGAGGCTGCCCGCATCGCCCACGCCAACATTCGTGACGCCGCCCTGCGTGAGGCGCTTAGTCGCCGCGCGCAGGCGCAGGCAATCCGCAACCTTGTCGGCGGTGCTGCTTGAGTCTGAGTGACTTGCTGAGCACTGACAACGCTGTTGCACTGGCCGCGCAGCGGGCAACGCCCAAGACGTGGGGTGCCAGTGCGGTTGAAGAAGGCGACAAGCTGGAAGCCACCACCTCACCCGTCGAGCAGGGCGACACGGTTGATGAGGCATGGATGCTTGCCGACCGTGGCTACGACCCTGAGCTGTGGCGGATCGTTGGGGCTATCCGCAACAGTAGCTGGGACGTGCAGGCGAAGGGTGGCGAGCAGAAGCGGTTCACCGCTTACCGGTTCAACGCGGTGCGCCGGGGCGCACCCGGTGCAGACATTGACGAACTGATACAGCTCATCAACACTGCCCCGGCGTGCAAGGCCCTCGCCCCAGCCGCCATAGTCGGCTACCCGCCAGCGGCGTGGGTGCATGCACTGGGCGACCTGCAGCTGGGCAAGTCCGATGGCGACGGCACTGAAGGCATTGTGAAGCGGGTCATGGAGTCCATTGACTCCGGCGCTCACGCCTACTATGAGCTGCCAGCTACCAGCCGCCCCAAGCATGTGCACCTCGCATTCCTGGGTGACTGCATCGAAGGGTTCGTTTCGCAGGGTGGCCGCAACGCTTGGCGTACCGAGCTGACCGTGACCGAGCAGGTGCGGGTGCTGCGCCGCCTCATGCTGTACGCCATCGACGCATACGCCCCACTCGCCGCCCGCGTCACCGTAGTCTCAGTGCCGGGCAACCATGACGAAGCCATGCGCATGCCAGTGTCCACCCGCAGCGACGACTCCTGGGCTGTGGACGCCCTGGTTGCTGTGTCGGACGCCATCAAGCTGAACCCTGCAGCGTACGGCCACGTGGAATGCTACGTGCCAGGGCCTGATGAGCAGGACGTGACCATGGAGGTTGGTGGCTGCGTCGTCACCCACATCCACGGCCACCAGCACCGTCAAGGTAAGCACTGGGACTGGTGGAAGGGTCAAGCGTTCGGCGGGCAGCAGGCCGGACTGGCAACACTGCTGCTGGCCGGCCATGAGCACCACTTCCAGATCGACACGAAGGGCAACCGCATCCGTGTGTGCGTGCCCGCGTTCGAGCTGGAGTCAACGTGGTGGCGTCTGCGAACAGGCGAAGTAGGCCAGCCCGGAGGGCTGGCGTTCATTATCCGTGACGGTGTTCCGAACGGGTTCACAATCCGCTAGAAGGGGGCAGCAATGCTTGAAGATTTTTACTTGGAACACGAAGCTGCTGTGAAGAAGATCAGCCGTGGCCAGCACCGTGGGGCCGACCACTGCGAAGTGGATGACGTTGAGCAGGCCATCTGGGAGCACGTCATTAGCGAACCTGCCGCTTACCTGAACGCGGCCGATGAGAAGGTGCTGGAGTCTTACTTCCGTAAGGCCGCGAACCGGTTCATGCAGGCGGAACGCCGCGACTACATGTACTTCAGTGGGTCGTTCATGTACCGGCCCGTTGATGTGAAGCGGATACTGGCCGACTCGACATGGGTTGATGCGGATGATGCTGCTGACATTGAGGGTCGTGTTGATGTGCAGGCTGCGTGGCGTGCGCTGCGTGGCAAGGCCCCGACCCAGGGTCGGGCACTGTTCAAAGCTTACGGGCTGAACATCCCGCTGCGGGACATGTCTGATGCTGAGGCGCAGGCCGTGCGTGACGGTGTTGACAGCATCACGCACATCCTGAATGAGGGTTTGCGTCTCCGGGCTGTTGATGTGGATGTTGCCCGGGAAGCTGCTTGATGGACGCGCTACTGCGCGTGTACTGCTGGGGATCAGTTATCGCCTACCACTTGTTTGATTATCTACGTTCCTTGAAGGGGAAACCATGACTGCCATTTCTTCCACGACCAACGCCATTGCCGCAGATTCCTTCGCCGCCCTTGCCTGGCTCATCATCTGTGCTTGTGTGATCACCGGGTTTGCCTGGCTGATTGTTTGGCTGGTTGGTGCCGTCACCGCTGGTGCTGTTGTGCTGGCGTTCTGGCAGGCAGCCGCCGCTGTTGGTTTGCTGATGATCGTTGGCGCGTCCCTGCGTAAGTAGACACAAAAAAGCCCCCACACCTTTCCCATTGCGGGAGGGTGTGGGGGCTTTTTTGCTTTAACAATCAGGCGCGCGGGGCTACCTTGAGGCGCACCAGGAAACTGGCGGTCGCAGTCAGTACGGACTTGATGACAAGCGCGCCAGCACCGGCCCAGAACAGGGGCGTGGTCGGGTCAACACCGCCGTCCAGCATGGACGCGAGGCCAACGCCGATAAGGACGAGGGCGTCAACGCCGAGGCCCTGCCAGAGGGTGCGGGCGGCGCGGTTGAGCGCGTCAGGGACGGTGGCGCGGGGGTTGGCGGCTACGTGACTCACTTGGTCACCGCCTTGCCGACAGTCGCGGTGACAGCCTTGACGGCGTTGCCAATCGCGGTACTGACGGTGCCGAAGTTGGCGGACAGGTAGGACAGTTCCCCGCCCAGCGTGGTCTTAGCCCCCTTGGGGCCACCCACCTTGTCAACCGGGAACTCCATGACCTTGCCAGCGACGGCGCTGATCTTGGTGTCAAGGTAGCGGTCGGTGCGGGCCTTCACAGCACCGACGCCAGCGTTGATGCTGGCAATGTCTGCACTGTAGTAGCGGAGCATCTGGGTGAGGGTGATGTTGCCTGCGCCGTCCGAACGTGCGACGGGGTAGTTGAATACTTCTTCGACAGTTGCCAAAGCGAAGTCCTTTCGTCCAATGAGGTTGATGAGGGTGCTGAGTTGCGGGGCCACCGTGTTGTGGCCCAGGTTCCACGGGGCCGTGGAGTCGTAGTCAAGGGGGCTGAGTCGCACCGGGTCGCCCCAGAACGTGTCAGCAGTGGACACGTGAATGTGGTCGTAGTGGTCATCGAGTCCGCCATACGCCACCCATTCCCAGTTGCTGAAGTCGCCAGCAATGCGGCGTCGGTGGATGATGTAGTACAGCCGGTCGGGGTGGCCGGGTATCGTGCCGCGGGTCCCCTCGATACGCAGCTGCTCAGCCACGGTGATGCCCTGCACCTCGGTGAGGTTGCCGGGGCCGACAAAGATGTCGACACCATGCACGACGCCGTTGTTGTCGGGGCAGTGGCCGGAGTTGTTCGCCGAGGACTTGTAGCCGGTGACGTACTCGTAGGGCCGGGCCGGGTAGCCGTAGTCGCGGGCCAGTTCGTTGGTGAGCGTGCGCAGGCAGTGGTTGGGTCGCTGGTAAGCGATCGAAAGGTTGGGCATGCGGCTCCTTTCGGGCATAGAAAAGGGCACCCCCGCAGGGGTGCCCGGTGTTTGCTTAGTGCTCGGGGGTGGTAGTGGCTGGCGGTTCGGATGGCGGGGTTTCAATCGCGTCACGCAGCGCGTCCAGCTGCCCACCACCGGCCTGGTACTTGGCGGACATTTCCCGCATCTGGGCGGGGATGTTGGCGATGGCGGCGCGGCGTTCCTGTTCAGCCAAGACGCTGTTCAGGTGGTCGGCAAGTTCTTCGTCAGTGAGGTCGTGCAAGTTCATGATGCTCCTAGAGGTTGGGGATGGTGCCGACTGCCGTGCCGGGGAGGGTCGTGGGCCACGGGTCTGTGGTGCGGTAGGAGCCAAAGATGTTCAGCTCTCCAGCCGCGCTGCCCGTCTGGACAATTGAGGCAGCGCCGGTTGAGCTGACGAGAAAGACGCCAGTGTTGCCGCCGCGCGAAGTGATGACGCGGCTCCCCGCGCTCCCGGCAGTGCCTCGGAAGCCGGAGAGGAAGCTCTTCAGCGTCAACGTGGTGTAGGGGGCGCTGGAGGGGAGGATGATTGCGATGAACACCTCACTGCCCACGCGGCAAATGCGCGCATTGTCAGTGGTAATGCCAGTGACCTCCAGGATGTCGGCCTTAATGTCACGCCAGCCGGTGTCGCCGTAGATCAGCTGCTCGCGGTTAGTCAGTTCGTTCCGCATGTAGATGGCTCGCCCGGCCGTCTGATCGGTGCGGGTGGCCGGGAAGAATGACCAGGGCTGCCACTCGGCGGGATTGCAGGACCTGACCCAATGGCGAATTGACCCATCAGTCTTGCCACCGCGGGCAGTGAAGGACTGGATGATGTAGCCAGGCTGGGTTGACCACTGGGTGACTTGAAGCGTGCCCCCCACGCCCACGAGGGGCCAGTTGTTGGCCAAGGTGATGTCGGCCCCGTCGTTGGCGCAGTACAGGCCCGGGGTGAGAAGGTCGTCGAGCTGCGCCGCCGCCCCGGTAAGGTTGGTGGCCTGCGCAAAACCCCCCGGGTCGCCTTTCTTCCCCTCGGCTCCAGCAAAGAGTCCGGCATCCGCGTCCTCACGGACCGACGCAGCAGCCGTGGCAGCAGCCTCGGCCCGTGCCACCAAAGCCTCGGCCTGCTCAGTGCCCAGCCCCGGACTGGAGGGCACATCAACAGCCTCAGTCAGGTCACGCACCGCGTCCGTCAGCAAAGTCAGCGGGTGTGACGCCAGCACCGGCTTCACACCGTTCACCGGGTCAAAGTCGTAACTCACCGTGTACGTCCAGTCCTGCACCAGAATGTGCGGGCTGTCGGTCGCAATCAGCAACAGGCCACGGCGCCCCTCAAACCCGGGAGCCGCCTGGTCCGGGGCCACAAGGAAACCGTTCTCGTCCAGGACAGCCACCGTGGGTGTCGTCAGAATCGTCATCGAACCGTCGCTGGAATCAAGCGACGGAATATGCGGCACAGTCGGGGTGAACGTGACACGGCCCTGCGCCGGAACAACATCGGGCCGCTCATCCTCGTCCGGCCCGTCAGCAACACCCACCACGAACCGGCCAACGACACGGCCAGTCGTGATGTTGCTTGGAATACTTGTCTGCACTACGTGCCTTTCAGGGTAAACAAAAGGCACCCCGTAGGGTGCCTTAGCGTGTTGGTTGTGGTGGTTGGCCGGGCGGGTTGGGCATGCCGTCAAGAATCCATGCGTTCATCGCCACACCCCACGCCTCCATCGCGGTGGAGTGTTGGCGGTCAGCCGACGATACCTGCGGACATCACCACCGCCAGTATCCGTGAAATCGTGGACGCCGTCCTTCTGGTTATGGAGTCCCGGCACACGGAGGTCAGTTTTTCGCCGGCCGATTCCAACGAGTTCTGGGATGGGATTACCATAGAATTCAAGACATCACTCAGTCCGGTCAGTTTCGCGGACGTTTTGGACGCGATTCCGGGCTTCATGCTCACCAGCCTCGACTACCAGATCGGGGACAACGTTTACACAGTCAAGGGGAAAGCCTATGAACAGAAACCACTCCCGGAAAACGCCGTTCAGCGTTAAGGCGGCGACCGCCGTTCTTGTCGCTTCGGCCTTCTTCTCGTCTGCGCACGCCCAGGACGCAAATCCGAACGGATTCGACCTGCCGCCTGTCGAAGACTCTCAGAACCAGCTTCAACCCGCGAAGCCCGCCTACAAGTTGCCGGAAGGCGCGTCGGTAGGAGACGCGAACGACCGCATCAAGACCCTGTCGTCTCAAGGTGCTGAAGCGCTGAAGGCCCTTCAGGGAGCGGCCGTGAGCAACGAACGCGAAATGAACGATGTCGAATCCCGATCGAAGGACCTGAGGGAAATCCAGGCGCTTGAGATGCAGGTGACAAAGGCCAAGCTCGCCAAGGACCTGTATCAGATCATCAACGGAGACGAGGACAAGGCAAAGGAAGAACTCGATGCCGTCAAGGGCGAGCGCGATGAGCTTTCTGTCCAGGTTAAGTCGCTTGAACAGCAACTGGTAGACACGAGCAAGCAGCTTCAAAGTCAGGTCGGCCTCTCCCACGCCCCCGATCCGGTTGTCGTCCGTGTCGTCGGAGCTGGAGGACACCTCTCCGCACAGCTCCTCGTTCCCTACACGGGCGAGACTCTCGTTCAGAGTGGCGATGTCCTCTCCACGGGTCACAAGGTCACGTCCATAGGTCCGAACGGTGTCATCGTGTCGAAGGACGGAGAAACCAGGCGTCTTGCCTTTGGCAAGAGCGTCCCGGCGATGCCACGCCAGTAATAATCGAAGACTTCGCGTGCGGGAAATGCTCCCGCACGCCGCAACCGGGAAGGCAAGGCATGTTCGAGAGATTGTTCGGGTCCAGAGACGCAAAGCGGGTGCAGGCGGAGGCGGAACCAGCGCCGCGCCCTGTCCAGCCCCCTTCTTCCGCCCGCGCCTCCCAGGCTCCGGTGAGAGTCGTGCCCGTCGCTTCCCATCCCATCAAGAGACCGCAGCAGCAAAGACCTACTCCCATGACGGAAGCACAGACGCCTGTTGTCGCCAGAAAGACGGAAGCTCCGCGGAACAGGGAACTTACGGAAGAGCAGAAGTACAAGCTGGTCCAGCAGGAATGGAGCCTGTTGACCGCCCCAGGCGGTGTGGCCGAAATCTCCGCGAACCAGGCCCAGTACGTCGCGCTTATCCAGATGCCGAGTTCGTCTCCCGACAAGCGCGCGTCAAACGTTTTCGTCGTCGCGAAGGACTACCTTGTCCATCCGGACACGTCCACGGTGCGCAATATCGTGCGACGTAAGGGCATATCGATCAACAGCGAAGTCCTCGTAGACATGGCTACGGTCCGCGCGATTTACGAAAAGGCGGCTCTGGCCAATCCCAACGCCTCCTTCGCCGGATCGTCCGGCGCTACCGCCGCCGTGATGCAACAGGACTTCATCCGGTTGATGGAAATAGCGGCCAAGACCGGAACCTCGGATATCCACATCGTCGTCGACAAGTACACCGCCGTCATCAAGATCAGAAGCGACGGCGTGATGATGAAGCTGAAGGAGATGCCTTCGGGAGCCGCGCTCGAACTCTGCAACGCCGTATTCAACATGACCGAAACGTCCGAGGCTACCTACAAGCCCCTGGACTACCAGGCGGCGCGTATCACCGAAGGTTCGCTCAAAGGGCTGAAATTCCCCCCAGGTGTCCAGTCGGTCCGTCTTCAGTTCAATCCGCTGCCGGCCGGCGGACGCTATCTCGTCGCGCGTCTCCTTTATGCGCAGAAAGTGGGCTCGAACGCGGACATCGACGAACTCGGCTACACGGCCAACCAGATTTCCGAAATCCGCAAGATGCGCCGCAAGACCATCGGCATCAACATTATCTGCGGCCCGACCGGCTCCGGTAAGTCCACGACGTTGCAGCGTTCTCTGACCGCCATGATGCGCGAACGCCCCGGCATCAACGGCATCACGATCGAAGACCCGCCGGAATACATAATCGAAGGATGGGTCCAGTTGCCGATCGCCGCGGCGATCACTGCCGAAGACCGAACGAAGAACTTCGCCCAGGCTATGAACGCCGTGCTTCGTGACGACCCCGACGCGATCATGATCGGTGAAATTCGAGACCTCATTTCCGCGAACCTCGCCTATGGGGCCGCGGAAACCGGACACACCGTATGGGCCTCTCTTCACGCCAACAGCGCCATCGGCATCCTCGACCGTCTGCGCGATCTCGGCATCGAACTCTACAAACTGGGCGACGCGACGAAGTTCACGGGCCTCGTGTCGCAGCGCCTCGTCCGCCGTATTCATCCGGATCACATGTGCGGATTCGAGGAAGCGCGGGAAAACAAGCTGGTCTCCGAAGAAGTGTTCCGCACCCTGGAGAAGCTGGCAGGAGGGCGGGTCAAGGATATCAGGTTCGCGGCCACCCATCGTGTCACGAATCCGAACGATGCCTTCAAGGGGCGTACGGTCGCCGCCGAGACGATACTGCCTGACCAGAAATTCCTGGACCTTTATATCGGTTCCACGAAATCCGAAGCGCTTGCCTATTGGAAGGAGCAAATGGACGGCATGGACATGCTCGAGTCCGCGCTGGCTCTGATACTCCAGGGATTGGTGGACGTCCGATCTGTCGAAGACACCGTCGGGCTTATCGAGGATATCGACCCTGCCCGGGTGGCGAGAATACTGGAACTCGTCGGTGCCTAGTCGCCGGCGGATTTCAGGACCCTGAAATCGGTCTACGATTCTACTAGTAGACGACACTCGTACATCACACGGAGCCAAGAATGCTGGACAATCTCGAACTGAAGTTCGCCAAGTGGCAGTTTACAGGCAAGAAGCGAAACCGCATCTACCGTAAGCTGAACCGCTTTCTGGGCAACGGCGTACCGCTTCCCCGCGCTCTGGACATCCTGTGGGGGCATGCCTCGGACGACGGTCGCAAACCCAAGGAAGCCCAGGCGGTAATCATAGATCAATGGCGTCGTCAGGTGGCGGAAGGCCGCAAGTTCGGACATGCCATCAAGGGTTGGGTTCCTGACAGCGACCGCCTTGTTATCGAAGGCGGCGAAGCGGCGGGCAACCTGACGGTCGCGATCGAGAAGGCCATGGCCATCAACGAGTCGGCTTCCAAGATCAAGATGACTGTTTTGAAAGGCCTTACGTATCCCGTGATGCTCGTCGTTGCGGCTCTCTCCCTGCTGATACTGATCGTGCGGCAGGTAGTCCCCGCGTTCGACGCCGTGCTTCCGCGAGACCAATGGGAAGGTGTCGGGGCACAGATGGCTTTCGTCGCCGGATTGATCGACTCCTATCTCTATATCGGCCTTGGCCTGACCGCCGCCGTGATCGCCGTCATTTCGTTTACGTTGCCGAGATGGACCAGCGGTCTTCGCGTCCGTTTCGACAAATATCCGCCGTGGTCGATATATCGTCTCGTTCTCGGATCGGGTTTCATGCTGACGGTGGCAGGCATGATCAAGGCCGGCATTCCGCTTCCGACCGTTTTGGGCATGCTCGGCAGGGATGCGCAGCCCTGGTACAGGCAGCGTCTTATCCAGACGCTGAAGTGGGTCGAAGAAGGCTTCAATCTCGGTGAAGCCCTTCACAAGACGGGGTACGATTTTCCGGACAAGGAAAGCGTGCAGGACCTTCGCGCTTACGCTGGACTGAACAAATTCGACGAGGCCCTTGAAAAACTCGGTACCGAATGGCTTTCGGAGTCTGTCGAGAAGATCGAAATCCAGACTGCGGCGCTCAAGAACGTCGGCTTCCTCTTTCTCGGCGGAACCTTCATCTGGATTTACGGCGGCATCTTCTCGCTACAGCAGCAGATCAGCAGCACTCTTCAATAAACAGGCATGACGGGGTCTTGAAAAAGACCCCGATAGATTCGGGCAAGACATGAACAAGATAATTCCAACGGCGAAAAAGGGAACTCCCGCGATATCGGGCGCGAAGGCGGTAGGCGAACCTATCTCCACCGATATGGTTCGTCTTGCGGAAATCGAGTTTACCGACCTTATCATGTCGGCGAACGGCGTATGTCTTATGCGCGGTGTCGATACGCCTGGAAACGGCCCTCTGGTCAATATCAACGACAACTATATCGAAGACATCAACGATCTTCGGGTTCTTTGCATCCAGAAGGGGCAGTACGAGAACGAGTTCTTCGTAGACCATGACCACGTTCGCTACCGCGTGTCGGTCATCAACGACCTGGACGGAACCTGGTACGCGCTTCGAAAATCCAAGACGGTCATTCCGCCGATCAACAAGTTGGGTTTCCCGAGACCCGTTGTCCAGCATCTGGGGCGACTTGCCACCAAAAAAGGGCTGATAATCCTGGCGGGGGCGACAGGACAGGGTAAAACTACCACGGCCTATTCGCTTCTCAACGCCTACCTGCATTCCTACGGCAACATCGCGGTCACGATCGAGGACCCACCCGAGATGATGCTGAACGGACCGCGGGGTCAGTTCGGCCACTGTTTCCAGTTGAAGCTGGAGCCGGATGAAACGTTCGGCGACGCTCTCGAGCGTTCCATGCGATACACCCCGAAATACATCCTTCTCGGTGAAATCCGCCGGGCACACGACGCGAGCCAGGCTCTGCGCGCGGCCATTTCCGGTCACCTTGTCCTGACGACGATCCACGCCGGCAATGTCATCGAGGCGATAAACTCCATTCTTATGCTGACGGCGCGGGCGGACGACAATATCGGTTTCGCCCGCGAACAGCTTGCGAACGGTCTCGCCGGCGTCATACATCAACAATTGAACACCCAACGTGGTCGAGACGGAAAAGCATACAAGTCCCTCAAGACTGAGATGCTGTTTGTCGGAAACCACGCCGGTATCAGGTCGATGATCCGCGAAGGTGACACGAGCCAGCTCGGCACGTTCATCGAACAGCAGAAAAGCAGGATCGCGGCGGACAAGGAACCGGTCGAATTCGACTGAGGAGGACGGCATGCAGATCATATATTTCACGATGTTCATGACGACGCTGATCGTCTACGTCATCCTCGGAATCCCGCCTGCAGAACAGGAATTCAAGAGGGACCGCAATATCGTCGCGACCCACATGACTGCTTGGCATAAAGGCGCGGTCCGCAAATGCGCCGAGGAAAAGACCTGTTCGGGAGTGGTCGATCCAAAGCCATACATGTTTTCGTCCATGCTCGCAGGCAAGGCCTTCGACGTAGCACGGTTCGTCACCCGCTACGACCAGACGTCTAATCTTCTCGTTACGAACGTAACGGCATCCGTACCCGCGCGGGGTGTTTCGTATGATGTAGTCATGAGCGGATTGAGCGAGCAGGCGGATGGAGAATCCTCCATGATCGGAGTTTTCGACAAGAAAACCTCCCGTGTCAACTTCACCGCTCTCAGCGGGATTTACAAGACGAAGTGGGTGACGCTGCCGTCGGCTTTGGCATCCCCCATGGCGGACGGCACTCCGGTTATCGTAACGCACCTCTGATCGAATTTCTTCGTGAACTATTCGGCCGGCGGAAATATCTATCTATCATGGTGTCTACGTCCGTGAGGGGAGACCGAAAATGAAGATTTCGACTACGCATTTCAGGAGCAGGTTGCAGAAAGGCAGACTCCGCGGTCTTTCGCTGATCGAAACCGCAATGGTTCTCGCCGTCATCTCGCTGCTGCTCGTGTTCTTCGTCAACATGACGCAGACCGAGACCGAGCGCCTCAGGGCAAAGAACACGGCTGACAAACTCGTTACGATCAGCGAAGCGGCGAAAGCCTATATGACATCGAACTACGCGGCCCTTCTGGCATCGGCGCCGGCGGTGGGTTCGGGAGCGCAGGTCGTGAGAATCGGCCGCCCGTCCATGAGCGCGGCCGTCCCCGCGAACAGTCTTCAGGCCAAAGGTTTTCTGCCTCCGAGTTTCATAGACGCGAACAGCTTTCAGCAGAGAACCGCATTGCTCGTGCGCAAGGTCAACGCGCGCACTCTCGAGGCGATGCTAACGACATACGGAGGCCTGGAAATTCCCGACCGGATGCTTGGCAGCATGGCAAACCTGATAGGACCCGCCGGGGGATATGTACCTTCCAAGTACGCCGTAGCTGCGGACAACGGTAACATCATCGGTGTCGGCGGCGGCTGGCGCACCCCTATCAACCAATGGGGTACGGCGATCGAGCGTCCGCTTGCCGGCAACCTGCAGATGACGATGATCTTCGAAGACGGAGAGCTTCTCAAAGACTATCTGTACCGCAACGATGTCGGAGTTCCGGAAGCCAACCGGATGAACACCAACATCGATATGAACGCGAAGTCTCTGAACAACACCAACACTATCACCGGTATCGACAAGGGCGGCGCGGTCGGCAAAGCCGTCACCATCGGTACGACTAGCGACACGAGTTCTCTGGATGTCACCCGCGATATTTTCGCGGGTCGCGATTTGAAGGTAGCGCGCAACGCCAAAGTTGAAGGATACGTTCAGGGCAAAAGCCTCCGGTCCGACAGCTATGTTGATGCCAAGACTTTCGTCGAAGCCGGTACATACGTGCGTGCGCAGAATAACGTGATGGCGGGCAAGAACGTAATCGCAGGACAGGATGTCAAAGCGGGTAGAGACCTAGAGGTCGGAAGAAACGCCACTATCGAGGGTGACTTGGTCGCCGGACGAATCAGTATCGATGCCGAGGTGTTCGGGAAAGATGTGGAAACAGGCAAAGCGCGTAACTTTGGCGGAACCGATAACCTCACACTTGGCGATCTCATGCCGAGAATGGTCGCGCAGTATTCATACATGGTCAAACCCGGAAACGCCGTGGCAAAGCCGACCTGTCGTGGAGGGTATGGCAAAGCCCGTATCATGGTTTACCGTCAGATCGATTCGTCAAGGTCGAAGCCGAATATCCCGCTGATCGTGCAGATGGGGTCTGGTAACGGTGTGGGTCCGTTCGTCGGAGACGTGGAAGTCAACAAGAACAGTTCTTACGTGGACATTGCCCAGGGCATTGTCGCTGTCGATAACGGCGCGTCATGGACCGTCAACTGGGTAGGCGACCCGGCAGCCAGCACCGCCTCCCGTCAGGCCATCGCGCAGACTTTCTGCTACTACGGCAAAGCCTGATCCCGATATCCTCCATCAAAACGCCGCCCTCAGACAACGCGAGGGCGGCGTTTTTACGCAGACGCAAAATTTTTCAGCACCTCACGTCTAGATTTGTTGCCAACTCCTCCCCTTGGGCCTACCATCCTTCAACGCGAAGCGAAGTGTCGGAGTGAATTGTAATGGCAAACGGGGGCGGAATATCGACGGTCATCGCGAAGCCGACGAAAGTCTGCAACGCCGGCTGCACGTTCTGTTCGGCCCCGCCGGAAGTCAACGGCGCGCCGAAATGGTCTCTTGATGACTGGAAGTTTTATTTCGACCGCCTTCATCCATATATGACCGACAACGGAATGATCCTCTGGCACGGCGGCGAACCGATGCTGATGGGAGCGGACTGGTACTGGAAGGCTTGGGAGTACGCCAGATCGGTCAAGCCAGGCGTCATCTTCTCGATGCAGACGAATATCCTCGCCTATGACAGCGCGCGCTGGAAGGACCTGTTCGCCGGGCCGTTCGGAGGATCGATTTCGACGAGTTTCGATCCCGACGAGATGCACCGCCTGTACAAGGGGTCGGCTTCTCTCTATTCGAAGATTTTCAACAAGCGCCTCGACGCGATGCTGATCGACGGCTTCCGCCCCAAGGTGATCGGTACCTATACCGAGGAGACGATCGGTCTCGCCATGTCGATGTACGAGCGTTCCGCCGCGCTCGGCGACATGGCTTTCGACATCAGGTTCAACTACCGCTATCCGGCAGGCCGTGACGAAGGCCGCGGGGAAATGCTCCTTCCCGAGACATACGGAAGGAAGCTCATCGAAATCTACGACCGCTGGATAGCCGAAACGCCTTCCTTCGTCGTCACTCCGCTAGACGAGATGCTCAAGAAGGTCATGGGCATGGAGGCCATGCGCTGTCCCTGGACCCGTCATTGCGGCGGGCGCTTCCTCGGGCTGGAACCCAACGGCGACGTCTATAATTGTTCCGAGTTCGCCGACCTCGGAGACGAAGAATACCGGTTTGGAAATCTCGGGGAGAGTACGGTTCCCCAGCTTCTGATGGCATCCGCCGCCCGGGCCGCCCGCCGTCGTCAGTATAATGTCCCGGTGGACTGCAGGTCCTGCCGGCATTTCGCGGAATGCGAAGGGGGCTGCATGCGTGACTCGGTTCTTTACGGGAAAGGTCTCGGAGGCAAATTCCACTATTGCGCGTCATGGATGATGGTCTTCGACCGTATCAAGCGTAGCGTCGCTTCGGGAGAAGCTGACGCCGCGATCAAGAAGTACGGCCAGGACCCGGTATCGGTCCGCCGCCGTCTCGGTCCCGTCCGCGTTGCAGCCTGAGGAAAGCGACCATGATACTTGTCTACATGAAGGCCACGAACAGGTGCAACGTAGGCTGCACCCACTGCTACCTCCCTGTCGAGGTGCGCGCGGACAAAACCCGTATGGACGGGGAAATCCTTCGTGCGTCGGCGGCCTTCATATCCGACATGCAGACCTTTGCCCGCCATCGGGATGTCCAGATTCTCTGGCACGGCGGAGAGCCTCTCGTGCTTCCTGCCGACTGGTACTGGAAAGCCGGAGAACTTCTCGACACCTCGCTCCCCGGCCACTATGAAGGCATGCAGACATCGCTCGTGCCGCTTCGCAAAGAACACGTCCCTTTGATGAAAGAACGGTTCGGGGGCCTTGTCGGCAGTTCCATCGACTTTTCGCAGCGGATGCTTGGCGGCTCCGTCGACGCATACCATGCCCTCTGGATGAAGAAGGTGGACATGGCCCGCTCGGGCGGGGTCGAAGTCGTTCCCGGCATCGTACCGACCACCAACGAACTCGGCCGGGAAGAGTGGATCGTGGACTGGATGATGGATCGCGGCTTCGCGGCTTTCAACGTGGACAGATACAACGCTTACGGAACCAGTTTTCCCGATCGTCCGAGCAATCTTCAGCACTCGTATTTCCTGACTGGTCTGTTCGAGGCGTTGATGGATCGGATGGAAACGAAGGGCTACGCTCCGATGAACGGAGCGATCCGGGCTTCCATTACCGGCGTGCTGTTCGGTGTCGGCGGCGACCGCTGGGGCGGAACATGCCAGAGCGATTTCGTCGTTGTGGAACCTGACGGCTCTCTCAACAACTGCCCCGACAAGTCCTCCTTCGAGGAGAGTTACGGGAACGTCGTAGACGGGTACAAGGCTTTCGCCGGAAACCGTTTCCGCAGGAAGTGGGTTCGCCACCAGGGTCTTACCCATAAGGAGAGCCATTGTTTCACCTGCGAGAACCAGCACTTCTGCGGTTCGGGATGCCCGATCACGCCCAACGGCGCGGCGTTCGGCGAGGACGAATGTTCGGGTTACAGGACATATCTTGCGGAGGTCCGCCGCTATTCGCAGCGCACCGGCGGCAGGGAAACCATGATTGCCTACCTTGAACAGACGCAAAAGGATTCGGCTCTGGACAGGGCGACCCGCTACGGCGGCGAAAATCAAGGAGGATGCGCGGCATGAGCGCCAGGATACCTTTCGCTCCGGATTTCGACCATCTGGTGTACATGCGGGTGTTCGAAGGCTGTAATTTGCACTGCGAACACTGTTTTATCCCCAAGAACCCGAAACGCATGACGCATGACACGGTCGCGGAGTCCGTCGAGGACATCAGGCGCTTCGCGCGCGCAGGGCAGACCATACTTCTGCAATGGCATGGCGGCGAACCCACCATGTTCGGGTCCGCCTGGCTGGACGAAGCCATTTCGCGGGTCGAAGCCGCGGCTCCGGAACTCAACTTCGTCCATGGCATCCAGACGAACCTGATGACATATTCGGACGAATGGGCAGAAGTCTACAGACGGAGGTTCCACGGAAACGTGGGGGTTTCGTACGACCCGAAAATCAGGTTGCTGCGGCGAGATCGGCCGGAGACGAACGACATCTACGAAGAACGGTTCTGGCCCGCTCTCGAAAGGCTCGTTTCGGACGGGCTCGAACCTTATGTCGTCATGACCGCGACCAAGGTGTTCTTCGAGGTCTTCCGCAATCCGGTCCGCCTGTTCGAGACGCTCGCCTCCCGCGGCGTGCGAAAGGCGCATATAGAGCGCCTCACGGAAACGGGATACGCCCGCGGCAACTGGCAACGTCTCGGCGTGGACAATATGGAGTATTCGCGCGGCATGGCGAGGATACTGAAGGCCTATCGCCTCTGGAAAGCCGTAGAGGGAAACGGGGACCGCCTGCATCTTTCGCCGTTCGACGGTCTCATGAACTCGGTACGGGAACTCGAGAACGGCGCGACGGGATACGGTTGCTGGTCGGGACACTGCGACACGCGTTTCCACACGGTTGACTCGTCGGGATACAAGATGGGGTGCACCGCGCTGACGTCCGAAGTCGACAATACCGGTGCGGATGGTGCCCCCCTGCTCTTCTCCGAGGGATATGCGGCGGCTCGCGCCAACCGGCAGATTGTCAACTGCACGGGCTGCCCGTTCCGCCGTATCTGCTCCAGCGGCTGCCTTGCCGTTTCCATGGATGACGGCTCCGGCGAATGTTCCGGAGGCAGGACGTTGTTCGCGTCGGCTCTCGATCTGCATCGTCTATCCGCCGCACCGAATTGATGTCTTGGATTCTTACGATGCCGGTTGCATTATCGTAGAACTGGTGTCTTCATAAAAAGGGGATTGGATATCATGGACAGCATCAAGAAGAGAAAAATCGTCGTTTCGGCCTCCATGGCGATACTCGCCGTTCAGGCGATGAACGTCGTCGCGAAGCATTCGGACGGCATAGTCAGCATTCCGGAAGCTAAGGTTCCAGACGATCTGGCCGCGAAGATAGACTCCGCGGTATCGAAAAAGAACGTAAAGGAAGCCGTCAGCGCGTCCTTTGCCCTTCTCGCCTCCAAATTCGGCTCCGAAAAGGTTTCCATCGGCGAGAAATATTTCCCGGGGGCGTTCGACCAGATTCAACTCGCGGCGAGTACGACGAACTCCCGAGATTTCTCGACCAAGGGCTGTTACAGCGCCCCGAACATTACGACCTGCCACGCCGCCTGCCATTCGGCCTGCCATTCGGCTTGCCACGGCTCGCGTAGCTGGCGGTAAAGCGCACCGACACAAGAGGACGAAGATGAAACTTTCCGAACTCATAGAACTACGCAAGACCCCGGCTATCGACGGCGAAGAACGCCCGCCCCACCAGCTTCTCGTAGGGCCCCGCACTGCCGAACGACTTCCCGCCGAGCACGTCCTCGCGTCGGTCGACGTCGACCCGGGTCAGCTCGGCCGCCGCCGGCGCCCCGAGGAGCGCGAGACCGAGCGCGAGCGGCAGGGCGCGACAACACGCGGAC
>JAANMV010002190.1_pt1 | contig 19576 bp, 13 predicted proteins | sample 7279661 | NCBI WGS metagenome assembly JAANMV01 (sample SAMN14094540, study PRJNA606508) | bioreactor metagenome | isolation source: A lab-scale SPAN reactor treating ammonium-rich wastewater day 121 | place: Ireland: Galway | collected 2017-05-16 | reverse complement strand
TGGAGCGAGCTGGGGCAGAAAAATCAGCCGCCGCTCGTCCGTCGCCCGCCACTGACGCATTGGCCTCTCTCAAAAACACGAGTTTCCGGCCAGACACTAAATAGCCTCTCTTGCCTGAACAGACACTGCCATGCGATCAGGAGTTCCAGTGCCCCAACAAGCAAGAGCAAATGCCGGAAAGGCAGTTGGAACACGGGGTCACCGATGTCAAGAATACGCGCGTTCCCTCCTGCACTGATGAGCTTTGACATACCGGTCAGTGCCAGAAGCATGCCGGCCGTGAGCGCAAACCACTCTCGCTTTCGAGTCAGCATATGCCGAGTTCATGGTGAAGAACCCGTGGATCGAATCTCACGACTGCTATCGGAAATCTCCACAGCAACATCCACAAACGGCCTGTTCCCGCAGGAGGCCGATTGCTGTTGCTCACATCGTGCCGGCGCACGCCCTGTAACATACGTAGTTGGTGTTGGAATTCACGGTTGTGAAAGTCCCACAGTTGCAGCCCCAGATAAGCCCTTTCTTGCAAGGGGCAGTTCTCAGAGTCGATGGCACAAACACCATATCCGAACGATCACAAGTTGCCAGCGGGTTGCTTGTGGTGTCGCAGTCATAGCACGCTGTAGGCGGGCTACCATTCGCGGTAAACTCTATACAGCTGAGGCCGCAGTCGCTTCCGCACGACGCGCTAGGATCAACAGTTGATCCGCCGATTGTGTCATAGACACACTTCCAATAGGTGGTGGCTGCCGCCGTGAGCGCAGCGCAAATGCATAACGTAATTCCGAGCCACATCCCGCTGCGGCTAGCCGCATTGGTCGTTTTCGCTTTCGTTGCTTTCATGGTTTTTTCTTTTGTTGTTTTGTTACGGTTTTCGTTTTAGCTGCTTTCCTTGTTTCGGCGGCGACTGCGTACCCAACGCACCCCCAAGGCCACGGGCATGCTGAACACCACCAAAGTACACAAAAAAACGACGAATGCGCGCTGCATTGGGGAACGATGCGGCCTTGATGATTTTCCTAGGTGTGCGGCTTTGCTTCGCACTTCCTGGTACTCTTTGCGGTGAGGGTCCACCAACCGACTTAACTCGTCGTCGTTTGTAGGCTTCCAAGCCTGGTTCGTGATGTGGTACGTTACGGTGAGTTGCGGATACTGGGCGTCTTGGAAGCGCCCGTCCAAAACGTCCACGTAACTCTCGTTGAGCGGAATGGGTGCGATTGGGTGTCGGGACAAGCCAACGGCCGCAACACGGCAGAAGAAACGCTCCGCGACAACCGCCGCCTTATTGGGTAGAGGCGGGTGATAACGCACCACTTCAAAGTCCATTGGGAACCGCGCATCACCATGCCCGTTGAGGTTTGTCCAAGCCTTGACTTCGTACACACCAGCTACTGCCCCATCGGCAAACGGCGGCGTATCCTCATTCGGACGACGGAGCATTTGACGCATAGCTTCTGTCCAAAGATCCTTTGAGAGAAGAAATCGGATGCTCTCTGGGAACGGCGATTCCGTCTCCGACCATGTCACCGAGAGCTTGAAGGCCCGGGACTCCGGCGAATACGCCGAGCCCCAGGGAGCTGGCACATCGGGAGTTGAAGTCCCGCTGAGAAACGGGCCTGACAGCAGCGCGTACCACAGTACCCGAGGGGCGTCTGACGCAGCCAAAGGGTAGTCGCCGGCAGTGATTGATGCAGTGGAAGCATAGGCGACTCCGTTGCTCATTGTGAACCTGGCCTCAGGTCTGGGGAATTGCCGGACTAGTCTCGGGTCTACGGGCATTCCGCGCGTGAGGCAGTAAACATCCTGACCATCAAACATGACGTGGACGGTAGTTGTGGAATCATTTGGTCTATGGAGGATCATCCACTTTTCGGCGCTTCTCTGAACGGTGAAGCGAGAGGTAAATAGTGCAACTCTGGCCCCCTCGGGAGTAAAAGTTTCGAAAATACACTCTCCACCAGCCTCAAAATCCATGCCCACTACAGTAAGGACTCCTCCCACCGTGGCAACTAGTGCAAGTCGCCACGGACATCCTAGGCCGCTGAATCTTATTCTCATAGGTGCTTTGGCCTGTGCGATGCGGCAATATAAGAAAAATAAATAGAAGGATGTCAACAGCTAATTGTAAGCGTAATCTTAGACGGGCGCCTCTCAGGTTCTTGCCGCCTCATTTTCAGCGTTTGTAGCGGATAGCGCCGTAGGCGCGTTAGCCAGTAGCCCCGGGCGTCAGCCCGGGGTTCGCGCCGGCGCGAGGCCCAGCCCCGGTAGGGGCGGCAGGATGGTCTTTCGCCTCTCCGAGGCTTAACCCTGGATCACCCGCTGACCCCGGGCTGAAGACTGCGGCTACTCTCCATCGGCCCTCCGGGCCTGCGGTAGCGGAATTTTTGCAGGAAACGGAGATGCGCCCGCACGACGGGTTAACGGCTTAAGCCAGAATCTCTTTTACCACGTGTCCATGCACATCGGTCAGCCGGCGTTCGAGGCCGTTGTGGTAGTAACTCAGGCGCTCATGATCCAGACCGAGCAGATGCAGGATGGTGGCGTGCAGATCGTAAATCGTCGTGATGTCCTGGACGGCCTTGTAGCCGAACTCGTCGGTCGCACCAAAGCTGAAACCCGCCTTCACCCCCGCGCCCGCCAGCCAGACCGTGAAGCCGTGCGGATTGTGATCGCGCCCGTTCGCGCCCTTCTGGAAGGTCGGCATGCGGCCAAATTCCGTCACCCAAACCACGAGCGTGTGCGCCAGGAGGCCGCGCGCCTTCAGGTCCTTGAGCAACGCCGCGCAGGGTTGATCGAGAATCGGCGCGTGGACGTCGTACTGTTCCTTGAGCGTTTTGTGTCCGTCCCAGTTGCCCACGCCCTCGCCCATCGCGTAGGCGCCGTTGAACAGTTGCACGAAGCGCACGCCGCGCTCGACCAGGCGCCGCGCGAGCAGACAATTTCGCGCAAAGCCGGCCTTGAGCTTGTTGCTGTCGTTCACACCGTACCGCTCAAGGGTGGCCTTGCTTTCCTGGCTGAACTCGCTGACCTCGGCGGCGCTGAGTTGCATCTTGGCGGCGAGTTCATAACTGGAAATGCGCGCCAGCAATTCGCCGTCGCCGGGGTGCCGCGCCAGATGACGATCATTGAGAAACCTCAGAAAGTCGCGTGTGCCCGCCTCCGCTGCCGGTGAAATGGCTTTGGGCGTTGCGAGATTGGGAATTGGCTGATCGGCGTTGAAGGCCGTGCCTTGGAACACGGGCGGCAGGAAGGCGGAGTTCCAGTGGTTCGGGCCAACCTGCGGCACGCCGCGCGGATCGGGAATGGCGACAAACGCCGGCAGGTTCTGATTCTCCGTGCCCAGTGCATAGCTGACCCACGAGCCCATGCTGGGAAATCCGTCGAGCACGAACCCCGTGCCCATCTGGTTTTCCGCCGGTCCGTGCGTGTTCGATTTGGCCGTCATCGAATGGATGAAGCACATTTCGTCCGCCAGTTCGGCAAGATGTGGCAGCAGGTCGGAAATCATCTTGCCGGATTGACCCCGTGGTTTGAATTCCCAGTGCGGCCTGGTGAGGTTGCCGTTCTCGCCTTGGAACGTGATAAGGTTGTCGCCGCCTGGCATCGGCTGTCCATGGCACTTGATCAGTTCCGGCTTGTAATCCCATGTCTCCAGATGCGCGCACGCGCCCGAGCAGAAGATCACCACCACGTTCTTCGCTTTCGCCGGAAAGTGGGGCGGACGCGGGGCGTTGGAGGTTTCCGGCGACCACTGGGGCGGCATCGCTGACGGCGCGGCGGCCAGAAGCTTCTGCTCTCCCAGCAGCGACAGCAGCGCGATCCCGCCAAGCCCCGTCCCGCCGTAGCGCAGGAAATCGCGTCGGTTGAGCAGCCAGCGACCGGCGTGAGAGGGCGTTTGATCCTTCATTGGCTAAAACAGGTAAGCAAATTCGTTCGCATTGAAGAGCGCCCGACAGAAAACCGGCAAGCCGTGCGTTTGAACGAATTGAACCGCTGCCCCCAACTCGGCGCCATCCGGCTGGCGTTGGAAGGCGAGCGCAAAGGCGCGGCGCACCTGGGCTTCCGCGCCGGGGCCGGCTTCCCGCCGCAAGCGCTCGGCCAGGAAATCCGCCTGTTGCATCACAAAACTGCTGTTCAGGAGGTTCAGCGCCTGCAAGGGCGTCGTGCTGCGCGTGCGCTTTGGCGCAATCTGGCCGCCATCGGGACAATCAAATACACCGAACACGCCATCGGGCCGCTGGCGCACCACGGTGCCGTAAATCATCCGACGGAATGTTTCCGGACCGAACTCCTGCTTCGGTGCATACACGCGCACATAGTTGTCATTGGGCTCAAAGAAACTGAACCCCGGGCCGCCCATCTGCAAATCCAGTTTTCCGCTGACGACGAGCACTTGGTCGCGAATGGCCTCCGCTTCGAGCCGGCGCGGAGGAAACCGCCAAAGCAGACGCGACCCGGCATCCACGGCCAGGGCGTCCCCGCGCGCGTCACTCGCCTGCCGATAGGTCGCGCTGGTGACGATCAGGCGGTGAATGTGTTTGATGGACCAGGGGTGGACGCTTGCGTCCTGCAATGGCGACATAAACTCGCTCGCCAGCCAGTCGAGCAATCCGGGATGCGTCGGTCTTGCGCCGTTCGCGCCAAAGTCGCTGGGTGTGCTGACCAGACCTTCGCCGAAGTGATATTGCCAGAGGCGGTTCACCATGACGCGCGCCGTGAGCGGATTCGCCGGATCGGTGATCCACCGCGCGAGTGCGAGGCGGCGCTCCTGGTCTTGGGTTGGTACCGTAGCCGCCGACGTAATCAGGCGGATCGAGTCACCAGCATTCGGAACATCCGCCTCCTCACGTTGGCCGCTACGGGCGATGTCCGCATCGAATTTCACAGGAAGGATGCTGAGCGCTCCCGGCGATACTTCTTCACGCTCCACCATCGGGTCACCGCGATGAAACCGACGCGTGGGTGGAGGAGTCTCAGTGAACGTACCCGCGTAGATCATCGGGACCTTCGCAAGTTCGGCGATGCGCACTTCCAGTTCCTTGCGTTCGGTCTGCAACCGTTTCGCTTCCGCAGCCTGGTCCGGAGCAAGTCCCGCCACGCTGACCAACGGCTGTTCCTGCACCCCCGACTTATACGGCAGCCGATCAGCCGACGACGCCACAACCTGCCAGTCCTGTGACCCGGCTGTCACCTCGATGCGGTACTCGAGGGCCAGGCGGTCGGCAAATTTCTGTTCGCGATCCCGGCCCCAGACCACGCGATGGATGCTGACCGTATCGGCAAACTCCAACTCGACCCAGCCCTTGCCACGCTCATTGGAAATCCAGCTACGGCTGTTGCCGTGCCTGCCGTCGTTGATGTGCTCGAGGCGATGAATCTCCGAGTTGGGGAACACGCTCGAAGCGGTCGCGGTCGTGCCGGCACTGGCCAGGGCGATGTTCCGCGCGGGCGTTTCCGTGGTGTAAACTTCCAGTTCGTCAAGGCAAGGCTCGGCGCCGGTGGTTTGAGCTATGGTGAAACGCAGGCGCTTGGCGGCGACGGGCATGAACCGCTCCGAGTTTTGCCGCGCGTTAACCGGCGCACGCTGCGAGTTCGTATCCAAGCGCCCGACCTGGGCCAGGGGCTCAAATTCAGCGAGGCGGGTGTCAAGTTCCACCAGGCGCTGGCGGCGGCTGGCCAGTTCCGTTTCCCGCGCCGCGGTGTCCGCTGTTTTCAACCGGCGTTCGCCGTGCTTTACGCCCTCGAACACGGCCTTCAGCGCGAAATAATCCGTCTGCGGAATCGGATCGAACTTGTGATTGTGACATCGCGCGCAACCGACCGTGAGTCCGAGAAAAGCACTGCCAGCGGTGCTGACCATGTCGTGCAGTTCATCCGCGCGCTGATTTGAGGTCAGCACGGGATCGGGACTTTTGACCAGATCATCCGGCCCGGCCACCAGGAACCCAGTCGCGGCGTCTTCACCCAAAATGTCTCCGGCGAGTTGCTCGCGAATGAATTGATCGTAAGGTTTGTCCTCGTTGAATGCGCGGATGACATAATCACGATACGGCCAGGCATTCGGGCGCGGAGTGTTCACTTCAAAGCCCGTGGTTTCCGCGAAGCGCACGACGTCCAACCAGTGTCGCGCCCAGCGCTCCCCGTAATGCGGCGAAGCCAGCAGTTTATCCACGAGCCGTTCGTAAGCGTCCGGCGACGCATCGTTCAGAAAAGCATCCGCCTGCTCGGGCGTGGGCGGCAGACCGATGAGATCCAAATACAGCCGCCGGATGAGCGTGTGGCGATTGGCTTCGCGCGACGGCGCGAGTTTGTTCTCCGCCAGCTTGGCGAAGATGAAGTTGTCTATCGGATTCGCGATGCGAAGATCTTGCGGCGAAACTGCCGGAACGTCTGGTCGCGTGACGGGCTTGAATGACCAATGAGTGGTCGCAGGTTCGCGGTCGGTGGTTGAGGTTTCAGGCCAGGCCGCGCCCTGATCAATCCACGCGCGCAGCAAGCCAATTTCCTCCGACGACAGCGGCTCGCCCTTGGGCGGCATGAGTGAATCCGGTTCCAGCCCCGCCACCAGATGGATCACCCGACTCTCGGCGCTCTGGCCCGGCACGATAAATGGCTGAGGTTCGCCGGACCGGAAGACACTGGACTTCACGTCCCAGCGCAAGTCGGCCCTTTGCCGTTCCGGGCCGTGACACGAATAACAATGGGCCGCCAGCAACGGCTGAATGTCCGTGGCGAAATCCACCGGCCGGCTGGCCGCGGGCGGAAGCTGCGCGGTGTGCGTGGCGGCAAAACAGGAAGCCCCGACCCACATGCCGAGGGCCAGTATCCACAGCGATCTAAATCTGGTGCCGGAAACAATCATCATTGCAGCCGCCGATGCGTGGAACTGCTCCCTTTCGGGCTCGGTTCGGACAGAAGGCTGGCTGGGCAAGAAGCTATTCCGCTGACGGGAAGGAGCAAGGCTTTTTGCGGCTCACACCCCGCCAATCCACTTGCGATCCTCCCACACCGCCTTCAGCGAAGTCAGATTGCGCGGGTCGAAAACATGCTTCGCGGCGGTGGCCAATTGGCCGCGTTTCGCCGCCTGCCACGCGTCGCTGGTATTGATGGCCACCCGTTGAAGCACGCTCGGGTCGCGGTAGCAATCAATCATGCAGCGCGTGCAACCATCGCGGATGAGCTTGGAGTCATCCCATTCGTACACGTTGCACATCGGCGTTTCCCAATAGTGGCAGCGGTACAGGTCGAGTTTCCAGTCGAGGTAAAAGTACTTATGCCCTCCCAGACAGCCGAACTTTTCTCGCTCGCCGCGCAGGTGGCGCTGCATTTCGGTGAGCGACTCCGTCGGATTCACGACCGGAAACCCGCTCCGGCGCTTCATCCGCTTGATCTTTTCAAACAACTCAATCAACTCGTCCTTGGTGAAGCTGACCAGTCCGCTGTCGCTGAAGCTGAGATAACTGCTCGCCAGGGACGTGAGCGGATAACTGAACGTGCAACTCCGGAAGCCGAGCGATTCAAGAAACGCCGGCAGTTTGTCGTAATCTTCAATCAACCGGCTGGCGGTGATGCTCGCGGTGGTCTGGATGCCGGCGCCGTGGAAGAACTCGTTTGCACGCCTGATCTTCCGACACACGTCCGGCAAGCCACGATTCTTTTCGTGCTTCGCCACGTCGTGCGCGTCAATGGACATGATCACGCTGCTCAAGCCGTCGTCCGCCAGTCCCCGCATGTTCGCTTCCGTCCACAAGCCGCCGTTGGTGCAAAGCATCGGATGTACTCCCCGTTCCGCGGCGTAGCGCGTCATGGCGCGCAGATCGCGATGCACCATCGGCTCGCCCCCCACGAACAGCAGGTAGCCGATGTGATTCTTCACCGCGATGTCCACCACGTCTTGCGCCTCCTTTAGCGTCACGCTGCGGCGGGCCTTGGGATCGAACTTTGAACGTGCAAAACCGCAGAAATCGCAGTCCGCGTTGCAGAGGTTTGTGATGGCAAACTGGAGATAACCCGGTCCGCCGTGTTGCAGCACTTCGCGGAAAAGTCGCCAGGCGGATTTTTTGGGACGCACCACCGGCTTGGAGAAATCCACCGGCGCCGCGGCTGGCCGATGGGTTTCGGCGGGGCGCGATTCAACGGTGGCTGGTGCGTTACTCATGCAATATCAGCCATTATGCTGTCATCAACGCAGTGGAACGGCAATGTTTCTTTGGTCTGAAGGTTTGCACCCTCGGCCTGTATGGTGACTGGACAGGCAGAAGCGCGGAGCGTTCCATAAACGAACAGTCAGAGGAATGATGGGATGCGGGGAATTGCGCCCCGGCACCCCACCCAATCATTCTGTCGGTGTTTTGCGCGGCGGGGAAGGTCGGCGTGTGAGGAGAGTAATCCTTCAAGCCAGCCACTGATCCAGGTTCTGCTTCACAAACGCGTCGTCGTTCAAATGCGGATGAGCGCGCCAGACGCGGTCAATTTCTGCTCGCTGTCCGGCGGAGAGTTGCTCCCGCGGATCCAGGCAGAGCGTGTTCGCCAGCAAACCCTGGCGTCGCAGCACTTCGTGGATGCCGGCGATGCAGCCGGCAAAGCCATTCGCCGCGTCGAAGACCGCGGCGTTGCAGTCGGTGACTTGCGTGGCCAGGGTCAACATCCGCGCCGGGACAGGTTCGTTCACCCATGTCGCTTTACATTCCTCGAACAGCTTCACTGCGGCACGCGTCCAGAATGCCCAGTGCCCCAACAACCCGCCAACAACGCGCAAACGCACCTCACCGGTCGCAGTCGCAATCGCATACTCGGTCAGCAAGTCCGTGACGATGGCATCATCGTTGCCGGTGTAGAGCGCGATGTCATTCGCTCGCCCCGCCTCCGCCACCGCCCGCACCACGTCGAACGTCTGATAGCGGTTGAACGGCGCAATCTTGATGGCGACCACATTGGGAATCTCGGCGAAGCGCCGCCAGAAGTTGAACGACAGAACGCGGCCCCCTGCGGCAGGTTGCAGGTAGAAGCCGACCAATGCGATCTCGCGCGCAACGGTTTGGCAGTGTTCGAGCAAAGCCCCGTCATTGGCCTGCTGCAGCGCCGCGAGCGAGAGCAAACCGGCGTGATAGCCGGCCCCGCGGGCGAACTGCGCCTCCGCCACCGCTTGGGCGGTTGCGCCACAAATCCCGGCGATGCGCACCGTTTGCCGGCCGCTGGCCTCGTCACACGCGGCGATGGTTTCGGCGGCAAGTTGCAGCACCGGTTTGAACAGCCCGTATTGCGGGTCACGAATCGCAAACTGGGTGGTGTGAACCCCCACGGCGATTCCGCCCGCGCCGGCAGCATGGTAATAGCGCGTGAGTGCGCGCTGGCGGCGTTCGTCGAGTTGGCGTGCTTCGGTCAGCGCGAGGGGATGCGCGGGAATGACCAGCCCCGCGCGGAGGTTTTCTCTCACCCACAAGGGCGGCAATGGATGATTGGCCATCAATACCTCCCGTCGCGCACTTCGAAGTGCGTCGGTTTGCCGAGGTTGCGCCCGCCGCGTTTCACCCAGTCGGCGGTCCAACGCAGCATCGTGTCCAGGGGCGTCGGGGGATCTCCGAGTTGCGTGCGCAGTCTCGCGGTGTTCCCGATGAGCGCCGTTTCGCTTTCCGTGCCGGTGAAGTTGACAGCTTTGCCGAGGAGTTGTCCCAATCGGCTGGCAACCGCGCGGACGGAAAAAACTTCCGCGCTGGTCAGGTTGAACGCGGCAGCCGGGGTGGTTGCCAATGCCAGCGAACGTAGCACCATCTCATTCGCGTCGCCTTGCCAGATACAATTGAAATGGCCGTTGGCCAGGTCAATTGGCTTTCCGGCCCAGATCAGTTCCGCAATGTCTCGCAGCACGCCATAGCGCAAGTCCGTGGCGTAGAACAATCGCAACAACACGACACGGGGGCCGTTCCTTAGCGAGAAGAACTCAAAGAGGCGCTCCCGGCCCACGGTGGCATTGGCATATTCGCCCAGCGGCGTGAGCGGATCGGATTCCACCGATCCGCCACGGGCAACGGGCGAGAGCGGATAAACATTGCCCGTGGACAGCGCGACGATGCGCGCTGCGGGGTAACGCTCGGCGATGCGTGCCGGGACCAGCAGGTTGGCTGCCCACGTGCCCGCCGGACTTTGGGTCGTGCCAAATTTCTGGCCGACTAAATACAACACGTCCGCCGCGTCCGGCAGTGTTCGCACCGCCTCGGCATCGAACAGGTCACAACTCAAGGTTTGAATTCCGCGTTCATCGAGCCAGCGCCGTGCATTGGGGTCCGAGAAGCGGCTCACCGCAATAATTTCAAGCGGGTGTTGGCCGGCTTCAGCAGCGCGGCGCGCGAGGAGGGTGAGGCTCGGCCCCATTTTGCCGCCGGCACCGAGAATCAACAGCGGGCCGCGAACCGACGCGATGAACTGTACCAGCGCCGCGCGCGGTCGCGCGAGCAGTTCATCCAGGGCTTCCTCGGTTTCGATGGCGTCCGGCAGTCTGGCTGAAGGACTGGCTTGCATGTTTCACCACCACGATGCCCGCATCATCGCCATCGGCAAAGATTTTTTCGCCCCTGCTCGATCTCCAGGCGAAGCATCAAGCGATGGAGCTAAAGAGATTGCCTTCCGCGCCGACATGAATTCTTCTTGTTGGAGCCCGCCGGAAGTGGGGTCACCCGCTGGGCGGCATCGGTAGTCCGCGCCGTCAAAGTATGCACAGATTCCTGCCGTCAATTGAACGCTGCCCGCCATCGGGGCGCGAAGCCACCCGACACTTTGCCGTGACCAAACACCTCCACACCTTCCTGGTTGCGATGTTATGCAGCGTTGCCCACATAGCCAGTTTTGCGGCTCAAGGCACGGCGTTCACTTATCAGGGACGATTGCTTGAGCACGGAGTTCCCGCTTCAGGACGGTACGATTTACGGTTTACGCTCTACCCCACCGCCAACGAAGGCAATCCGCTGACCGAGCCGTTTACCAACGCCGCCACGGTTGTGAGCGAAGGGGTCTTCACCGTGAGGTTGGATTTCGGCACTGGCATCTTTACAGGGGGCGAGCGCTGGCTGGAGATCGGTGTATGCACCAACGGCGGAGTTGCGTTTGTCACCCTCACACCGCGGATGGAAATCACCGCCACGCCTTACGCCCTGCGTGCGCGGAGCATCACCGCCGACGGTTTGACGGGCACGTATAGCAACGCGGTGAGCTTCAGCCACCCGGCCAGCGAGTTTTCGGGGATTTTCTCGGGGGACGGCACGGCGGTGACCAATGTGGATGCCGCCCGGCTTGACGGAGAGAGCGCGGACGAGTTCCGGCAAGCAGCCACCAATGCGGCGGCAACGCTGATCTCCCAGGCGCAACGGTTCATCAATGTCCGCGATTACGGGGCGCTGGGCAACGGCGTGGACCAAACCGCCGCGCTGCAACTGGCGATTGACCAGACCACCAACTCGCCCACGCCCTTCGGTGGGAAGGCGACCGTGTACTTGCCAGCCGGCTACTACGTCATTAGTTCACCGCTCAAACTCCGGGTGCATGACACCCGTCTGCTGGGCGACGGCATTGAGCGAACGCGCATCCACATGACGAGCAACACGCGGGACGCCATTACCGCCGAACCGTGGGTGGGCGGCTGGAATTATGGCGGCGGCACGAATGGACTCTGGTATTGTACCCTGGAAGGATTCCAAGTGTACAAAAACAAAGCGCCGGTTTCCAGCGGCACCTCGACGGGCATCCGTTTCCAAACCGGGTTTGCGTCCCAGCAACGACTCAGCCGGGCGGTCATCCGGGACGTCAAGATTTTCGGGTTTGTCTGGGGGTTGTACGTCGAACACGGCGTCGGCCTGCTGTGCGAACGGGTGGAGGCGTACGGCAACAACTACGGCTTCTGGTTGTCCAAAGTGGACTCGGCCACGTTCATCAACTGTTTCGCCGGCGACGGAACCACCTCGCTGGGAGCGAACTCTTTCGGCACCAATTACTCGGCGGCGTGGACCATCAAGCCTTCCACTTACGCAGGCGGATTTGCGTGCAACATCATCGGCGGCGAAGCCCGCAATGTGAACACCATCATTGATATGTCGAGCGGCGCGTTGAACGTCATGGGCATGAACGTGGAGTTGGTTTGGAATGGCCCCGTATTCAATCTCAAAAGCGGCACCAGCTCGGCAAACTTCTCCGGCTTGCGCGTGGCCGGCAGGAATGGCGGGAGCCAGCACCCGATCTTCAAGCTGGCAAACGAGGTGGGCGCAGTGACGAGCATCGGACCGGGTGACTACTTTGATAACTCGACCTACCCGAAAATTGAACTGAACGGTGCGACCGACTATGTGAATTACTCCGGCCCGCCACTGAGCGTGACGAACACGGTTACGCGCGCCAGCTACACCATCACGCGCATGGCCTCGTCCACTGGTGACAAGGTTTCCCTGGTGACCAACCATTCAACCAGCCTGACGAACTCTGCCGACGTGGGCCTGTCCGGCGCGTCCACAGCCAACGAATCCCGGATCACTACGTGGCTTGGGCCATCCGATTCCGATGCTGGCAACTTGGTTGATGATCCGGGTTCGGCATTATCCGCCGAATCAATCACTGGTGGCGCGCTTCAGACTTCCACCGCCCCCGCAGCGGCTTCGCCCGCCGTCTATTTCCAGAATGGCAGCGCGGGGAGTGTTGCCGCTACCAACACCTTTCTGGCGGCCACCGTCACCGTCGCGATCACCAGTGCCACCCAGCGAGTCATGGTGACTTCGCACCGGGCCTTTGGCAGCACCCTGGCCGGAGGCGCGGCCGACTTGAACCTTTACATCGGCCACCGCCCGTCAGGTTCTTCGGACAGCCCGACGAACGTGGGCGAAGGGGTTCTGGACAACCGCGTCGCCGCCAATACGCGCGTCACCATGGGGTTGAGCGCGGTCATCACCGGACTCCAGCCCGGTGAACACGAAGTGGGTTTGACCGGTTACTCCCCCGAAGCTGCCAACTGGAATTACAACGATGCCAGTTACACCACGGCCACTGTTTATTAAGCCGGATGAAATCAAATTGCGGGCCACAACACCGGCACTTACTTGGCGCGAGCAGTCTCTTCCTGGTTTTCCGCACCGTTGTTGCGCCGGTTGTCCACTCGCCGCGCAGACGAATGTATCCTTGCTCCTGGCAGATGTGGGCAGCTTCAGCAACAATGCCAACTATCCCCTCGGCAGCCTGGGCGCTGTGACGGACGGACAGGCGCACCGGCGGCCGGCGGCGGCCCCGAGGCAGATCGTTAACCTCAACGACGGCATCTACGGCAATGCTTTGCTCCGCACCCAGACGGGTGTCAGCGGTGCCACTAAAATCAACTCGAAGCACCCCAAATCGAAAAGCGATTCAGTCTCCTCCGGTCAGGAAATGGAGTGTCTGGTTTTGCTAAATCTCATCCCACGCCGCCGCTCACCCGGAACAGCACCGTCAGATAAAAGTTGTGAATACCGAAGCGCGTCAGCGGGATTCGCGCCGTGTAGCCGTTCTGCAGACCGGGAGGAAACTCGACCTCCAGCGGATAGTCCGCCATCAGCGCTCCCTGTCCTTCGCAGTGCCAGCAGGCATAAGGCCCGACTGCACCGCACCCGCCACACGCGGGACATGTGGCCCGCGCCGGAATCTGCAAACACACGCGCCCGCCGGTGCGAGCTGCGTCAATGCCGACCACGACCTCCACGGTGAGGCTCTCCAGCGTTTCGGCCTTGGGCCGGCTTAACGTTTCAAAGTTGCTCCACCAGCGGTCGAACAATTCGTCAAACGACGGAGCGTAACCGGCAAATGACTCCGCGAGCCGCACGTCCTGGAAACTGCTCGCAGTCTCTACCGGACGCAACGGTTCCGACCTCCGCCGCCGGTTGATCAGCGGTTCCGGCGACGGCCCCCACGGCCGACGGCGCACTGGTGACGGCTGAGACAATGCATCATAGCGCCGACGGCGTTCCGGATCACTCAACACCCCATAGGCCTCCTGCGCCTCGAGGAACGGCCCGCTTTCCAGTCCGGACGTATCCGGATGAAGTTCCCGCGCCCGGCGGCGAAAGGCGGATTTGATCTCCTCAAGACTGGCGTTCGAGGCGACCCCGAGAATCACGTAGTAATTTCGGCTCATGCGGACCTCACCGTGCCTGCGTCTGCCCTCCCCACGCCTCCTCAGATGTCGTTGAGCGGACTTGGAATGGAAGCTGACCGGTCAAACCAGGAATCCAGCCAGCCAGTCTGCGGCGATTTCAACCACTGGTCATGGTTGAATCGGGACAGACCAGGATTAACCGCCAACGTTCCACCTGAGTCAGCATACTGTCGAACGGGCCTCTCATCCCGAAGGACGATCCCCTCCGCCTGGCTCCGCGCGGGAGCCGGCGTGCCTTTCACGCCTGACGCACTCAAAGTCATATCTTCCAAACTCCTGATGTAAGGTTGAGTGCAGGAGGGCGAAAGGACTCTTGAAGTTTCCGCGCCACCTGCACGAATTCTCAAAAGCATAAAGTGCCGACCCGACGCCGGTCTTTACCGAACGGACAATTGTGGGCGAGAAATGTTCAAAGCCTGACACCGGGCCGGCACGACCACGGCGATCAGGAACGCGCCACCGAGGCGCGTTCCTGCCGGAAGGTTCTTAGCTTACCTTCACTTCGATTTGTTTCGGGCGAGCCTTCTCGCTCTTGGCCAGATGCACCCGCAACACGCCGTCCTTGAATTCCGCCTTGACGTTGTCCGCCTCGGCATCGTCCGGAATGCTGAAGCTGCGCTCAAACCGGCCATAGTACCGCTCCACCCGGTGGAACTTACGACCCTTTTCCTCCTTCTCCGTCTTGCGTTCGCCGGAGATCGTCAACGTGCCACTCTCGACTGTCACCTTCACGTCGTCTTTGGCGACCTCAGGCAGTTCCACCTTGATGAGATACTCCTTGGCATCTTCGGCGATGTCCACCAACGGCGCCCATTCGGGCACCGAGATGTTCTCTTCATCGGTGGTCAACGCGCTGCGACGGAACGGACTCCAGTCAAACAGAGAGGACATCCGCCGCTGTATGTCTTCCATCTCCCGGAATGGACTCCAGCGAGTCAATGCATTCATACGCATAATCCTTTCACGTTGCAGACTGGTTAATTGGGTTTCACTCCTGCCGGGTCTGCTTGCTTCCGGCAGAAGCGTGCGGGTCAAACTCGTCCGCCCCGTGGCGGTGCTGCCCGCTGCCATTCTCCATGCAGTCCGAGTGCCAAAGCCAGTGATCCGCACAAGCACCGCGTTTTCAGTTTTTTGCGCTTGCGACCAACCGCAGAGGCCGGTTTGCGATGTGCCATCTTGAAACAAACAATCCCTGGAATCGTGTCAACGCGACTCAGCTTTGACAAATCCATGCAGTGGCAGACCATCAGTGTGGGATCGGATTTCTTGGGTTGGGCGGCAGGGATGGGCTGACAGCCGAGAACCTCACAGCCATCGCCGGATTTTCTCCTCGAATTTGATGTAGATAAAGCCAAGCACCAGCAGCACGATCCCGAGCGCCATGAAGCTCAAGACCCGGTAAATCGTTTCCAGCTTCCACACATCAATCACCACCACGCGACCCAGCGCCGTGGCCAGCACCGCCAGCCCCGCCCAGCGATACATCCGCTCGCGCAGGACAATACCGGCCGCAAACAGCGCCAGCGCCAGCACCGACCAACTGGCGGTGAGATAATCGGTGCCGCCACTGTCCAGCACCCAGCACCACACGAAGCGCCACACGCTCAAAGCCCCGATGACGATCACAGCGCTGTGAATGCGCTCGTCGAGGTCGTAGCGTTCTGGTTTACGACGAGCGAGTTGTTGCTGCGTGAGCAGGGCGAATATGGCGAGCAGATTGGGCGCATACACCAGCAAGTCGCGATGCGGCGGCCACCAAAACAAGGTCAGGCCGGCCACCGTGAAAGCCGCGCCGAACAACAGCGCCTCGCGATTGCGCCGCCAACTGGCCAGCAGGAAGATGGCGAAGCCCAGCGCCATCAACACCCAGATGCGCTCGCGAGCTGGCACATATTCCTCCACGCACCAGAGGGACATGATGAGCGCGAGCCAGCGGTAGATCATGGCCAGTTGCAGTAGCGGTTCCCGCACCTTCGGACGGGCGTCGGGCCGGCGTGTAAACCATCGCGCGGTGGCAGCCGACAACAATCCCAGCGCCGCAATCGGTGCGGCGGAGAACCACCAAGCGGGCCGGCCCTGCCAGAGTTGCATGGCGAATTGCCCGAGACTGATCACCAGGAATACCTGCGCGCTCACCGCCAGCGGCCAGGCACGGGTGAACACGCCATAGGCCGTCACCGCCAGCGCCAGCAAACTGGTGAATGCCAGCCAATGCGGAGCGCTCATCAGCGGCTCCAGCCAAACGCAGCCGACGCCGACAATGGCCAGGGCAAAAGCGATTTGACACCCGACGCCAAATGCAGTGGCTGATTCCACTACTTTCTGCCGCTGCCACCAGTGACTCAATCCGAGCGTGACCGCCAGCAGCAGGATTGGATTCCACCAAGGCGGAGTCGCGGTAAAGCCAACATGGCGTGACAGCCAGACCAGATGCGCCAGCAGCAAAAATCCCTGACCCAACACCGCGAACTCACGCACCCGCAAAACGTAAATCGAGGCTGTCAGTGCCAGGGCGATGATCGCCAGCACCAGTGGAGTATTGTCCGCGCTAGTGTTGAACGAAGTCGTCGCCAGCCAGATGACTTGGGCCAGGACGACGAAGTAAGCCGGCACAGGCCGGAGTAAATCACGATTCTCCAAGGCGATTTGGCGATGTGCCCAGAAGGCGTTAAAGGCCATCATCGCGCCGAGCGTCGTACCGAGCCAAAGCCCGCGGGTGTCGTTGCGTTCCAAGCCATCAATGCCCCAGCCCACCGCCAGCGCACCCGAAAGGTAGGCGCCGAATTGCAGCACGAGATTCTTCCGCTGGGTGCCGAGCACGAATAGCACGACGCTTTCCGCCGCGAGCACGAGCGCGAGTTGCAGTCCGGAGAACTTCGCGACGAACCCAAGCGTGACCAGCAGCAGGCCCTGCGTGAGGTACGCGTTTTTCGTGGTGGGTTCAGCAGACAGAAATCTCCGCGACACTTCCGCGAGCGCCAGCAACACGACCCCGTAAACAAGCGAGAACAGCCAGAATTTGCCCGTGTCCACCTGGAGCATCGTCAGCACGAACAACGTGAACATCGCACCGTTGTTGAATGTGAGGAACGCCGCGCGCCGTTCGCCGGCGATGTTCTCATGCTTTGAGAGGAACACCGCCACCGTGAAGATCAGCCAGTAGCCGTGGAGGAAGGAAGCGCCAAACCAAAGCCCTTCGTCCGCGCCGGCCCAACGCCAGCCCTCGCCCCCGTGGAAGAATCGCCACCAGGCATACGCGGCGTAAGTCGCCACCAGACTCGCCCACGAGATTCCCGCCCAACGATTGCGCACCAGGAAAAACACCGCGGCCATCGTCAGCACGAGATTCGAGTACAGCGTGAAGGAACCAACGCGCGTAATGACCGAGGTGTAGTAAGCCAGGCCGACGGCGAACAACGCCAGCACCTCAGATTGCTTGCGGTCGGCGATCCAGACCATGAACCCCGCCCACGCCAGCAGCAAGACGCCATCCAGCATGGCGCTTTCAATGACCCGCAAGTTCTCGAAGTGATGCGCCGCGTACGTGGTGAAATAAACCGCCGCCAGTCCGCCGGCGAACAACACTTGCGCGTAATTGCGCAGAGACTCCTTGAGCGACTTGCGTTGCCACCACAAGCCCGCGGCTAGCAACAGGCCGCTGGCGAGGTAGAGCAACACCACCTTGCCCAACGGTCCGAACCGGACCACGAAATTCTGATAGGCGTAATTCCCGAAAAAGACCAGACCGGTCAACAGCATCACCACGCCAATGCGCACGAGCCAGTACGTGCCGACGCGCATTTCCAGAGAAGATTTGTCGGCTTGCGCCGCGACCTCCGGCGCCACTAACGCAGCGGTTGGCAAGTGATCTGCCATGGGTGCTGGCGTAATCACTGGCTTGGGTTCGGCAGGGGTCGCTGGTGTCTCTTGTGTTCTGTCCTCGTTCAGCGATTGCGCCAAGGACACCGCCGGCTGAATGACCGGCGGAATAAGTGGAGGCATTTGCCGAACTGTGCCGGTAGATTCCGCCGCTGCAACTGACGCGGGAGCAACGGCTGATTTCAAGTCCGTTGCCGAGACGGGAGTCGCCACCTCCAATCGGCTTTCCAGCGACTTCAACTCCGCGCCCAACAGTGACAATTCCTTTTCCAGCCGCGTGTGACGCTGCTTGAGCCGCTCCAGCTCCGAACGTTCCGATTCGTTCATAAATTGATCGTCGCCCGGGTGGGCGGGGGCTTATCGCACGAAAAAGTGAACTTCAGAAACGGGAAACCCAGCGGGCACGGTTTCCGAGGCCACGGTTCGCGCGCAATCACGACTGAAACGACACACCATCCAGAATTCGGCGCAGACTATCAGCAGCAGCGCGAGCAGACCAGCCCAAAGCCGCAATCGGCCAACGCAACGGAGCGTCCGGTTTGTTTTCATGCGCGGACTTTAACCGCACAGCGAGCGCGGGTGTTAATTGATAAACCGCGCCCCGTCATTGGCGAAACCGATGCTGGCGTTGCCACTCGGCCAACTCCGGGGTCGTGCAAAGTCTGGCGGTGCCGCCGCCGCGCGTGTAGGATGTTCGCCGCATGAAGTCCCTGGCTGAAGCCGAATTGCTGGCCCGCTGCCGTCGCGGCGACGCGGAGGCCTGGGATGAACTGTTTGACCGGCACTACGCCGCCGCCGGGCGCTTCGTTTTTCAGCTTGGTGCGGATCTCACCCGCGAGGATGTCGAAGAGATTTGCCAGGAAGTTTTCCTTTCGGTCATCAAGAACCTCAACGCGTTTCAGGGCGGAAGTCAGTTTCAGACCTGGTTGTTCCGCATCGCCGCCAACAAGGCGCGTGACTACCGCGAAAAACAGCACGCGGTAAAACGCGGCGGCGGGCAGTTGCCCCTGTCGCTCCAGGCCGAAGACCCGGAAACCGGCTTGACGATTGATCCGCCAAGCCACGCGGCGTCGCCGGACACGGATTTGCTCAATGCGGAGAAATTGGAACTGGTGCGCGCAGCCCTGGACGAAGTGGGCGAGCCGTGCCGGGAAATAATCGAACTGCGCTATTTCGGGGATTTGAGCTATGACGAACTGAGCAGAGAGTTGCAGCTCAATCCCAAAACCGTCAGTTCACGTCTCAGCAAATGCCTGGATCGGCTGGAAGCAATCGCTCGCCGTGTCTTTTCCGGGGAGAAAACCGGCGCATTTCCGTCTAACTTGTAGCTGGCAAATGGAAAACGAACGCCCAATTGAAAAGTTGTTGCGCCGCTACGCCAAACGGCGGGGTGAGGAAGCTGGTGCGCCGCTTGAACTGCATCCGGCCAATCGGCGGCTGTTGCAGGGCGAGGTGACGCGACAATATCCGCCCAAAAGCGCGGCGACAGGCGCAACGCCGGGCGTGCTCGGGTGGAAGGGCTTATGGCCACGGTTG
>JAANMV010002189.1_pt1 | contig 19582 bp, 16 predicted proteins | sample 7279661 | NCBI WGS metagenome assembly JAANMV01 (sample SAMN14094540, study PRJNA606508) | bioreactor metagenome | isolation source: A lab-scale SPAN reactor treating ammonium-rich wastewater day 121 | place: Ireland: Galway | collected 2017-05-16 | reverse complement strand
GCCGCTGCGCACCCTCGAGCTCCTGCAGCGCCGCGTGCAGGCGGTGGACATCCCCGAGGCCGGGCGTATCGAGCTGCTGTTCCTGAACTCGTTCTACGCCTCGGAAGTGCGTTACGCCCAGATCCGTGACCTGCGCATGGACAACGACGAATGCCGCTTCCTGTCGGACGTCACCGTGCAGGCGGGAACGGGGGACGCGTGGAGTGCCCCCGCGCGGATCCTGACCGTCATGAGCGGCCATGCGGCGCAGGTCAGCATCTGCCGGCCCGGGACCCTCAGCCTGACCGTTCAGGGCACGCGGGCCGGCCAGGCCCTGCCGGTCCTGCGGTTCCTGCAAGGTGGGCAGACCCTGCGCACCGTCACGGCGCCCGAGGCGCCGCAGACCCTGCGCATTCCCGTCACCCGCGGCCCGGTGACGCTGCAGCTTCTCAATCCGTTCGCCAGGGAACTCGCCAGCCGTGAATTGACCTTGCACGGCCTGCAGTTCACCCCGCAGCCCTAGGCCGCCGGGCCGGTCCCCCCCGCGCCCGCGCCACGCCCACGCGTGGCACGCCGGTTCAGAGGTCCTTGAGGTGCCGGGCTGGGACGCCACCCACCAGCGTGTTGTCCGGAACGCTGGCCGTGACGACGCTGCCGGCCGCGATGACGCAGCCCTGCCCGATGACGACGCCAGGGAGAATCAAGGCGCCCGCGCCGACCCAGGTGCCGTCCCCCACGCGGACCGCCTCGGCCCGTCCTGGACCGGCGCGGCGGTCAGTGGTGCCGACGTCGTGCGTGCCGGTGATGATCATCACCCTGGGCGCGAGATCCACGCGGTGGCCGATCGTCACCGGCGCGCCCGGGTTCCCCCCGATGAACACGCCCCCGCCGATCCAGGTGTCCTGACCGATGCTGACGTAAGCCGTGTCCAGGTGCGCCTGGCTGTGCACCCGGCTGCCTTCCCCGACGCTCACGCCCCCCCACCGCAGCAACCGCCGCTTCCACCCGAACAGTCGGGTGGCGGGCATCAGCCGGATCAGGTGGGTGGCGACGAGAAACGACAGTCGGGACATGCGGCGATCATACCGGCAGGCTCGCCCGTCGGCGGCGCAGGTGATTGAAGGTCAACCAGGCCATCGGCAGCAGGGCGAACGCGACGTACGTCAGCGCAGCCACCTGAATGTAGGCATGCAGGCCATAGTGCTGCAGGGCGACGACCTTGGCGGCCAGCCCGACCAGGGACGCCACGATCTGCACCCACATCTGCGCGCTGAGCAGGTCAACGGCACTGAGGTAATTGTTGAAGACGATAATCACCGTCACGGCCGTGGTCTGAAGCGCGATCCAGACGAGGTCCCCGGCATCGATGGTCAATTCCCCCTGGCTCAGAAAGCCGTAAAGAGGGCCAGCCAGGGCGATGATCCCGACACTCAAGGACAGCAGCATCCCGGCGCTGCCTCCCACGATTTTGCCCAGCAGGCCCTGCAGCTGCCGGACCTGGTTGCTGGCGTTGAGGCGGTAGAACACCGGCCACAACGCCGTGGAAAACAGGGTGACGGCAAACGGCAGCACATCGAAGGGCCGCCGGATCAGCGTCAGGTACGCCGCGTCCCGGGTGCTCAACAGGCCGTTCACCAGAAACGGGTCCACGGCCGTGCCCAGCAGGAACGTCACCTGGAACACGAAGTAATACTTGCTGGCCCGGAAGATCTCCCGGTTCTCCTCGACCGTCCGGGCCAGGGACCACTTCGGTCCCTGAGGCGGCCCCAGGTCACTGAGGTACCGGTGCGCGTTGATCAGGCTCGTGACCACGGTGGGCAGCAGCGTCACCACCACCAGCAGCAGCAGGTCCGGCCAGAAGAACAGCACGGCCAGGGACGCCCCGAAACTCACCAGTTTCCCGACGCCCTCCCACATTAACGACTCGTGCCCGCGCTCCTGCGCCAGCTGCACGCGGCTCCACAGCGACGGGGCAATGCCCAGCGCGAAAATGACCAGCGCCGTGAACAACACCAGGTAGGTCTGCGCCGCCGGCAGGCCCGGCTGCGGGGTACTGAAGACGTACCACGCCAGCAGACCGCTGCCTACCACCGTCCAGCCGAAGGCGATGTACAACAGCAGCCGGAACAGCCCCACCAGCCGGTCACGCTGGTGCCGGAGGGTGCCCTGCTCCCCGTGGATGCGCGCCATGACGTTCACGACGCCGTAGGTGATGCCGAAGTCCGGTGAGGAGACCAGGTTGGGAATCAGGGCCGCCAGTGCCCACAGCCCATACTCGAGGACGCCCAGGCGGGAAATGGCGAGCGGCGTGATGATCACCGTCGACAGGATCGCAACGGACCGGGGCAGCAGGTTCGTCAGACCGTACCGCAACACGCTGCTTTGTCGAAGGGACTGAATCCGGGAGAGCAGAGGCACAACGTCCGGCATAGTAGTGCCTCAAGACCGCCTTCCCGGACGCGCGCCCGGTTCACCTGCAGTCCAGGCGGCTCTCCGGGCGAACGGGGCGCGGCTGGACCTGCCCAGGGTGCCCGTGACGCCCGCCATACCGGGCGAATTCAGAGACGGATGCTGTACTGTGTGCAAGTAGTGTTATGACCCAGACGCCAGCAACGAACCCGCAGGAAGAAATCAACATTCGTCAGACCGTGAAGACGATCGCTCAGTACAGCCCGTTGATCGTCGGCGTAACGCTGACGCTTGGCCTGGGCTCGTACCTGCTGGCGAACCGGATTCCGCCGACGTACCGCTCGACAGGCACCGTGATGTCCGTGGCCAGTCAGGCCGGAGAAAACTCCCTGATCAACAGTGTGCTGATCTCCGCCCCACCCCTTCCGGAAGGAGTCGTGGAAAAAGCGCTGCACTCCGTGCAGTTGACCAACGACATCTGGCGGCGCCTCGAATCGGCCGGGCTTTCTTCCACCCTGCTCGCGCAGGTCAAGAGTGACATGGCCGAGGAACTGGCCACCAACCGCTTCCGGCGGATCAAGGTCACCTCCAACGTGGACTTCAACCAGCGGGGCACCTACGAGTTCTCGGCCAATGCCGAGAGTCCGGAAGCCGCGCAGAAGATTGCCCAGGCTGCCATGGAGGCGATCCTGGCATGGGACAAGGGGCGGGCGCAGGCCAGCGTCACCCTCGCCAAGCAGACGTATCAGGCGCAGCTGACCGACCTCGACCGGCAGATCAACCTCACCAGCGGCGTCAACCGCGACTCCCTGGTCACGCGCCGCGGCGACATTCAGGACAGCATCCGGCAGGCCACGCTCCTGGAAAATGCCGCCACCGGAACGCTGCAGCGCGTGGCGGACCCCGTGGTGCCCATCAACCCTGTCGCGCCGAACAAGGCCCGCAGCGCCATCGTCGGCTCCCTGATCGGCCTGCTGCTGTCCCTGATCGCCGTTGGTCTGCTTGACCTGATGCGCCGGCGCATCAATGACGCCGACGACCTCGAGATGCTCGACCGTCCCGTTCTCGGTCAGCTGCCCCGCCTGAAGGCGTCCGAATTCCGCAACGGCATCGTCAAGGCGGCCAGCGGAGGCGGCGTGCTGTACGAATCGCTGGGCTTCCTGCGCGTGAACCTGATGACCCGCACCGAAGGGCACGCCGGACCGAAGCGTTTCCTCGTCACCAGCACCCGGCCGGGAGAAGGGAAGAGCACCGTCACGGCGTCCCTGGCCGTCTCACTGTCCAGCAGCGGCCTGCGCGTGCTGATCATCGATGCCGACCTGCACCGCTCCACCCAGGACAAAGTCTGGCGCCTCGGCGAACTCAACCCCGGCATGCTGCAACTCGGCAACGCCCTGCACGACCAGCCTGGCGCGCAGCCGGTCCGGGTGGCAGAGCACATCGACCTTATCCCGGCCGGACGCCCGTCACGCGACGCCAGCCGGATCCTGAGCCGCGCCGTTCTCGGCAAGCAGCTTCCCGCGTGGCAGCAGGGGTATGACGTCGTGTTGATCGACACGCCCCCGCTGCTGGCACTCGCCGACGCGCTCAACCTCGCGACGGACATGGACGGCGTGATCATGGTCGTGGAATCGGGCCAGACACACCTCAACGAAGTCAAACGCGCCCTGAAGATCGCGCAGAACGCGGGCGTGACCGTCCTCGGCTTCGTCCTGAACAAAGTGGCGCCCAAGCACTCCACGTACGCGTACTACAGCTACTCCAGCCGTGAGGCCAGTGATTCCTGATCCGGTCGCCCGGACCCTGGACCCCTCTTCCATGTCAGCCACGTATCACCTGTCAGCGCTGAAACTCCCTGGCGGACGGACCGTCCAGGTCCCCGAGTACATGGTGGACCTGGCGTTCACCGTGATCATCTGGCTCCTGAACCTCCCAGTCTTCGAGGTGTACGGGAACTTCGCCAGCACGGCCCTGATCATCTACAACATGTTCTGGCGGGACCGCGTCTGGCAGAGCCTCGTGACGCTGATCCTCCTGCTGTTCCTCAACCCGGTGCTGTTCAACACGGAGAACTTCTCCTATCTGCGGTGGGTGCTCATTATTGCGGCCTTCCTCAAAGAGGCGTTTCGCAGCCGGTTCGAGATCCCGAAAGTTTTCCTGATCTTCACGCCATTCCTGGCCTTCACGTTCATTCATTCCCTGGCCGTGTCGTTCATCCCGGTTCTGTCCCTGTTCAAGATCTTCCTGATGGGCATCGGGATCTTCACCCTGACGAAAGTCCGCAACCCCCGGGACATCTCACTGGAATGGCTGGTCGGCGTCATCGGCGTCATCCTGGTCACCAGCCTCCTGACGCTCCCCTTCCTGTCGATTGGGTTTGCCGTGAACGGCCGCGGCTTCCAGGGCATCCTCAATCACCCGCAGGCCTTCGGACTGATCAACGCCGTGTTCGCCATGACCTTGATCCTGCTCTCCAGGCGGGTGTCCCTGAAACTGAGGCGTTTCATGATGGCCGGTGGCCTGCTGCTCAGCGGTTACGTCGTCCTGTCAAACGCCCGAACCGCGTTGCTGGCACTGGCGCTGGTCGTGTTCTTCCGGGAAGCCGTGAGCCTGCGCCGGCGCTTCACTTTGACGCGCCTGATCGTCCTGCTCAGCGTTGCCGCCGTGTGCGCCGTGAGTTCCACGGTCATCCTCGACCGCGTCGAGGCCCTGCTGTTCAAACGCTCCGGCGCTGCGTCCCTGACCCAGGCGGCCATTGCGTCGCGGGGCGAGATTGTCGACAACTCCCTGAAGAACATCGGGCTGTACCCGTGGACCGGCATCGGGTTCGGCGTGCCGTCGAACCTCTCGGAAAAGGCGATCGTCCGTGATCCCTTCCTCGGGCTCCCGCTGAGCGCCCCCATCGAGAAGGGCGTGTTCATCACCGCCATCACGGAGGAGCTCGGCTATCCGGGCGCGGTCATCTACGCCCTGACCCTGCTCGTCCTCGTGGGGTACGTGCTGTCCCGGCGTGACCTGGACCGGTTCTTCCTGCTGATCATGTTCTTCCTGATCAACCTGGGGGAGATGGTGATGTTCTCCTTCGGTGCCCTGGGCCTGCTCGGCTGGGCCCTGGTGCTCGGGTTCCCGCACCTCAAACCACGTCAGCTCCACTCCACGAAAACGCTGTCCCTGCCCGCCGCCCTGCCTCCAGCCCGAACCGAGGCGTAACAGTGCGGCTCTGGTTTTGGCAGAACATCGTCAGTCCTCACCAGTCCGCCCTGCTTCAGGCGCTGGCCCGGCACCCGGACGTGGACGAGGTGCACCTCATCGCCGCGGAGGCCATGACCCCCGAACGTCAACGCCTCGGCTGGGAAGTTCCTGAGATGCCCGGCGTCACACTAACGGTCGCGCCCTCGCAGGAAGCCGTGGCCCACCTCGCCGGCCGCAGCGCCGCTGACGTCATTCACATCTTCAGTGGCGTGGGCGGTCCCGCGCCGTTCCGCACGGCGTTCGACATGCTGGCCCGGCGGGGCGCCCACCTCGGGGTCATGGCGGAAACAGCGCACAAGAACGGCGCGCTGAGCGGCGCGCTGCGCCTCATCAAATACCGCATGATGGCGCTGCGCTACCGCCACCGGATCCACTTCATCCTCGCCATCAGCCAGCTGGCGGTCCAGTGGTACGCCCTGAGCGGGTTTACTCGGCGCAGCATCTACCCGTTCGCGTACTTCACGGATCCGCCCACCGCAACACCGGCAGTCTCCACAACGGACGAGGTGGCATTCCTGATGGTGGGCCGCTGCGACGCGATCAAAGGCGGCGAAGAGTTCCTCCACGCCCTCGCCAGGATCGCGCACCTGCCGTGGACCACCCGCTTCATCGGCCACGGTCCGGCAGAAGGCGAGTGGAAGGCGCTGGCCACACAACTCGGCCTGGCGGACCGGGTGCAGTTCCTCGGGCAGCAGCCGCCGGCCGTGATTGCCGGGCACATGCAGGCAAGCGACGCGTTGATCCTCTACAACCGCTACAGCGACGGCTGGGGCGTCGTCGTCAACGAGGCCCTCCTGGCCGGCACGCCGGTCCTCTGTTCCACGCTGACAGGGGCGAAAGACGTCGTGTCCCTGTCACCCCGGGCCGGGAAGGTCCTGCCCCCCCGGCAGAGCGCCGTGCTTGCCGAGGCCCTCTCCGACCGCGTCGCCGCTGGTAAGGTCACGGCAGCTGACCGCCACGACTTGAGCCGCTGGGCGGAGGAACGCGTGGGCGGAGACGCTGGAGCCGCGTATCTCGTGAACGTCCTCCAGCATGCCCTGCACGCGGTGGGCTCCCGGCCACACGCGCCGTGGCTCCCGCTGGACTGAGCCGGCAGAAGCCTTCCGAAGTTCGGCACCTCCCTCCCCGCCAGCGTCAGAAAGGCCCCGGACGCCTGACCAAGGGAGGCCAGCCGCGCCCCCTGAATCATGCCGGCCAGGCCGGTCGCCTGACCCTAGCGGGTCAGGGCGTAGGGGATCACGTGGGGTTTGCCGGTGTCCGGGTCGGGCAGCAGGTGGGCCTTGAGGCCGAACACGTCCGCGAGCAGGTCGTGGGTGAGGACGTCCCCGGCGGGGCCCTGCGCGTAGACCTCGCCGCCTTTCATGGCGATGATCTCGTCGCTGTACCGCACGGCCTGGTTCAGGTCGTGGAGGACCATCACGACGGTCTTGCCCTGTTCGCGGTTCAGGCGCTGCGCGAGGTGCAGCACCTCGAGCTGGTGCGAGAGGTCGAGGTAGGTGGTGGGTTCGTCGAGCAGCAGGATGTCCGTCTGCTGCGCGAGGCTCATGGCGATCCAGGCGCGCTGCCGCTGCCCGCCGCTCAGGGCGTCCAGGGGCCGGCCGGCGAAGATGCGCATGCCGGTCTGGTCGAGCGCCCACTGCACGGCCGTGCGGTCCTCCTCGCGGCGGACCGGGAAGCGGCCCTGGTGCGGGTGCCGGCCGAACCACACGAGTTCTTCCACGCTGAGGCCCTCGGGCGCGGTGGGGCCCTGCGGGAGGATGGCGAGGCGGCGGGCGACCTCTCGGCCCGGCAGGGCGTGCAGCGCCTGCCCGTACAGCTGGATGCCGCCGCCCTGCAGGGGCAGCAGCCGGGCCAGGGCGCGCAGCAGGGTGCTTTTGCCGCAGCCGTTCGGGCCGATGATGCTGGTGACCTTCCCGCCGGCGACGCGCAGGTTCAGTTCGGGAATGATGACCTGCGGGCCGTACCCGAGGCGCAGGTTCTCCGTGGACAGGGGGGAGGGGGGTTGGGTCATGGGGGGCCTTCTTGCGGGGTCACCGGGTGTTCCGGAGGAGGTACAGGAAGTACGGCGCGCCGACCAGGGTGGTGAAGATCCCGGCGGGCACTTCCAGCGGGGGCAGCAGGGCGCGGCCGAGGGTGTCGGCGGCCAGGACGAGCAGCGCGCCGAGGAGCATGGCGACCGGCAGCAGCCGGCCGTGCTTGCCGCCCACGAGGAGCCGCGCGAGGTGCGGGGCGAGCAGGCCCACGAAGCCCAGGATGCCGGCGCCGGTCACGGCCGCGCCGGCCAGCGCCACGGCGACACTGAGGGCCAGGAGGCGCGCTGCGCCGACGCGGGTGCCGAGGCTGGTGGCGAGGTCCTCACCGAGGTTCAGGACGTCCAGGGTGCGGGAGAGCAGCAGGCCGGCCGGCAGCAGGATCAGCGCCCAGGGCAGCACGCGGGTGACGCGGGCGGCGTCGGCGCCGTACACGCTGCCGGTCAGGAAGCTCAGGGCGGAGCCCAGGCCGTCCGGGGCGCGCACCAGGATCAGCTGCTGCGCGGCGCCCAGGGCCGCGGCGACGGCCACGCCGACCAGGGCCAGGCGGACGGGATGCAGCGCGCCGCGGCGCCGGCCCTGCCATTCGTGGGAGAGCAGCAGCACCAGCCCGAACCCGCCCCACGCGCCGGCCAGCGCCGCCCAGGGCAGCCCGCCGGGCGGGGCGTCCGGCCAGGCGAGCAGGAACGCGGTGGCCGCCAGTCCTGCGCCGGCGCCCACGCCGATGATGTCGGGGGAGGCCAGGGGGTTGCGGATCACGCCCTGCAGCATCGCGCCGGACGCCGCGAACATCGCCCCGGTCAGGACGGCCGTGAGGATGCGCGGCGCGCGGAGTTCGAGCACGAGCTGCCGGGTCAGGTCGTCCCCGCCGCCGGTGAGGACGCGCAGCACGTCCGGGGCGGGCGTGCGGACCGCCCCGAGGCCCAGGGCCAGCACGCCCAGCAGCAGGGTCAGCGCCGTGAGCAGCAGCGCCACGGTCACTGCCCGGGGCGTGGTGTAGCGGGCCGCGAACCCGGGAGAGGGGGCGGGGGCGCCGGTCATGCCGGGTCCTGCGGGGCGGGGCGCCGGGGCATCAGTACCTGAAGTCGGCGGTGGGGGCGGCGTCCTGCAGCAGGCGGCTCTTGATCGTCTCGGCCACCATCAGTTTCAGCGCGAGCGGACCGCGGCCGCGGGTCCAGTTGTCGCGGTTGAATTCGTACACGCGGCCGCGGGCGACGGCCGGCAGTTTCTGCCACAGGGGGTTTTTCTTCCAGCTTTCGGTGATGGGCGTCTCGTCGGGCGCGGTGAACACGATCAGCGTCTGCGGCTGCAGTGCCACCAGGCCTTCCAGGGACAGCTCGTACTGCGTTTCGGTGCCGCGGACCTTCACGGCGTTCTTCCGCCCGAGGTCCTCCAGGAAACTGCCGACGAAGCTCTCGTTGGTGTGCACGGTGAAGGACTTGGGCGTGACGACGCCCGCCACGAAGGCCGGGGCCTTGGGGTTGGCGAAGGCCTTGGCCTTGCTGATCAGGCTCTTCTGGTCGGCGAGCAGGCGCCGGGCGGCGGCCTCGCGGCCGACGAGCTGCCCGATGGCGAGCGTCTGGGCGTTCAGGTCGTCCAGGCTGCCGCGGCGGCTCTGGAAGGCGGCGGTGGGCGCCACGCGAGAGAGCTGCGGGTAGAGGTCGGTGTGCACGAAGGCGTCCGCGAGGATCAGGTCGGGTTTGCTGGCGGCCATCAGCTCGAAGCTGGGCTGCGCGCGGCTGCCGGTGGAGGTGATGCCCGCCACGCGCCCGGCCAGGTAGGGGGGCGCGCCCCGGTCGCCACCCTGATTGCCCAGGGTGGCCCCGACGGGCTTGACGCCCAGGGCGAGCAGGGTGTCCAGGAAGGAGTACTCGAGCGCCACGACGCGCTTGGCGGGGGTCTTGAGGTCCAGGGTGCCGCGCTCGTGCTTGACGGTCACGGCGGCTGCGGCGGTCAGCAGGGTCAGGGCACTCAGGGTCAGGGCGGTTTTTTTCATGGGGGAACCTCTCTTGGGCCTCAGCGGCCGATCCGGCGGGCCAGCAGCACGAAAAAGGGCGCGCCGGCAGCGGCGACGAGAATGCCGACGGGCGTCTCGGCGGGGCGGGCGATCAGGCGGGCGGCGATGTCGGCTGCGGTCAGGAAGGAGGCGCCCAGCAGCGCGGCGAGCGGCAGGGCGTAACGGTGGTCCGGGCCGACCAGGGCGCGGGCGGCGTGCGGCACGACCAGGCCCACGAAGCCGATCGGGCCGACCACGCTCACGGACGCGGCGGCCAGCAGCACGCCCAGCCCGGTGATCACCGCCGAGTCCCGTTCGGTGCGGCTGCCGAGGCTGCGGGCGACGTCCTCGCCGAGGGAGAGGATGTTGAGTTTGGGCGTGAGGAGCAGCCCGGCGAGCAGCCCGGCGGTCAGCCAGGGGCCGAGTTGGGCCACCTGTTCCCAGCCGCGCCCGGCGACGCTGCCGGACAGCGCGAACAGGGCGCCCTGGGCGCGGTCCTCGAAGAGGATCTGCACGGAGCGGGTGCCCGCGCCGACCAGGCTGGCGACGGCCACGCCGGCGAGCGCCAGGCGCAGGGGCGTGATGCCCACGCTGCGCGCCACCGAGTACGCCACCAGGGCGGCCAGGGTGCCGCCGGCGAACGCGGCGGGCACGAAGGCCCAGCCGGGCGCGGCGGGGAAGAACACCACCATCAGCAGGATGCCGAGCGCGCCGCCCGCCTCGACGCCCAGGATGCCGGGGTCGGCGAGGGGATTGCGGGTGACGCCCTGCAGCATCAGGCCGGAGACGCCCAGGGCCGCGCCGGCGAGCAGGGCGACCAGGGTGCGGGGGAGGCGCAGGGTGTGCACGATCAGGCTCTCGTTGGTGTCGTCCGGGTGGAGCAGCACGGCCAGGGTGCGGTCCAGGGGCAGGTCGGTGGCGCCCAGGGCGAGGGAGCCGAGCAGCGCCCCGAAGACGGCGACGACCCCCGCGAAGAGCCACAGGGGCCGCGTGCTGCGGGGTCGGGTCAGGGGGAGGGGGGCGCTGGTCATGGGCGGTGGGGGCGGGGCGGAGCCACGCGACCCCTTATCCTGAATAAACCGAGCAAGACAGTCAAGTTTCGCGTTGGGGGCCGCCGGGGGGCGTCCGCGTTCACGACCATTCCACGTGGTACTGCTTGACGTCCATCCACTCGGGTTTGTGGCTTGATCCGGGCACCTTCAGCCCCGGCGCGGGCGTCACCCGCGCAGTAACCGTCCCGGCCGCCTCACCGGGCCCGTGATGCAGCGCCACCGTCCAGCCCTCGGCGTCCACCTGCACGTCCGCGCGGCGCGGCGCGTCCAGCCAGGCCCAGCCGCGCCGCACGAGGAGTTCGCGGTCCACGACCTGCGCCACCGGCGGCAGGCCCGCGAACCCCCGCAGGTGCCCGCGCACCTCGGCGGGGGCCACGGCGCGCCGCGCGACCCGCAGCGCCAGGTCCGGGGTCAGGTGCGCCCACAGCAGCCCCGCCGGCAGGTCCACCGCCGTCGCCGCGAAGCGGTGCCCGCCGAAATGCCCGGTTCGCCACGCCCTCACGTCCCCCGCGCGCAGGCCCTGGTGGACCGGCACGCCGTACTTCCCGCAGGCGGCGTCCACCGTGCCGTGCGTGCACACGTGCCAGTCCGGCCCGGCCGGCGGCGTGACCTCCGCCCAGCCCTTGAGGTTCTCGGGCTCCAGCAGCGTGTCGGTCAGGCCGCGCGCCCAGTCGTCCTGCGGCCGGTCCGACACGAAGTCCCGCCGCGCGTACCCCCCCGGGCCCAGTGCGTAGTGCCTCACCCGCAGCGGCGCGCCCGGCGTGTCCGGCGCGCTCATCAGCAGGCCGAATTCCGCGCCGGAGGCCTCCACCTTGCCGCGCAGGCGCTCGAAGACCCCGGCCTGTTCCGCCGTCCAGCCGGCCACGTCCCGCACCCGCGCCCACATCGGCACGTCCAGTTCCAGGACGGTGACCTCCTGCCAGTGCGGCGCGGTGCCGATGGGGTCCTCGCCCGCCGCGCGGGACAGGTCCGCGCACAGTGGCAACCGGGCGGACCCGGCGGCCGCGGTCATCGGCGGGGCCGGGGCTGGACAGGGCGGGCGGCGCTCATCGGGTCCATGGTACCCGGCTGGGTTCGCCGCTCAGCACGCGGCTGGCCACCATGTCGTTCAGGATGCCCTCCAGCCCGATGATCCCGCGGCCTTTCGCCCAGGCGTCCCGGTTGAAGGTGTGGATGCGGTTGGCGCGGGCGGCCGGGAGGCGCTTCACGACCGGGTCGGCGGCGAACTTGCGGTACACGGCCTCGTCCTCGGGGTTGTACAGCACGATCAAGGTGTCCGGGTTCAGGGCCAGCAGGCCCTCCATGCTCACGGCGTACTGGGTCTGCCCGTCGCGGTTCAGGGTGGGATTGGTGCGGCCCAGCACCTCGAGCAGGCTGCCCACGTAACTCTGGTCGCTGTGCACGAAGAACCCGGTGGGGGCCAGCACGCCCACCACCACCCGCCCGGCGGCGGGCCTGCTGGTGGCCCGGGCGCGGTTCAGCAGCGCCGTGTGGCGGGCCAGGAAGGTCCGGCCCAGGGCTTCCTTGCGCACCAGGCGGCTGATCAGGCTGAACTGCTCGATCTGGTCCTGGTAGCTGCCGCGGTACGAGCGGAACAGCAAGGTGGGGGCGATCTTCTGCAGTTGCGGGTACAGCGTCTTGTGGTCGTTCTCGTCGGCGATGATCAGGTCGGGTTTCAGCGCCAGGATCTTCTCCAGGCTGGGCGCGTGCCGGTTGCCGACCAGGGTGACGCTCCCGGCCGGGTAGTACTTCCTCAGGTGCGGCAGGACCACGTCGGCCTTGTCGCCGTCGGCGGCGATCCCGACCGGCCGGACCCCCAGTTTGGCCAGGGCGTCCATGAAGCCGAACTCCAGCACCACGATCCGCTTCGGGGCGTGGGCCAGGGTCGTCTGGCCCATCAGGTGGGGCACCGTGACGCTCTGCGCCGAGGCGCCCGCGCCCCACAGGGCGGCGGTCAGCAGGGCCAGGGTGGCGGCGCGCCTCACTTCACCTTCTCCAGAATCAGGCGGGTGAGTTCGGTGCTGTTGCGCAGGCTGATCAGCGGGCCGCTGTACGGGCTGAAGTCCTCCGGGACGTACAGCACGCTCTGGCCCCGGAGTTTCTGCCCGGCGGGCGTCTTCAGGAAGGCGTCGGCGCCGTTGTACTTGCCGCCGGGGGGGAACAGCACCACCAGGGTCTTCCTGTCCAGCCCGAGCAGGGCCTCGTCACTGATCTGCGCCCCGACGCCCAGGGTGGACTTGCCGAGATTCAGGCCGTCCTTGAAGCCCAGGGCCCGCAGGTCGGGGATCAGGCGCACGGTGCTGTACACCCAGGTGCTGCCGCCAGCGAAGGGGGCCACCACCACGACCTTGTCGTACTTCGTGAACACGCCGGCCTGCCGGAGCTTCGCGGCGTTGGCGCGGTTGGTGTCGTTCACCTGCTTGATGACGCGCTCGGCGTCCGCCTGCTTCCCGAACACCTTGGCCAGGGCGCGCAGGCCGGCCTGCCAGAAGCCCGGGCCGCCTTCCTTGAAGCCCACGGTGGGGGCCACCTTGCTGAGCTTGTCGTAATTCTGGTTGCCGTCCCAGGTGAGGCGCACGATCAGGTCGGGTTTCAGGGCGGTGATGGTCTCGAGGTTCGGGGCGGTCCAGTCGCCGATATAGGCGGGGCTGTTCAGTTTCACGCGGCCGTAGAACCCGCGTTTGAGCACCTCGGGTTTCAGCTTTGCGCCGCTGAGGTCGGCGGGCGTGAAGTAGGTGCTGCCCAGGCCGACCACGCGGTCGCTGACGCCCAGCGCGGCCAGCCAGCCCAGGGCTTCCTCGTCCATCGCGACGATGCGTTTGGGCACGCTGCTGAGGGTGGCGGTGCCCTCGTCGTGTTTGATCGTGACGGCCTGGGCGGAGGCCGCGAGCAGCAGGGTGAGGGGCAGCAGGGCAGAGCGGAACGTCATGCTGCTCATCTTGAGTAAACCGAGTGATTTAGTCAAGTTTAATCGTCCGGCCTTCCTGGAACGTCTGCACCACGCGCCCCAAGCCGGGGCGCCCTGCATTAGCATCAGCTCAACGACAATTCACCCGCCGGCCGCCGTGACGCTGCCCCGTGCCACCGCGGTTCCCGGCCCCCCTCCCCAGGAGCCCCAGCATGTTTCAACCCGACCGCGAGGCCATGCCCATTCCCGAACTGCGCGCCCTGCAACTCCGGCAGCTGCAGGCCATGGTGCACCGCCAGTACGAGCACGCCGCCCCCTACCGCCGCAAATTCCAGGACGCCGGCGTCACCCCGGACGACTTGCGCTCCCTGGACGACCTCAGCCGCTTCCCCTTCACCCGCAAGACCGACCTGCGCGACAACTACCCCCTGGGCCTCACCAGCGTGCCCCACGGAGCGCTGCGCCGCATCCACGCCAGCAGCGGCACCAGCGGCAAACCCACCGTCGTCGCCTACGACGACAACGACATGGACGTCTTCGCCGAGGTCGTCGCCCGCAGCCTCTACGCCGCCGGCGGGCGCCCCGGCATGGTCTTCCACAACGCCTACGGCTACGGCCTGTTCACCGGCGGCCTCGGCACCGACGGCGGCGGCCGCCGCCTCGGGCTGTGCACCGTCCCCGTCTCCGGCGGCGGCACCGAGCGGCAGGTGCAGCTCATCGAGGACCTCAGCCCCGAGATCATCGCCTGCACGCCCAGCTACGCCCTGGTGCTCGCCGAGGCCCTGCGCGCGCGCGGCATGACCCCGGACGACATCAGCCTCCGCTACGCCGTGCTGGGCGCCGAACCCTGGACCGACAAGACCCGCCGCGAGGTCGAGGCCGGCCTCGGCGTCAAGGCCACCAACATCTACGGCCTGTCCGAGGTGATCGGCCCCGGCGTCAGCAACGAGGACGCCGCCGAGCAGCAGGGCAGCTACCTCTGGGAGGACCACTTCTACCCCGAGATCGTGGACCCCGACACGGGCGCCGTTCTCCCCGACGGCGAGTGGGGCGTGCTGGTCCTGAGCAGCATGACCCGCACCGCCATGCCCATCCTGCGCTACTGGACCGGCGACATCACCCGCCTGATCCCCGGCGACAACGCCACCGGGCGCACCATGCGCCGCATGGACGGCATCCGCGGCCGCAGCGACGACCTGATCATCCTGCGCGGCGTGAACGTCTACCCCACGCAGCTCGAAGCCGTGCTGGTCGGCATGGGCCAGGCCAGCCCGCACTACCACGTGATCCTCACCCGCACCGGCCTGATGGACGACCTGACCCTGCAGGTCGAAACCGACACGGAATCCGCCGCGCTGCGTGACGAGATCACCCGTCAGATCAAGGTGCAGGTCGGCGTGAGTATCCGCTGCGAACTGTGCGTGCCCGGCAGCCTGCCCCGCAGCGAGGGCGGAAAACTGCGCCGCGTCACCGACCTGCGCAGCGCCCGGTGAGCGCGCCCCCCGCTGAAACCCGACATTTTCCTCAGCGGGGCGGCGCCCGCCTGCCTACACTGCCCCGGTGACCCGGCCCGCCCCCACCCCCCCCGCCCCGCCCCGGCCGGAGTGGCGCAACCTCATGACCCTCGCCGTGCCGGTCGTGGTCTCCCAGTTCGCCTCCAACGGCATGACCCTGATCGGCACGGCCGTGATGGGCCGCCTGGGGACCACCGAACTCGCCACCATCGCGTACGTCAACGCCCTGTTCAACCTCGGCCTGATGGTCCTGGTCGGCGTCATGCTGAGCGTTCCCGCGCGCGTCGCCGCCGCGCACGGCGCCCAGGACCCCCAGGCCGTGCGCGTCACCGCCCGGGCCGGCGCGCTGCTCGGCGCCAGCCTCGCCCTGGGCTTCGGAACGCTGCTGTGGCTGGGTGCGCCCCTGGTCGCGCAGCGCAGCCCCGCCGGCCTCGACGCCGGGTTGATTCAGGAAACCCTGCGCACGCTTGCGCTGGTGCTGCCCGCCTCGATGGGCTTCATGACCTGCCGCGGCATCCTCGAGGCGACCGGGCAGCCCCGCACCGTCACGGCCGCGCTGCTGCTGGGCGTGGCCGCGTCCGCCGGCCTGGCGCCCGCCCTGGCCTTCGGCTGGGGCCCGCTGCCCACCCTGGGCTTCCGCGGCCCGGTCCTGAGCACCGTGCTCACCCTGTGGCTGGTGTTCCTGACCCTGCTGCGCTTCGCCTGGCCGGCCCTGCGCCCGGGCGCGGCCCTGCCGGCCGGCGCGGTGCGCCGCGAGTACCGCCAGCTGCTGCACGTCGGCGTGCCCATCGGCCTGACCCTGGGCGCCGAGGTGGGCCTGTTCGGCGTGACGTCCCTCTTGATGGCGCAGTTCGGCACCCAAACCCTCGCCGCGCACAACGTCGCCCTGCAGATCATCACCGCCGCCTTCATGGTCCCGCTGGGCCTGTCCACCGCCGTCGGCATCCGCGTGGCGCACCTCAGCGGCCGCAAGCAGCCCGCCCAGGCCCGCCGCGCCGGGCTGATCGGCATGCAGCTCGCCGTGGGGTTCATGCTCACCGTGAGCCTGCTGTACATGCTCGCCCCCCGCGCCGTGATCGGCCTGTTCGTGGACGCTCACGCGCCTGCCAACGCCGCGCTGGTCGCCACCGCCACGGGGTACCTGCTGATCGCTGCGCTGTTCCAGGCCTTCGACGGCCTGCAGGTCACCGCCAACGCCGCCCTGCGCGGCCTGCAGGACACCCGCGTGCCCATGCTGATCTCCCTGGCCTCCTACTGGCTGGTCGGCCTGGGCCTGGGCGCCCTGCTGGCCTTCCCGCTGGGCCTGGGCGGGCAGGGCCTGTGGTTCGGCCTGACCGCCGGGCTGCTCACGTCCTCGGCGCTGCTCACCTGGCGCTTCCTGCACCGCGCCCGGCCCGGCCTGCCCGCCGTGACCTGAACGCCCACACAGCAGCGCGGCCCGGCCCCATGGGGCCGGGCCGCTCGCCGCTATTCCTCAGGCCTGCAGGGCGTGGGCGCCTTCGCCGAGCAGCACGATCACGAAGTGACCCGGCAGGCTGTGAATGACCATCTCGTGCGCGCCGTACCGGATCGTCACGTCCTGAATCGCTTCTCCGAGCATCTGCTGCCCGAGCACCCCGGCGGTGTTCGTGAAGAAGCGCGCGAAGGTCGTGATGTTCTCCGGCAGGCGTGTGCCGGTCTGCCGGATGGGCCGGCCCTCGCGGTCCAGGATCACGGCGTCCAGCATGCGCGGTTGGTCCTCGTAGCGCTGCAGCACCTCGTTCAGGGCGTCAAGGTGAGCGTTCTGGATGCGCTCCCCGGCCGGGGCAGGTTCGGCCGCCACGTCCGCCTCACCGGCCGGCTCCTCCAGCGGCGCGCCCGCCTCGGCCCCCGCGGTCTCCCCGCTGCGGGCCAGGATGCCCTCGACCATCGGCATCAGTTCCTCGGACCGGAAGGGCTTGCGCAGCACGCCGTCCGCACCGACCTCCCTGGCCTGGCTGCGGATCTCGTCGTCCACGTTGCCACTCATCAGAATGACCGGCAGGCCCCCGTAACGTCCATCGGCCTTCACGGCGCGGCACACGTCGATGCCGCTCATGCCGGGCATGATCACGTCCACCAGCATCGCGTCGCACTGATACGCGCCGGAGTGCAGCAGCTCCATGGCTTCCTCACCGCTCACGGTGCTGCGGCTCTGCATGGCGTTGTTGCGCAGGGTGATCTCCAGCGCGCGGCGCACGCTGATGCTGTCGTCGACAATCAGGATTTCGGGCATGAACTCTCCAGGGTGAGGGCCGCGGACGCCACGGTCCGCGTGAAAGGGGAAAGGGGGGCCGCAGGGGCGGGATGTGCGCCCACGCTACGGCGCGAAGTCCGACAGAACCCTGACTGAACCGCGCTTCAGGACATCGCCAGCCCCTGAATGTGCGCGTCCAGGTGGTCGAGGTCCACCGCGACCTCCATCAGGGTGCGGGGCGTGTTCTTCATCAGCGTGGCGCTGCGCACCGGCAGCGGCGTGTCGATCCGCACGAACTCGAACGACGCCCGCGGGTGCAGCGTCACGTCGCGCATCACCGAGAACAGGGCCGCCTTGCCGGTCATGCCGGCAAACTCCGCGTACGTCAGGTCCCCGGCCGTCATCAGCAGGTGCGCGCAGCGGCTGTTGCCGCCCTCGTCCTCCACCGTGACCAGCCAGTGCCCGCTGTACTCCATCTCGTGCACCCAGCTGAGAAACTCCGCCAGCCCGAACACCCCCAGCCGCCCGGCCAGGTGCGTGACCGGCTGCCGGATCACCGGCACCGGGAAGGCCGCGCGGTCCACACCGAGTTCATCCAGGACCTCCGCCAGGATCTCCGGGCCGGTCAGGGCCGGGAGTTCCAGGTGCCGGTGCTTGACCATCTCCCGGCCGTCGGGCAGCACGAACACCGGCACGCCCGCGGTGCGGACCTCCTCGTGCACCACGGTGCGGAACTCGTCGCCGTCCATGTCCTCCATGTCCGCCTCGCAGATGATGGCGTCCACCTGCTCGCGTTCCAGGAAGGTCAGGGCGTGCAGCGCCCCCTCCGCCTGAATAACCCGCACCCCGGCCTGCAGGGCGAGCGCCCCGTACAGGCCGGCGCGGGCCGGGTCACTGATGATGATCAGCAGGCATTTCACGTGGCGTCCCTCCCTTCCCGGCCAGCCGGAGCCGCGCCGGTCACGCCGGCACGGCCCCGGGCGCGGCGTCCACCCCGGCCTGGCCCAGCAGGGCCTGCAGGCGGCGCAGCAGCAGCGTCTCGTTCACAGGTTTCGTGAAGTAGTCCGTGGCGCCCAGACTGAAGGCCAGCTGCTGGTGTTTCTCCCCGGCGCGGGTGGTCATCACCAGCACCGGCAGTTCGGCGCTGTCCGGCCGGGCGCGCACCGCGCCGAGCAGCTCGTAGCCGTTCATGCGGGGCATTTCCAGATCGGTGATCACGGCGTCCAGATGCTCGCCGCTGTGAATGAGGTCCAGGCCTTCCTGGCCGTCGTTGGCGGTCAGGACCGTGAAGCCCGCGCGTTCCAGCATCCGGCTCACCAGGCGGCGCACGCTGACCGAATCGTCCACGAGCAGCAGGGTCCGGCCCGTCCCGCCGGCCTGTGCGGCCGCACCGCTCAGCCAGGCGTCCGGGCGCCGTGCGAGGCGCAGCAGGCCGGCCGGGTCCAGCAGCGGCAGCACCGCGCCGGTCGCGCCGACCGTGAGGCCCGCGAGGTACTCCAGGCGGCCCAGCAGCGGGCTGGGCGGCGTCACGCTGACTTCCTCGATGCGCCCGAACGCCCGCACGCGCACCGCGATCGTCCCGGAGATCGAGGACGCGAACACCAGGTGAGCCGCGGCGCCCGCCTCGTCGCTCGCGACCGGACCCCAGAAGGGCCGGGCGTCCACCACGGGCACGAGCTGGCCCTCGAAGCGCACGTGGGGGGCGCCCTCGATCAGGGTGATGTCCGCTTCGGGCACGTCACGCAGCGCCTGCACGGTGTTCACCGCGAACGCCCCGGCGTCCTGCGCGCCGAGCTGCACGTCCAGTACGTCCATGATGCGCTGCGTGGTCGGCAGGCGCAGCACGAACGCGGTGCCCACACCCGGCTCGGACTGGATCAGCAGTTCGCCGCCCAGGGCGCGCACGCTGTTCGCCACGACGTCCATGCCCACCCCGCGCCCGGCCGTCTGGCCGACCGTCTCGGCGGTGCTCAGGCCCGGCAGCAGGATCAATCGGGCGGCCTCGGCGTCACCCATGGCGGCGAGTTCCTGCGCGGAGCCCACGCCGGCGCCCAGGGCCCGCTCGCGGATGCGGTCCAGGTCCAGGCCGTCCCCGTCGTCGGCGACGGTGACTTCCAGGAAGTTCGCGCTTTCCGAGGCGCGGATGAACACCTGCCCGGTGGCCGGTTTGCCCTGCGCCACGCGGCCCTGCGGGTCCTCGGCGGCGCGGCGCAGGCCGTGGTGCGCG
>JAANMV010002187.1_pt1 | contig 19610 bp, 16 predicted proteins | sample 7279661 | NCBI WGS metagenome assembly JAANMV01 (sample SAMN14094540, study PRJNA606508) | bioreactor metagenome | isolation source: A lab-scale SPAN reactor treating ammonium-rich wastewater day 121 | place: Ireland: Galway | collected 2017-05-16 | reverse complement strand
CCCAACGACAGAGATCTCTGCTTTGGTATGGAATTGATTTTTATCATAAAGGATCGGCATAGGCACTCCGTGATACCATGTCTGCGCCATGTGATTCTTATCTTTTCTTTTTCCCTTCTCGAATAACTCCTTAAATCTTCTTGGTGAGATGCCTCTAAAATGCTCCACTTTAACCTTTCTCCCCTCAACCGAACCATTAGTTATAGAATCCTTATGAAGTTGCAGTGCGCGGCTTTTTGCGTAAGGCTCAATATACACGATTCTTGACACACCGGACGCAACAATATGCTTGGCGCAATTATGGCATGGAAAGGTTGTCACATGCATAGTTGCGCCCTGCAAGCTGCGGCCGAGCCGCGCAGCCTCGGTAACGGCACTCATTTCCGCATGCGTGATACGACCAAATTCAGTTAGATCAGAAATTGCCGTCCCCTTTAGGCCGTCCAAATAGTCTCTGCCACCAAGGATATCTCTATAGTTCTCCACCAAGGCACCGCTCTTCTCTAAGAGCTTTATGAAGCCTTCAATTATACCAGTAGTCTCAACTTTATTACTATCGACACCCAACTCTATATCTCTGGCGGGAGAATTATCATCTCCCCAATACTGTCCGCCACCAGCAGAGGGCACCTCATTGCATCCCAAGCTAAGGATATCCCCTCTCTCATTGACAATCGCAGCGCCAACTTGGCGACTCAAGTCTACAGATCTTAGGGAAGCAGTCTTTGCAACCATCGCTCCAAACTCATCCTTTGTTGGGCTAACATGATTGTGCCCAAACAAAGCCCTTATGAATCTTTGAATACTCTTGCTGATATCCCCTCTTGTTTCGCCAGTTACAAAGAAATCTGCGGATTGGTAAGCATCCAACATTCTTTGACCAAATGTATTTGAAAGCTCCTGCTTATCAGTTTCTATAAGATCATGAGCAAGTTTTTTTCTTTCGGACTCTGACAGACTCGCCTCTTGTCGAGAAACAATATTAACAACATCGGAGAACTGTTTGTCTTCGTTTATCGCCACTGAAATTTGAATAAAGCTGTCTCCATACACCTTTCTAAGTACCCTAATCTCCTCTTCGCGCTTCAATTGCCTGATAATATAGGCGGAGCTATTTAATGGTATTTCAGTCAATGGCGTCTTATCTGACAGTGGCGTGACGGAATTTTCCTTATTTATTACTCCGCGAACGCGCTTTATTTCCGCTATTGATATTGCTGCAAGTATTGAGTTATCTGAGGCAGATTTGCGCACCGTGTTTGCTAATTCAATTTTCTCCTTCAAGGTTGGATTTTTTAACCCATCATTAAATATCATCGGTAAGATAGAAGTTATATGTATGGGGTACGCTTTATAGCCCACAGATTGGAGGCTGCTGGTAAGCTCCTCAATGATGCATTCCATATCTGCACCGATTGGTCCCACCAGTCCGAAAACCAACTCCGGCCCGTTCATATGCTTTTTCATTGACAAAGTCCGCCTCGTATGACTCTTGCGCCCACCAGAGCTTTGGGGCACACTCCGGGAACATTCCGCGCCAGGGGAGCAGCGTAGTCAATGGAAAAAGTGAAGCACGAACAAGAGACTACAGAAACCGCCGGCCTTCAGATCACTGAGGCATATCGTGATCTGTTCCGGGAGGTTCAGTCTCGTCGGGAGCAAGACAGCAGAGACGGCCTAGACGAACGTTTGGGTTGGAAGGAATCCGAAGTCACCACATTTTTGTGACTTGCTCCGTACAATCCTTCTTGAACTACCCAGACTCCAAACCCGCTGCTGTCATGTAGCGGGTTTTTCTTTGCCGAGTGCTGACCATCCTGGGTAGACTTTGCAGCAAGGCCTGCATAGAGGCTCTCCTAGACGGCAACTTTACGCCAAATACCGAAGCTCACGGCGTAACTTCTTGTAATCATTTTGATTATTTTAAGTAGCGAGACCTTAGCAGGGGTGTGCCTTCGACCACTCGGCCACGTCTCCGCCGCGCGGTCTAGCAGGGCAGAGGCGGGAAAAACAAGGGCAAATCGCATGGAAGGGGCGTTTCACGCAAAATTCGCCGCAGCGGGCCGCGAACGGCGCCGGGTGCCCTGCCGCAGGGGCCGCGGAGGCGATGCGTCCGTCGCTCCGGTCGACCAAATCCGCCCCGCCCGGACGGTCGGGGCCAGGCGCCGGACCGCGAGCAAAACCGGTGCAGGCCGGCGAGGGCGATCGGCGCCGCCAGCAGGCCGGCGCGGTCCGGGAAAAGATGCGGAACAGGGCGGGGCGTCAGCCCGCAGGCCGGCGCGGCCCCGGCGGCCCACGCCAAGGCCCTCCATCCTCCGCCTCGGAGGGCAAAAGGACGATGCGTAGGCCATACCCGCCGGCCAGGATGCAACGCGGAAGGCGCCGGCTAGACTGCCGGTCAGGCGTTGAACAGGAAATGCAGCACGTCGCCGTCCTGCACCACATAGGACTTGCCCTCGACGCGGAATTTGCCGGCCTCGCGCGCGCCGGCCTCGCCCTTGCAGGTGACATAGTCGTCATAGGCGATGGTCTCGGCGCGGATGAAGCCGCGCTCGAAATCGCCGTGGATCACGCCCGCCGCCTGCGGGGCCAGCGTGCCCTTGTGGATGGTCCAGGCGCGCGCCTCCTTGGGGCCGACGGTGAAATAGGTATCGAGGCCCAGCAGCTTGTAGCCCTCGCGGATCAGGCGATCCAGGCCAGCCTCGTGCAGGCCCATCTCCTCGAGGAACATGCCGGCCTCCTCGGGCGGAAGCTGGCTGATCTCTTCCTCGATCTTGGCGGAAATCACCACATGGCCTGCGCCCTGTTCGGCCGCCATCCGGGCCACGCGCTCGGACTGGCTGTTGCCGCTGGCGGCCTTGTCCTCTTCGACGTTGCAGACGAACAGCACCGGCTTGGCGGTCAGCAGTTGCAGCATGTCCCAGGCCTTGCGATCCTCGTCCGCGACCTCGACGGTGCGGGCGGGGCGGCCGGATTCAAGCGCCGCCTGCGCGGCTTTCAGCAGCTTTTCCTGCGCCACCGCCTCCTTGTCGCCGCCCTTCAGCTTGCGCTGGATATTGGCCAGCCGGCGCTCGACGGATTCCAGGTCTGCGATCATCAGCTCGGTCTCGATGGTCTCGGCGTCGGCGATGGGGTCGACGCGGCCCTCGACATGGGTGACGTCGCCATCCTCGAAGCAGCGCAGCACATGGGCGATGGCATCGACCTCGCGGATATTGGCCAGGAACTGGTTGCCCAGCCCCTCGCCCTTGCTGGCGCCCTTCACCAAGCCGGCGATGTCGACGAAGGTGATGCGGGTCGGGATGATCTGCTTGGACCCCGCGATCTCGGCCAGCCTGTCCAGCCGCGGATCGGGCACGGCGACCTCGCCCACGTTCGGCTCGATGGTGCAGAAGGGAAAGTTCGCGGCCTGCGCGGCGGCGGTTTTCGTCAGCGCGTTGAACAGCGTCGATTTGCCCACGTTCGGCAGGCCGACGATCCCCATGCGAAAGCCCATGATGCACCCCTTTTCCCGGATTTCCGCGCTTATTATGGGGCGATGACGCGCAAGTCCAGTGGCGGGCCGTTGATCTTGCCCCTCAAGCCGGGCTAGGGCTGGGCGGACCATGAGGGAACGGGGCGCATGAGCAGAATCGACGACACTTTCGCGCGGCTGGCCGAAACGGACGGCAAGGCCTTCGTCGCCTATATGATGGGCTGCGACCCGGATTTCGACACCTCGCTGCAGATCATGCGCGGCCTGCCCGGCGCGGGCGTGGACATCATCGAACTGGGCATGCCCTTCACCGACCCGATGGCGGACGGCGCCACCATCCAGGCGGCGGGCCAGCGCGCGCTGGCGGCGGGCGGCAGCGTGACCCGCGTGCTGGACATGGTGCGCGCCTTTCGCGCCCAGGACGACGCCACGCCCATCGTGCTGATGGGCTATTACAACCCGATCTATGCCCGCAAGGGCGGCGTGGACCGCTTTATCGCCGAGGCGGTCGAGGCCGGGGTGGACGGGCTGATCGTGGTGGACCTGCCGCCCGAGGAAGATGCCGAGCTGTGCCTGCCGGCGCGCGAGGCCGGGCTGAACTTCATCCGCCTGGCGACGCCGACCACCGACGACCGGCGCCTGCCCGCCGTGGTGCAGAACACCAGCGGCTTCGTCTATTACGTCTCGGTCACAGGCATCACCGGCGGCCCCGCGGCGAACGCGGCCGAGGTCGCGCCCGAGGTCGCCCGCATCCGCGCCAGCGCCAGGCTGCCGGTCGTGGTCGGCTTCGGCATCTCGACGCCCGAGGCGGCGCAGGCGGTGGCGGGCGTGGCCGACGGCTGCGTCGTGGGCTCGGCCATCGTCAAGCTGATCGGCGAGGGCCGCCCGGTGCCCGAGATCCTGTCCTTCGTCGCGGACCTGGCCAAGGGCGCGCATAGCGCCTGAACCGATCCCCGCCCCGGCGCGTTCGATGATGCAGAACGCCGCGTTCCAGCCTTTGCCGGTTGGGGAAACGCGGCGCGACGCTATCTTGGACGCATCGCAAGACGGAGGATCCCATGCCCACCCTGTTCTACCATGCCGGCGCCTGCTCGCTCGCGCCTCATATCGTGCTGGAATGGACCCAAGCGCCCTATGAGGCGGTGGCGGTCGAATTCGGCTCGGCGGAACTGATGGCGGTGAACCCGGCCGGCGCCGTGCCTGTGCTGCGCGAGGATGACGGCTGGATCCTGACCCAGGCGGGCGCGATCCTGCACCACCTGGCCCGCAAGCATCCCGAGGCCGACCTGGCCGGCGGCGACGAGTTGCGGGCGCAGGCGGAACTCGACCGCTGGTCGAGCTTCTTCACCGGCGACCTGCATCCGGCCTTCTTCCCGCTGTTCACGCCGCAGCGCTATACCACCCGCCGCGATGAGGCCGACCGCGAAGCGGTGCAAGAGGCCGCGCGCAAGCTGGTCCGCAAGCGGCTGGCGCTGCTGGACGCGCATCTGGACGGCCGCGACTGGATCCTGGGCCGCCGCTCGGTGATCGACGCCTATGCCTTTCCGATGCTGCGTTGGGCCGGGAAGCTGCTGACCGAGGGCACCCAGGGCTGGGCCAATGTGCAGGCCCTGCATGACCGCATCGCGGCCGATCCGGCCGTGCAGACCGTCCTGGCCCGCGAAGAGGGCGCATAAAGGGGGAAAGCCATGCCCAACGGCATCCATCACGTCACCGGCATCACCCACCGGGTCCAGGCCAATGTCGATTTCTACGCCGGCTTCCTGGGCCTGCGCCTGGTCAAGCGCACCGGCGGCTTCGAGGATGCCGAGCAATTGCACCTGTTCTATGGCGACGCGCTCGGCTCGCCCGGCTCGCTCGTCACCTTCCTGGTGTGGGAGGACGGGGCAAGGGGCCGGGTCGGCCATGGCCAGGTCGCCGAGATCGCGCTGGCCGTGCCGCCCGACAGCATCGGCGACTGGCTGACCCGCGCCATGACCGCCCGCGTGCCGGTCGAGGGGCCGCTGCGCGAGCGGGGCGAAACCGTGCTGCGGCTGAAAGACCCCGACGGCGTGATCGTCAAGCTGGTGGGGGCGGACCTGCCTGCCACGGCCCCCCTGCCCGACCCGATCGCGCCGACGCGGCTGCGCGGCGTCACCATCCTGACCGAGCAGCCTGCGGCGACGCGCGATTTTCTGACCCGCTTCGGCTATCGCCCCGGCACGGCCGAGGGCGCGGTGCAGCGCATGGCCTCAGACACGGATGTCGTCGACATCCGCGACGCCACCGGCTTCTTTCCGGGCATTCCCGGCACCGGCATCCTGGACCACGTCGCCTTTCGCGCGCCGGATGCCGATGCGCTGCGCCGGATGCGGCTGGCGTTGCAGGATACCGATGCAACCAGCGTGCATGACCGGAAATATTTCCTGTCGCTTTATGTGCGCGAGCCGGCGGGGACGCTGCTGGAATATGCCACCGACGCGCCCGGCTTCACCCTGGACGAGACGCCCGAGGATCTGGGCCGAACGCTGTTCGTCCCGCCCGATGACGCGGCCCGCGCCGACGACCTGCGCGTGATCCTGCCGCAATTCGCCCTGCCGGGCGAGGAAAGGAGCCCGATGCGCGATCTGCATTTCATCCACCGCTTCCACCGGCCGGAAAACCCGGACGGCAGCACCATCGTGCTGCTGCATGGCACCGGCGGCAACGAAACCGATCTGATGCCGCTGGCCCATCGCATCGCGCCCCGCGCCACGCTGCTGGGCGTCCGCGGCCGCTCGACCGAAGAGGGGATCAACCGCTGGTTCCGCCGCTATGACGCGGTGACCTACGATCAGGCGGATGTCCGGGCCGAGGCCGAGGCCTTTGCCGGCTTCATCGACGAAGCCGCGCGGGCCTATGGCCTGGACCCCGAGGCGCTGGTCTACCTGGGTTATTCCAACGGCGCGAACCTGCTGGGCGCGGTGCTGCAGCTGCATCCCGGCCTGATCGGGCGCGCGGTGCTGATCCGCGCCGTGCAGGTGCTGGAGGCGCCGCCGGCGCTGGACGCGCAGGCCCTGGCCGGCAGCCGGGTGCTGATGCTGACCGGCGCCCGCGATCCCTTTGCCCGCATGGCCCCGGCGCTGGAGCGCGCCTTGCAGGGCGGCGGCGCGGCGCTGGAGGCGCGGACCGTCGATGCGGGGCACGAGTTGCGGCCCGAGGACGTGTCGCTGGCCGGCGAATGGCTGGGCCGCGACTGACGCCCAGGCCGGCAGCGCGGCGCCTGTCCGCGCTGCCGCATGGGTATTTGTGGAACAGAGAAGATGGACAGGCGGGTCGCGAAGCCCGCCTGCTTCCTTCCGGCGCGGCCTGTTTCCGATTTCCGAACGCCGCTTCCGATTTCGGTTGGCTTGTCCGAAAGCCTCGCAGGGCCCAGTTTGAGGCCACGACATTCAACCAGAAGGGCCGCGTCCGGCCCGCCAAACCATGACGAAGGACCAGACCATGACCCGGAAACCGCATATCGCCATCATCATCGGCTCGACCCGCGCGGCGCGCTTTGCCGACAAGCCCGCCGCCTGGCTACTGGAAAACGCCCGGAAGCGCGAGGACATGAGCTTCGAGCTGGTGGACCTGCGCGACTATGACCTGCCGCTGTTCGACGAGGTCGCCTCGAACCTCTGGGTGCCGTCGCAGGATCCGCGTGCGGTGAAATGGCAGCAGAAGCTGGCCGAGTTCGACGGCTATGTCTTCCTGACCTCGGAATACAACCACTCGGTCAGCGGCTCGCTGAAGAATGCGCTGGACCAGGCCTACAAGGAATGGAACCGCAAGCCGGCGGCGGCCATGGGCTATGGCGGCGTCGGCGCCGCCCGCGCCATCGAGCATCTGCGCGGCATCGCCGTCGAATTGCAGATGGTGCCGCTGCGCAACGCCGTGCACCTGGGCGGCGGCGATTTCTTCAAGGTCTCGCCCCTGGGCGCCAATGGCGAGATGGCCGAGGTCGAGGCGAACCTGCTGCCCGCGCTGGAGGCCATGCTGGACGAGCTGCATTGGTGGGCCGAGGCGACCATGGCGCAGCGCGCCAAGCCCGCCTGACATTATCTTGTTAATCAGTTCACGGGGCGGTCACTTCGACCGCCCCTTTTTCTTGCTGGTCGTGTTCAGCGCCACGGCGGCGCGGATCAGCGCCTTCAGCGCCTCGGCGTCGATCCGCTCTCCCTCGCGCAGGTCGATGGCGCGGCGGGTGTTGCCTTCCAGGCTGGCGTTGAACAGGCCCGCCGGATCCGCGAGCGCCGCGCCCTTGGCGAAGGTCATCTTGACCACCTGCTTGTAGGTCTCGCCGGTGCAGAGGATGCCGTCATGCGACCAGACCGGCACGCCGCGCCATTTCCATTCCTCGACCACCTCGGGATCGGCCTCGTGGATCAGGGCGCGCAGCCGCGCCAAGGTCTCGCCGCGCCAGTCGCCCAGCTCCTTGATCCGTGCGTCGATCAGTTCCGAGGCGGGCTTGTCCGTTTCCGGCTGGCTCATGGGGTAAGGCTCCCTTTCGTCCTGTCGCCCAGCAGAGCATGGGGCGAAACCCCCGATGCGGCAACAGGCCCGAAGGCCGCGGGCGGATTCTTGCGCGCAAGAAAAAGGCCGCCGAAGCGATCCGGCGGCCTTTCGTTCGGTTCGGCAGGGTTCAGTCCAGCGGCTTCAGCCGCGCCTCGATCTGCGCGCGCTGCCCTTCCAGGAAGGGCGGCAGGGACAGCGTCTCGCCCAGGCTCTCCAGCGGCTCGTCCACGGCGAAGCCGGGATCGTCGCTGGCGATCTCGAACAGGTTGCCCCCCGGCTCGCGGAAATAGAGCGAGCGGAAATAATAGCGCTCGACCTCGCCCGAATTGGGCACCCGCATCTCGGAAAGCCGCGCGGCCCAGGCGTGGATCGCCGGCTTGTCGGGCACGCGGAAGGCGACGTGATGCACACCGCCCGCACCCTGGCGCGCCACCGGCAGGTCGGGCTGGACCGCCACATGCAGTTCGGCCGCGGGGCCGCCCTGTCCCATTTCGTAGACATGGACGGTGCCGTGCCCGTCGGGGCTGGCATAGTCGCGGACCTTGCGCATGGCCATGACATGGGTCAGCACCGCCTCGGTCGGGGCAAGTTCCGGCACCGAGATGGTGATCGGCCCCAGCCCGTGGATCTGGTGCTGCGCCGGCACCGGGCTTTTTTCCCAGGGCGCGGTCACGGCATCGGCGGCGTCCTCGGTCAGGCGGAAACGCTGGCCCTCGGGGTCTTCGAAATCGAGGCTGGCGCGGGTGTCGATCCGGGCGATCTGCCCCACGGTCAGGCCGCGATCCGCAAGCCGCCCGGCCCAATAGTCCAGGCTGTCGCCCGCGACCCGCAGCCCGGTGCGGCTGATCGAATGCGTCCCGCGCCGTTCCCGCGCCGCCGGCCAGTCGAAAAAGGTCAGGTCGGTGCCGGGCCGTGCCAGCCCGTCGGCATAGAACAGGTGATAGGCGCTGGTGTCGTCCTGGTTGACGGTCTTCTTGACCAGCCGCAGCCCCAGCGTGTCGGTATAGAACCGCTTGTTGCCGGGCGCATCGGCGGTGATCGCCGTCAGGTGGTGAATTCCGGTCAGCTCCATGATGGGCCTCCTTTCTGTCGGCACCAATATCGGCCATGGGCGGCTTTTGCGCCACGGCGCCGGCTGCGAACCTTGTGTTCGGCGCCGACGAACGGGTAAGCTCGGGCCATGCGCTATGACCTGAACGACCTGGAAACCTTCCTGACGGTGATGGAACTGGGCACCGTCACCGCCGCCGCCGCGCGGCTGAACCTGTCGAAATCGGTGGTCAGCAAGCGGATCACCGACCTGGAGGCGACGTTGGGCGCCGCCCTGTTTCGCCGCAATGCCGGGCGCATCACCCCGACCGAGGCGGCGCTGCGCCTGGCCGAGCGGCTGCGTCCCGCGCTGGCCGAACTGGTCGCGGCGGCCGAAAGCACCGCCTGGGACATGGACGGGCTGGCGCCCCTGCGCGGCAGCCTGTCCGTCGCCGCGCCGATGAGCTTTGGCGTGCTGCACCTGGGGCCGATCATCGCCCGCTTCGCCGCCCAGAACCCCGAGCTGGAGATCAGCGTCGACTACGACGACCGCAGCCGCGACCTGGCGCGCGAGGGCTTCGACATCGGCATCCGCATCGGCAAGATGCGCGACAAGGCGCTGATGCAGCGCAAGCTGTGCGAGGACGCCAGCGTCGCCTGCGCCAGCCCCGCCTATCTGGACCGCAAGGGCCGGCCGCAAACCCTGGCCGACCTGCGCGAGCATGAGGTGATCGGCTACAGCCACCTGCCCAACAGCCAGCTGTGGCAGTTCCAGGACCGCGACCGCTTCGTCTCGCCGCTGGTGCAGGGGCGGCTGTCGATGAACAATGGCGAGGCGATCCGCGACATGGCCGTCGAGGGGCTGGGGCTGGCCATCCTGCCCGGCTTCATCGTCGCGCCGGCGCTGGCCGACGGGCGGCTGGAACGGGTGCTGCCCGGCTTTGGCACCAGGCCGCTGCCCATCGTCGCGGTCTGGCCGCCGGTCCTGCCCATGCCCGCCAAGCTGCGCCGCTTCATCGACCATGTGGCGGCGGAATTGCGCCAGCCCTCGTGGCAGGCGGGCTGGGGTGGGGGCCGCAGCGATCCCATATCCCAGGAACCCGCAATCCCAAAGGTGGTCCCGTGAAGAAGATCGGTTTCCTGTCCTTCGGCCATTGGTCGGACGAGCCCGCCTCGCACACCCGCAGCGCCCTGGACACGCTGCTGCAATCCATCGAGCTGGCCGTCGCCGCCGAGCAGCTGGGCGCGGACGGCGCCTATTTCCGCGTCCATCACTACGCCCGCCAGCTGGCTTCGCCCTTTCCGCTGCTGGCGGCGGTGGGCGCGCGCACCAGCCGTATCGAGATCGGCACCGCCGTCATCGACATGCGCTATGAAAACCCGCTGTATATGGCCGAGGATGCCGGCGCCGCCGACCTGATTTCGCGAGGGCGGCTGCAGCTGGGCATCTCGCGCGGCTCGCCCGAGCAGGTGATCGAGGGCTGGCGCTATTTCGGCTACTCCCCGGCCGAGGGCGAAAGCGACGCCGACATGGCGCGGCGCCATGCCGAGGTGTTCCTGAACGTGATCGAGGGGCATGGCTTCGCGCGGCCGAACCCGCGGCCGATGTTCCCCAACCCGCCCGGCCTGCTGCGGATCGAGCCGCATTCGCCCGGCCTGCGCCAGCGAATCTGGTGGGGCGCGGCCTCGAACGACACCGCCCGCTGGGCGGCGCAGCTGGGCATGCACCTGCAAAGCTCGACGCTCAAGACCGACGAGAACGGCAAGCCCTTCCACGTCCAGCAGGCCGAGCAGATCCGCGCCTATCGCGAGGCATGGGCGGCGGCGGGGCATGAGCGCGAGCCGCGCGTCTCGGTCAGCCGCTCGATCTTTCCGCTGATGGACGACCGCGACCGGATGTATTTCGGCCATGGCGGCAAGGAGGCCGACCAGATCGGCTTCATCGAGGAGACCCGCTCGATCTTCGGCCGCGGCTATACCGGCGAGCCCGACCGGCTGGTCGAGGATCTGCGCGAGGACGAGGCCATCGCCGAGGCCGACACGCTGCTGCTGACCGTGCCGAACCAGCTGGGCGTCGATTACAACCTGCATGTGATCGAGGCAGTTCTGGCCCATGTCGCCCCGGCGCTTGGCTGGCGCTGAGCGCGGCGCTTTGTGATCGGGGGCGCCGGGTATAGGCTTACCCCCGGAAACCAGCGCGAACGGGGACCGGATGGCGACAGAGATGACGGCCGCCGCCGAGGCGGCGGGGCATGGCGGCGGCGGGATGCCGCTTGTGGGGGTGGTCGTGCTGCTGGCGGCCGCAGTGCTGGCGGTGCCGCTGTTTCGCAAGCTGGGGCTGGGCTCGGTGCTGGGCTATCTGGCGGCGGGGCTGGCGATCGGGCCCTTCGGCCTGGGCTTCTTCGACGACCCGCAGGCGATCATCCATGTGGCCGAGCTGGGCGTGGTGCTGTTCCTGTTCGTGATCGGGCTGGAGATGCAGCCCTCGCGGCTTTGGGCGATGCGGGGCGAGATCTTCGTGCTGGGCTTTGCCCAGGTGCTGCTGGCCATCGCGGCGCTGACCTGCGTCGGGCTGGCGCTGGGTTTTCCGGTCGCCGCCAGCTTCGTGTCGGGGACCGGCTTCGTGCTGACCTCGACCGCCATCGTCATGCAGATGCTGGCCGAGCGGGGCGAAATCGCCCTGCCCAAGGGCCGGCGCATCATCGCCATCCTGCTGTTCGAGGATCTGGCCATCGTGCCGCTGCTGGCGCTGGTCGCCTTCCTGGCGCCGGGCGGCGAGGAAGTGACCTTGCCCCAGCGCCTGGCCGGCATCGCCATCGGGCTGGGCTGCATCGCCGCGCTGGTCGCGGCCGGGCGCTATCTGCTGAACCCGATGTTCGGCCTGCTGGCGCGCTTCGGCGGGCGCGAGGTGATGACCGCCGCCGCGCTGCTGGTGGTGCTGGGCGCGGGGCTGCTGATGCAATGGGGCGGGCTGTCCATGGCGATGGGCGCCTTCCTGGCCGGGGTGCTCTTGTCCGAATCCAGCTTCCGCCACCAGCTCGAGGCCGATGTCGAGCCGTTCCGCGGCCTGCTGCTGGGCCTGTTCTTCCTGGGCGTCGGCATGGCGCTGGACCTGACCGTCATCGCCGCCAACTGGGCGCTGATCGCGATCTGCGTGCCGGCCTACATGCTCTTGAAGATGCTGGTGATCTATGCCGTCGGCCGGGTGCTGCGCGCCAGCCGGGCCGAGGCGCTGGAGCGCGCGGTGCTGATGGCGCAGGGCGGCGAGTTCGCCTTTGTGCTTTATTCCAGCGCCATGCAGTTCGGCATCATCAGCGGCCAGGACAATGCCATCCTGACCGCCATCGTCATCGTCTCGATGGTGCTGACGCCGCTGCTGATCATCCTGCACGACCGGCTGGCGCCCAAGCCCGCCCCCTCGCTCGACGGGGTCGAGGCGGCGCAGGGGCTGCAAGCGCGGGTGCTGATGATCGGTTTCGGCCGCATGGGCCAGATCGTCAGCCAGCCGCTGATCGCGCGCGGCCATTCCATCTCGATCGTCGAAAGCGATCCGCAGACCATCCGCGATGCCGACGAGTTCGGCTTCAAGGTCTGGTATGGCGACGGGGCGCGGCTGGACATCCTGCACGCCGCCGGGGCCGGCAACGCCAGCCTGATCGTCGCCGTGCCCGGCGACCGGCAGGCCACCACCCGCATCGTCGAGCTGGCCAAGCACGAATTCCCGCTGGTCCCGGTCATCGCCCGCGCCTTCGACCGCGAACATGCGCGCGAACTGGTCGAGGCCGGCGCCGACTAACAACTGCGCGAGACGCTGGAAAGCGCCTTCGCCCTGGGCCGCGAGGCGCTGCTTCAGCTTGGCGACGACCCCGACGAGGTCGACGAGGTCATGGCCGAGATCCGCGGCCGCGACATGGAACGCTTCGAGATGGAACGCGTCGGCGGCATCTTCGCCGGCCGCGACCTGCTGCTCGGCAATCGCCGGGACTAGGCGCGGGCGATCTCGATCAGCCAGACATCCGGCGCGGGACCGACCGGCAGCGCGGCCTCCGGCCCTTCGCAGAACAGCGCATCGAGCTGGTCCAGCGCCACGGTCCCGCCGGCGAAATCCAGCACCACCGGCGCGGTCGCCAGCAACAGCCGCCAGCCGGGCGCGCCCTCGGCCGCCTGGGTCAGCCGCGCCAGCCGGTGGGTGAAGGCCCCGCGCCGGGTCATCACGTTCAGGTCGGTGATCGGCCCCGCCAGCAGCCGCGCCGAGGTCGGCACATCCGCCGGGAATGCCAGCGGCGCGCTCTCCGGCGTCAGCCGCTGGGCGGGCTGCCCCTGCACCTGCAACGCGATCCCCGCGCCGGTCAGCACCGCCAGCGTGCGGTCGATCTGCGGGAAGATCGAGAAATCGCCGTCCTCGGTCACGCCGGCCATGCTGACGCGCCAGCCGAAATCGGCAAGGCCCGCGCCCGCGGGGTGGACAGCGATCTCGACCGTCTCGCCGCGGCCGTTCTTCCACGGCATGCGGCGATGGTCGGCGGCTTTCAGGATGCGATGGCTCATGCGGTTCCTCCCCTTGGTTCCGGCCCCTCGGGGCCGCGGTTGCCTCAGCCCCGGCGCCGGCCCAGCACCTTGCCCACCACCGGACCCAGCACGATCACGATGACCATGCGCAGCAGGTGGTGGCTGACGACATAGGCCATGTCCGCCCCGGCGATCAGCGCGATCACCACCATCTCGGCCTGCCCGCCCGGCAGGAAGGCCAGGAAGGCGTCGAGCCCCGGCGCCAGCCCCAGATGCATGATCCCCTCGATGAAGACCAGGCTGATCCCCGCCAAGAGCAGCGCATAGACCAGCCCGGCCGTCACATGCAGGCGCAGCTCGCGCAGGGTGATGCCGGCATATTTCACCCCGACGGCGATGCCGATGAAGAATTGCGCGGCCTGGATCATCTCGGCCGGCGGGCGCTGGGTGATCAGGCCCGACAGCGACAGCGCCGCCGTCAGCACCATCGGGCCCAGGATCGAGGCGCCAAAGATGCCCAGCCGCTCGGCCCCCTTCCAGCCGACCAGCCCGGCGGCGGCCATCAGCGCGATCTCGGCCGCGCCGGTCGTGCGCATCGGCGCGCCGGGCGGCTGCGACAGGTCCACGCCCCACCAGCCGGTCAGGATCAGCGGCGCGACGGTGACGATCACCAGCACCCGCGTCGCATGGATCAGCGACAGCGCGCGGACATCGCCGCCCGCCTCTTCGCCAAAGACCAGCATGTCCTGCAAGCCGCCGGGCATGGCGCCATACCAGGCCGTGGCGTGATCGAAGCCGAAGGCGCGGCGGAACAGCGGATAGCCGACCAGCGCGATCACCCCGATGAAGCCCGGCACGAACAGCAGCGAGGCCGCCACGTCCGGCAGTTCCGCCAGCACGCCGGGCGTGATCGAGGCGCCGACCGCCACCCCCAGGATGGTGCGCATGAAGATGCCGAACTGCCCGGCCCCGGCCAAAGGCGCGCCGGCCAGCGCCGCGACCAGGCAGGCCAGCATCGGCCCCAGCAGCATGGGCAGCGGCAGGTGCAACAGCAGAAAGGCCGCGCCGCCCAGGGCGGCCAGCGCAAAGGTCAGGAGGCGGCGGTTCAGCAGGCTCATCGTCTTTCCCGGCAGGTATCCGGCGGCCAGGGGCCGGCGGGCCGAATTGGCACGGCCCGCCGGGAAATGTCAAAGCGCCTCAGCCGATCCGCGCCAGGGCCGCGCCAAAGCCCAGCACCTCGCCCTGCGCGGCGATGCGGGTCAGCCGGCCCGCCCGATGCGCCTCGATCCGGGTCTCCATCTTCATCGCCTCGATGACGGCGACGACCTGGCCCTGTTCGACCTCGGCCCCGTCCTCGGCCTGCCACAGCGTCAGCGTGCCGGGGACCGGGGCGGCCAGCAGGGCCTCATCCGTCTCGGGCGCAGCCTCCGCGGGGGCGCCGCCCGAGGGCAAGGCCGCAAGCATGCTCGCGGGCAGGCCCAGCTCGTGCCGCTTGCCGTCGATCTCGATGGCCAGGCGCAGCAGCGGCGCCTGCGCGGCCGGCGCGACGCGGGCATGGGGGGCGACCGCCTCGGCCAGCGGTTCGGCGAAATCGGTCTCGATCCAGCGGGTATGGACGCGGAAATCCCCGTCCTCGGCGCGGAAATCCGGCTGGGCCAGCACGGCGCGGGCAAAGGGCAGGACCGAGGCCACGCCCCCGATGTGAAACTCGCGCAGCGCCCGGTCGGCGCGCTGCAAGGCTTCCTCGCGCGTGGCGCCGGTCACGATCAGCTTGGCCATCAGCGAATCGAAACTGCCCGGCACCACCGAGCCTTGGGCAACGCCACTGTCCAGCCGGATGCCGGGCCCCGAGGGCGCATCGAAGACCTCGACCGGGCCGGGCGTGGGCAGGAAGCCGCGCGCGGGGTCTTCGGCATTGATGCGGAACTCGATGGCATGGCCGCGGGGCTCGGGCACGGTCTCGTCGGCCAGCTTGGCGCCTTGCGCCACGCGGATCATGCCGCGCACCAGGTCGATGCCGGTGGTTTCCTCGGTCACAGGATGCTCGACCTGAAGCCGGGTGTTCACCTCGAGAAAGGAAATCGTGCCATTGGCCGAGAGCAGGTATTCCACCGTCCCCGCGCCCGAATAGCCGGCATGGGCGCAGATGGCGCGGGCGGAATCGTGGATGCGGGCGCGCTGCTCGTCGGTCAGGAACGGCGCCGGCGCCTCTTCGACCAGCTTCTGGTTGCGACGCTGCAGGGAACAGTCGCGGGTGCCGATCACCTTGACGGTGCCGTGCCTGTCGGCCAGCACCTGCGCCTCGACATGGCGCGGGCGATCCAGGAACTGCTCGATGAAGCATTCGCCGCGGCCGAAGGCGGTCAGCGCCTCGCGGGTGGCGGATTCGAACAGCTCCTCGACCTCTTCCAGCCGCCAGGCGACCTTCATGCCGCGGCCGCCGCCGCCGAAAGCCGCCTTGATGGCGATGGGCAGGCCGTGTGCCTTTGCGAAGGCCAGCGCCTCGGCGGCGCTTTCGACCGGGCCGGGGGTGCCGGCGACCAGCGGCGCGCCCACCGCCTCGGCGATACGGCGGGCCTCGATCTTGTCGCCAAGCGCCTCGATCACCTTGGGGTCGGGGCCGATCCAGATCAGCCCGGCATCCTGCACCGCCTGGGCGAAATCGGCGCGTTCGGACAGGAAGCCATAGCCCGGATGGATGGCATCGGCCCCGGCGGCCTGGGCGATGGCGATGATCTTGCCGGCATCCAGATAGGTGTCCGAGGGCTTGTCGCCCCCCAGCGCATGGGCCTGGTCGGCCATGCGCACGAAGATCGCGTCGCGATCGGCATCGGCATAGACGGCGACGCTTTCGATGCCCTCGTCGCGGCAGGCGCGGATCACGCGGACGGCGATCTCGCCCCGGTTGGCGATCAGCAGGCGGCGGATCGGGCGGCTGGGGCCGGTGGCGAAAATGGTCATGCGGGCCTCTCTGGCGTGATGGGGGCGAAATCGGCGCTGGCGGTAAAGCGGATACGGGCGCCGGGCGGGACCTGCCCGGCCAGGTCCAGCGCCTCGGGGCGCAGGGTGGCGATGACCGGATAGCCGCCGGTCAGCGGATGGTCGGCCAGAAACAGCACCGGCTGGCCGGAATGCGGGATCTGGATCGCGCCGGTCTCGGTCCCTTCCGAGGGCAGTTCGGTTGCGTCCTCGCGCGTCACCGCATCGCCTTGCAGGCGGATGCCGACGCGCGAGCTTTGCGGCGTCACCAGCCATTCCTGGGTCAGGAAATGCTGGACCATCTGGGGCGTGAACCAGTCGGCGCGGGGGCCCAGCGTCACCGGCAATTCCACCAGATCGCCGGGTTTCGGCAACGCCGGTTCGGGTTCGGCCGCAGCCGCGGCGGTGGCGGGACGGTTCGCGGGGGCCAGCACCGCGCCCGCCGCGACCTGCTCGGGCCCGACATGGGCCAGCGTATCGGTGGCGGCCGAGCCCAGCACCGGCGCGACCCGGAAGCCGCCGCGCAGCGCCAGATAGCTGCGCATCCCGGCCTGCGGCGGGTCGATGGCGATCTCGTCGCCCGCATCCACGGCAAAGGCCGCGCCGCGCGGGACGGCATGGCCGGCGACGCTGGCCGGCGACGCGCCGGTCAGGGCCAGGGTCATCGGCTGGTCGGCCCGCAGCCGGACCGGGCCCAGCGTGATCTCCAGCACCGGCGCGTCCGAGGGGTTGCCGACGGCGCGATTGGCCCGCCGCGCCGCGCCCATGTCGAGCGCACCCGAGGCCGAGACGCCCTGCCCGCCCTGCCCCGGCCGTCCTTCGTCCTGAAAGACGATGGGAAAGGCGGTGGACAGCACGCGCAAGCCCTGCCGGGGTTGGGGCTGCGGGATGGCGGCCGAGGGGCGAACCTCGGCCCGGCGCGCCACGAAACGGCAGCGCACGCCGGGACGCAGCAGCGCCGGCGGGTCGCGGGACAGATCCCACATCGGCACCTCGGTGCGGCCGATCAATTGCCAGCCGCCGGGGGTCTCCTGCGGATAGACGCCGCAGAAACGCCCGGCCAGCGCCACCGAACCCGCCGGGATGCGGGTGCGCGGGGCCGGGCGGCGCGGCAGTTCGAAGCGCGGATCGTCGCAGGTCATATAGGCGAAGCCCGGCGCGAAGCCGCAAAAGGCCACCTGCCAGGTGGTCTCCTGATGGGCGGCGATCACCTCGGCCTCGGTCAGGCCCATATGGGCCGCGACATCGGCCAGATCCTCGCCGTCATAGGTCACGGGCAACTCGACCGTCTCGCTGGCACGGGCGTTGGGCGGGGTGCCGGGGGCGGGCTGGCGGGCCAGGACCGCGCCGGCCAGCCGGCCGTCGGCGGCGACGCCGGGCGCAGTGCGGATCATCAGCGTGCGCGCGGCCGGGACGATCTCGGCCACGCCCGGCACCGGATCGGCCAGCAAAGCGTCGAACAGCGCCAGCGTCTGGTCCAGGTCGTCCAGTTCCGCCAGCAGGGTGCGGGGTCCGATGGGCAGGAAGCGCATGGTCACACCTGCCAATGCGTGTCGGGCACGTCGGTGATGAACATGTAGCCCGGCGCATGGGTGATGGCGAAGGGCGGCTTCGACGCCATCAGCGCCGCTTGCGGGGTCACGCCGCAGGCCCAGAACACCGGCACCTCGCCCGGCCGGATCTGCACCGGGTCGCCGAAATCGGGACGCATGAGGTCGGCGATGCCCAGGGCTTCGGGCGCGCCGACATGCACCGGGGCGCCGTGGACCGCCGGCGTGCGGCCCGAGATCATCGCCGCCTCGGCCACCCGCCCCGCCGGGATCGGCCGCATGGAAACCACCATCTTGCCATGCAACCGCCCCGCCGGCCGGCAGTCGCGGTCGGTCAAAAACATCGGCACGTTGCAGCCTTGGGTGATGTGGCGCACCTCGATCCCCGCCTGCTGCAAGGGCGTCTCGAAGGTAAAGGAACAGCCGATCAGGAATGTCACCAGGTCGGGATGCTCGGCCCAGGCGGCGGTGGCGTCGGGGGTTTCCTCGGCCAGCACGCCGTCGCGCCAGATGCGATACAGCGGGATGTCGGTGCGCAGGTCGGCATCGGGCGCAAGGGCGGTGCGGGGACTGCCGGGGTCGGTCACGTCCAGCACCGGGCAGGGCTTGGGGTTGCGCTGCGCGTAAAGCAGGAAATCCCAGGCCCAGTCCCTGGGCAGCGAGATCATGTTGCATTGCGTGAATCCCGGCGCCATGCCCGCGGTGGGACGCGGGGCTTCCTGACGGCAGGCAAGGCGGGCGGCACGGGCCCCGGCCGGATCGGGCAACAGGGTCATGCCGCGCCCCCCGTGGCCGGGGCGATGGCGACGCCGCCCGCCAGCAGAGCCTCGCGGATGCGGGCGGCCATGGCCACCGCGCCGGGGCTGTCGCCATGCACGCAGATGCTGTCGGCCTGAAGGTGCAGGGTCGAGCCGTCCGCCGCCTCGATCTTGCCCTCGGTCGCCAGGCGCAGCATGCGGGCGGCGACGGCCTCGGGGTCGTGCAGCACCGCGCCGGCCTCGCGGCGCGAGACCAGCTGGCCGTCGGGGCGATAGGCGCGGTCGGCAAAGGCCTCGGCGATGGTGGGCAGGCCGGCCTCGGCCGCCTGGGCCAGGATCTGCGTCCCGGCCAGGCCCATCATGGCAAGCGAGGGATCGACGGCACGGATGCCCTCGATCACCGCCGCGCCCTGTTTCGGGTCCACCGCGATGGTGTTGTAAAGCGCGCCATGCGGCTTGACATAGCGGACGCGGGTGCCGGCGGCGGCGCAGATGCCCTGCAGCGCGCCGATCTGATAGATCACGTCCGCCACAAGTTCGGCATGGGTCACGTCCATAGGCCGGCGGCCGAAGCCCACCCGGTCAGGATAGGAGACATGCGCCCCGACCGCCACGCCCCGCGCCGCCGCCTCGCGCACGGTGGCCAGGATGGTCAGCGGGTCGCCGGCGTGAAAGCCGCAGGCGACGTTGGCCGAGCTGACGATGCCCAGCATGGTGGCGTCGTCGCCCATCTTCCAGGCGCCATAGCCCTCGCCCAGGTCGCTGTTCAGGTCGATGTTGCGGGTCATGTGTTCC
>JAANMV010002186.1_pt1 | contig 19617 bp, 11 predicted proteins | sample 7279661 | NCBI WGS metagenome assembly JAANMV01 (sample SAMN14094540, study PRJNA606508) | bioreactor metagenome | isolation source: A lab-scale SPAN reactor treating ammonium-rich wastewater day 121 | place: Ireland: Galway | collected 2017-05-16 | reverse complement strand
TACATCTTCGGTCGTTCGGCGTCACAGGTGGAAGCACTCGGTAGTGCGTACATCTTCGGACGTTCGGCGTCACAGGTGGAAGCACTCGGTAGCGCGTACATCTTCGGACGTTCGGCGTCGCAGGTGGAAGCACTCGGAAGCGCGTACATCTTCGGACGTTCAGCGTCACAGGTGGAAGCACTCGGTAGCGCGTACATCTTCGGACGATAAGTATCTTCACCCTTCAAGGCCTTAGTCATTTGTCTTCCTTTCAGGGGAGTAAACCCAAAGCCTTCAATTTCATCGTTGAAGGCTTTTTTTTATTTTCATTCTGAACCCAAAACCCCCGAGGTAAAGTTGTCACGTGTCCGGTTGTTAGCTTGTGTTATTGTCCTGAATATCGCCTTTTGCGCCATGAATCGACTAACCGCGCAAGTGCAGTGGTACGAGTGCGAGAGCAAACACTTCCGGATTATCTATCGGGCGGGACATGCCCACCTGGTTGAACATATTCTGAACTCAGCAGAAGCTGCTTTGCAGCGGCTCAGCATCATCTTCTCGTATACTCCGTCAGGTAAAATTGTCATCAATACGCATGATGTAAATGACTATGGCGGTGCTGCTGCCTCGTCGGTGCCTGTCAATTACATTTGGCTTGATCTCTCACCTCTCGAACCCGGTTATGAGAACATACCGTACAGCGAGCGCTTCCAATGGCTGCTGAATCACGAACTTGTGCATGTGGTTGTGAACGATTTGGCTCCCGACATTGAGAAGTTCAATCGTTTCATCTTCTCAAAAGTGGCTCCGGTTCAAAACCAGCCTCTTACTGTACTCTATAGCCTGCTCACGAATTACGGACGATACACACCCCGTTGGCATCAGGAGGGTGTTGCCGTGTTTCTGGAGACATGGATGAGTGGTGGATTCGGAAGAACGATGGGAAGTTTTGATGAGATGTACTTCCGGTCTCTCGTTGCGGAGGGGAAGGAGTTCCCCTCGGATATCTATCTCGAATCCAAGACCCCCCATCAATCATTCTTAACGGAAACAAATCACTACACATATGGAGGAAGGTTTGTTTCGCATCTCGTCAAACAATACGGGATCTCGAAACTCTTTGAGTGGTTCACTCCCCAAAAGAGTGACTTCTACAAGAATTTCTCCCAACGATTCAAGCAGGCGTACGGAATTGATTTCAGTGCGGCGTGGAGAGAATTTGAGCAGTCGGAGCAGCAGTTTCAGCGCTCCAATCTCGCGATACTCGAAGGTGCCCCAATAACACCGATCACGCGATTGTCTGACACGCCTTCCGGCGCTGTGTCGCATCCGAATGTTGACAGTTCAGGCAGATTCTTATTTTGGGCGAAACACCGTCCCCATCACCTCGCGGGAATTCAACGCTTTGATCGTCGAACACGCACATCGATCGAAATGGCAACATTGCCCACGCCCGGCGCGCATCAAGTGACATCAACTGCTTTCAACGCCGAAACCGATTTGCTATTCTTCACCACCAACAATAATCAACTCTACCGGGACCTTTGGATGTTGGATGCGACGACGGGAAAGCGGAGATTGCTGTTCGAGGACTGTCGAGTGGGACATCTGACGGTATCTTCCCTCACAAACGAACTCTGGGGTATCCGACATGGCGGAGGGGTTGCGACGTTGGTGAGCTTTACTCCACCGTATGATTCGTTGGTGGAACACATACATTTTGATATCGGGGACGAAATACACGGTATAGCAGTAAGCCCCGACGGCAGTCGATTGGCAGCAGTGCTTCATCGTGCAAGCGGCGATCAATCGATCGTTCTTTCTGATTGTGAGAAGATTCGAAAAGGTGAGCCCGCGTCGTATTCCGTCATTACCGACAAAGGCTCTCCTGAGAACCCGAGCTGGAGTCCTGATAACAAATGGCTCTATTGGAATGCCTTTACCAATGGCGTATCTAATATCTACAGAAGAAGTATGGAAAGCGGAACCACTGAGGCAATCAGCCACACGCGCATAGGCCTGTTCAAGCCATTACATTTGAGCAAAGATTCAGTGTTTGCATTTGAGTTTTCAACAGACGGGTTCTATCCTGTTCTCATTCCGAATGTTCCCGCGCAACGGCTTCCTGCTATCAAATATCTTGGACAGCAGATTCAGGAAATGTATCCGGAAGTTGCAGACTTTGCTGTTGCGCAACAGGAAATTGCTGACACAAATGTACCGAATCTGATGGCGAATGAATACAACGGCTTTGATCACCTGAAAGTCGTGTCGTTCGTTCCGGTTTTAACGGGATTCCAATCGAAAAAGGTACTCGGTGTATTTGGCCAGGTTTCCGACCCGATTCTGAATCATGATTTGATCGTCGAAACAGGGGTAAGCCCGTTCCGTGAAAGAAATCAGCCGACGCAATTTCACATTCGCCTGAAATACGAGTATCAGAAATCATTCGAGGTTGGTTGGGAGTACAACAGCCCTGATTTCTATGATCTTTTCAACAAGAGGAAAAGAGGATTGTACGGCAACCAGTTCCGGTTGGGCAATACTCACTACTGGGTGTACGACAATCCATACAAGCTGAAGCAACGATCGGAACTCACGCTCTACAGCGGAGTGGAGTTCATCAATGACAACCTTGTGCCGGTATCGCAACCTGATTTTGTGGTCGGACGTACAACGCTCACCTCGCAATATCTTCGGAGGTCTATCGGCAGCGGTGACCACGAATTCGGAAATGAAATCGGCGTAACGGCGATGATCTTTGGCGCCAATCTACGAAGACCCGAACTCGGAGTACAGCTCTACGCTGAATGGGATCACTTTGCGACATACCTTGCTCCGCACAATGTACTGCATCTGAAGTTGGCTGGTGGGTATCATCCAACGAACAAGAAGCTTGTACAGTCACGATTTTATTTTGGCGGCTTCGGAAATCGCGCAGTGGAGAATGTTGATGCAAAGCAATTCCGCACAGTGTTCCGCTTTCCCGGCGCTCCGATCTACAGCATTGGTGTTGATAGATTTGCAAAGCTGATGGTTGAGAACAACTTTCCGCCGTTGCGATTCGGCGATGTATCTCTCGGTCAACACCTGTTGAGCCACGTTGATGCGTCACTGTTTTCACAAACACTGCTGGCAAATGGCAGCAGATGGTTCAGTGTCAATGCCGGATTTCAGATGAATTGTGTGTTCAGGCATTGGTTCAATTTGGAGTCAACACTCTCTGCCGGAGTGGCTCGGGCATGGATAAACGGCAGGCATGCCGATGAGTGGTTTGTTTCGCTCAAGTTGCTCAAGAACTAAATGTCATTGCGGTGCGGCGGGCATCACGTTTTGATAACCAATGAACAGAGATGGTTGACAAACCGTGGCACTATAACTATATTTAGCTGTAATTTTTTGCGTTCAGGGGATGCGTAACAAAATAGCTGTATTGCAGCTATCGTTTTTGTCGATAGCTGCGATTTCAATTTTTTTTGGGGGATGCGGTACTCGAGATCGTGAGCGTGCCGCAGTCACCGTCGCTATCGAAGGCGATATCGATACATTCAATCCTCTTTTCGCCCGTGAAATAGTTGCCGGCGAAATCAACGATCTAATTTTTCCCCGCCTGATCCATCCCGAATTCAACGCCACACAGGGGTCACTGGAATTTGCGCCGTTTCTTGCCAAGTCATGGGAGTCCAGTAACGGTCAGCGTGATGTAACATTTCATCTTCGAACCGATTTTCGATGGTCGGACAGCGTTGCCGTGACGGCCCGCGATGTCCGGTTCTCCTTTGAACTGTACGGCGATACGATTGTAGCAAGTGTTCGCCAAAGTGCCGTGCAGAATTTCCGCCGTACGAACGGCAAGCTCGAAGTCGGCAAGAGTATAGATGTACTAAATGATTCCACGATTGTGTTTCACTTCGAACAAGCCCGTCCGGGACAGTTGTTCGATGTGGGCCTCCCGATCATTCCCGCGCATATCTTCAGCGGCATACCGCGGAATGAAATTCGGACGAGTCTGCACAACAAGGCTCCAACAACAGCCGGCCCGTTTGCAATAGCCCGCTGGAATCCGTTGCAGGAAGTCGTTCTGTCGCCATCCAGATTCCCTTATGAGCCATTCACCCCGAAGTTGTCTCAACTGGTGTTCAAGATCTTGCCCGACTATAGAACACGTGTTGAGCAATTAATATCCGGTGAGGTTGATGTCGTCTCGGGTTTGCGTCTTGAAGAAGCCGATTTGCCTTCGCGATATCCATCCATCACAATCATCTCTACCGTCGGTCGAGATTATGACTTTATCGGATGGAATAACATCGATCCCGAAACGTACACACAAACGGCGGGGCGGGAAATCAAACCGCATCCGCTGTTCGGTTCGTCCCGGGTTCGGCAGGCGCTCACAATGGCGATCAACCGGCGTGAGATTGTGAAAGCATATCTAGGCGAGCACGGACAGGAGGCCATCGGCGGCGTTTCACCGCTGTTCAGATGGGCATACAACGATACACTCCAGCCGTTGCCGTTCGACAAGGCACAGGCAGCGAGCATTCTGCAAAAGGAGGGGTGGAGAGATTCCAATGGCGACGGAATTCTCGACAAACGCGGAGTGAAGTTTTCGTTCACGCTGAACCTTGCGTCGGGCAACCAACTTCGCAATCTGATGGCCACAGTTATTCAACAGCAGTTGAAGGACGTAAAGATTGAAATGAAGATTGAACAGGTGGAACGCGGAACGTTCTGGAATAATCTGATGCAGCGATCGTATGATGCCTGGTTTGCCGGCTTCAGTGTTCCGCTGCAGATGCAATTGGATGATCTGTGGGGCTCCGACCTGAAGAAATATCCGTTCAATCTTGCAGGCTTCCGGCATCCCCGCGTTGACGCAATTCTTGCGGAGGTACGGACACTTTCCGATGAAACCGAGGGGGCTTCTTTGTGGAAAGAGTTTCAAACGATTGTGTACGATGAGCAGCCGTGTACCTTCCTGTTCTGGATCAACAACATCACCGGTGTGCGCACGCGGGTACAGGGAACTCACATCGGCATTCTCGGAACGACACATAATGCGTGGGAGTGGCGCGTTGAAACGGCACAAACCCAATAGTCGCTAGCGGAATCACTTTGGTGTCACTTTTCTACTACGTTCTCAGACGTATTCTCGAAGCAGTTCCCCTCATTTTCGGCCTGGTGACAATCGTTTTCTTCTTATCCCGGTTGCTGCCCGGCAGTGTGACTGATGCGCTTCTCTCCCCGACAATTCCGGAAACCGTCAGAGATCAGTTGCAAAGGCAATTCGGGCTGGACCGGCCTTTGCTTGAGCAATACTGGGTTTGGCTTAGCTCGGTTTTTTCCGGCGATCTGGGAATGTCATTAGCCCGGCATGCGCCGGTTGCTGACATAATCGGGGAAGTGTTCCCAAACACCATTCTTCTTGCCGGCGCTGCGTTGTTTCTTGAAGTGGTGCTGGGCATCTCGCTTGCGGCCGCGACGTTCTTCACGAAGCGAAAACGGGTAGAGATGGTGCTCGCAAACGCGCTGTTGGTTGTGTATGCGCTGCCCTCGTTTTGGGTCGGCATTATGTTGCTTGTTATTTTTTCATACGGACTCGGCCTATTTCCTTCATCACAAATGTACTCGTCAGGCCAAGCCGGATCGGTGCCGGATATTCTGCATCATCTTGTACTGCCTGCTTGTACCGCGGCTATCCCTGCCGCTGCCGGGCTGGCCCGCTATCTGCAAAGTAACGTGTCTGCCGTGATGCAGCAACCGTATGTGCTTCATGCTCGAAGTATGGGACTGCCGCAGAGAAAAATCTTCAGCATGTATGTTCTGCCGAATGCAATTACGCCCATTGTGTCACTTATAGGAGTGGAGATCGGGATTTTGCTGACCGGCGTACTGGTGACTGAGGTTCTGTTTTCATGGCCTGGGATGGGGCAGTTGACTGTTGCGGCGATTTACGCACGTGATTATCCGCTCATACTGGGCTGTACGCTCGTAGCCGGAGTTGTAGTGATTGCCGGTAACATGCTTGCCGACATCCTCAATGCATTCATCGATCCGCGGTTGCGGATTGGAGGATAACAATGAAACGCAGTACGCTACTCTCTGCCGGTCTTGTCATCTACCTCTTTCTGTTCTGGAAAAAGATAGATGAGATTGTTGCGAGCATTGTCTCGCTTTGTTCGTACTGCCTCCTGACTCTTTCGGAACTGACATCTCCGGCGACATATTGGAGACACGATGTCTGGGAGTTTTGGCTCGCTGCGGTTGTATGGCTTGGCGGCGGAGTGTATATCGTGTGGAAGATTTGGCAAGATTTCCAAGGTCAGACTGTTGCCCAGAAGTGGAGGTTACGACCCGTCGGTTTTCTGGCGATTCTGGCTTTTATTGCGGTTTGTGCCCCCTTTTTGACCCCAATCGGTCCGAACAAACAGGGGGATCTTGTTACGACACGGTTGCTTGGCCCGTTGAGCCGGGGGGCCCTTGTACACACAGTTCCGCAAGATACGGAACCGGTAGAGTTGAGTTCACTGCAACGATCGTATGAAAAATCGAATAACTTGTTGCTGCAACAGAACATCTCTTTTTACGCACAGCCCCATGATGAACCGAACGAAACATCTGCGACTAAAATGAGTTCTATTCGATTTCTTTTCGGGACTGATGATATCGGGCGGGATGTTTTCAGTCGCGTTGTATTCGGCACCCGGGTATCGTTGGGGATCGGGCTATGTGCTACAATTGGTTCTCTTCTGATTGGGGTCATTGTTGGCTTCCTTGCCGGGTACACGAATCGTGCACTTGATACAATCTTGATGCGACTCACCGACCTCATGCTTTCCATTCCAAGCATTTTTCTGGTCGTTGCAGTGATGGCGTTTTTGGGGACCTCCATCACATCTCTTATCATCCTCCTTTCCCTCACCGGGTGGATGGGGATAGCCCGAACGGTTCGAACCGAAGTACTGCGACTGCGTGAGAAAGAATTCATCCTTGCAGCAAGACTTCTTCATCAATCGGGTTGGAATATACTCCGTAAACACATGCTGCCGAATCTCAAACCGATTCTTGTCGTTGCAGCCACCCTCCAGTTTGGCAGTGCAGTGTTGGCGGAGGCATCGTTGAGTTTCCTGGGACTTGGCATCCAACCGCCGACTGCAAGTTGGGGGAATATGTTGTGGCAATCACTTAGTTCGTTGCATTCAGGATGGTGGCTGGGATTCTTTCCGGGAGCGCTGCTTGCCGCGGTATTGATTGCGCTTCACTATGCCGTGAAAGATGGGGTGAGGCAAGCATGATGATCAATTTCCGGTACACCCTTCTTCAAAAACTGGGTGTCGGTGGAAGTGGCGAGGTATTCTTGGTTGAAGATACCTGCCGGAAGAATCAACAGATGGCGATGAAAATTCTCCATCGCTTCGGGGAATCCGACACGGAGGCCGATGAAGTTTTCAAGAATGAAGTATCGGCGCTGCTTGCCCTTTCACATCCGAATCTGATCCGCATATTTGACTTCGGCACGATACAGCATGCGGACGAAGCCCTTCTTCTGAGACGATTCTTCACAATGGAATTGTTGCGTGGTGTTGATACGCTGGCGTGGGTTGAGTCCAATGTTGAAAAGAAGCATTCGCAACTTGAACTCCTCCTGCTTCAGGCATTGAGTGTTCTTTCTTACGTCCATCGCGAAGGTATTGTGCATTTCGATATTAAGCCGCAGAATCTTGTGGTTGTCGATGAAGGGAAAATGGCAACAGCCCCGTTGCTCAAATTGGCAGACTTCGGCTTTAGCAAGAAGAAAGAGGAGACGCTTGATATTTCCGTCCGGGGGACGCTGGAGTACACGGCGCCGGAATGCCTCAAGGGTGAGGAATACGACCACCGGCTGGACTTATATTCGCTGGGCGCAACATTCTATCACTTGCTTGAAGGACATCCCCCGTTTGAAGCAGGAACACCGGTAGAACTGGTCAAACGCGTTCTTTCGGAGGAACCGCGCTTCACATCAGGGGCAGGAACATCCCGCACGCGAGAGGTCATTCTGGGACTTATGCAGAAGCAGCCCTCCCGCAGGTTTGCCACTGCAGAAGAGGCTGCACGAAAGCTCTGTTCGTCAATGCAAAACGGCGTTGAGTTGTATGAATCATATTTCGGGCTTTCGCGGTCGTCCCGCTTTGTCGGCCGCCGCAAGGAACTCGAGACGATTCAACGTGCTTTGTCTGCTCTTGGCACTGACGGAGATGTGCCTTCCCGCTCAGCCATCAGCGTTACGGGCCCGGAGGGCATCGGCAAAACCTCCCTGATCAAAGAGTCTCTGAAGCATGCTCGATCCTCCGGTTTGACTGTATATGAAATCGATCCCATTCGTTCAGATGTTCCTTTCGAAGGCATATCCGAAATTCTCTCGCCTCTGGTTGCGGATATTCGTTCCTGCTCGGAACAAGGAAGAATGGCATTTGCCAGGTTCGATCAACTGATTGGTCTAAGTGCAGCCCCTGCACATCGTTTTGAGAGGTGGGGCGGAAGGAAGGATGAGAGTGCCGAGCTTCTGGCGAGATTTCTTGTTGCATGTTCGGATGTACTTCCCTTCGTTGTAGTAATTGATAACGCCCAGCGTCTCGATGAAGCGTCGGTACAGGTGCTACGCACAAACATACGCGATGCAATGAAAGGGCGTGTGATGGCGCTTGTCGCGGAAACTGCCGAAAGGGCAACAGTCTTTCCGTCGGCGATTGCTGAAGAGCTTCACTTGGGTGAACTTGCTGCTGAAGAGATTGCCGAGATAAGCCAGTCGGTTCTCGGGAAAACTTCCGTAGTCCATTCAATAAGTTCATTGCTCCATAGTCTATATGGCGGAACGCCGGCGATCGTGGTGGAGGCACTCAATGCCGTGCTGTCAATGGTTCCGGCCGATGCGCTGAAGCAGCCCGACATGGGGAAGGAATTCGTTTCCGGATTGGAGACGAAACTCCCGCGCACGATAGATGACTTCCTTCTTGCGCGCTTCAACAAATTGAGCCGCGAGAGGCAGTTGGTTCTCAGCATTCTTGCGTGTTTCCAATTTCCTGTGAAAGAGAAGATACTCGCCGGACTCCTTCCTTTTCACCCGCAGCGCATGTCGGATCACCTTCGGTTTCTGTACCTCGACGAGTTTATATCGAGCTCCGGTCAGCGTGTCTTCATAAGGATAAAGAGGCTGAAAGACGCGATTTACGAACGGATTCAGGATGAGAAGCCTGAACTGCACGCACTGATCTCGACAACGCTGGAACGTGATGAGGAAAGCTCCCGTGGATTTGAAGGATTGCAGGAACTTGCCTTCCAGTTTGCCGGATGCGGCAAGTACATGCAATCATTCTCCTGTTACGAACGGGCCGCCGACGAAGGAATGAGGTTGTTCGCTCTTCAACGCTCACTTCAACTGTATCGTAGCGCGATAGAACTCGCAAAGGCAAACCGGCATGTTCGTGGTGAAGTAGCTGTTCAAGTAAAGCTGGCCACGGCACTCTACGAGACTGGTTCGTATCGGGAAGCAATTACATTGTGCCGTGAACTGAAGGATAATACGGCTTTGCTGCCCCCCGAGAGAGCCCGGCTTTCCAAGGTGATGGGATTTTCTGCATCCCGGCTTGGTGAGAATGATCTTGCCCACGAGCTTCTGAGTGCGGCTCTGCGCGAAACAACCGACAAAGCGGAGCAGCTTGAACTGCGGCAGGAACTGGTCGGACTTGCAATCTCTGCAAGTCGTTTTGCAGAGGCTGAAAAGGATTGCCTGCAGCAGCTCGGAGAGATCGCCGGTTTGGAATCGAACAGGCTGAAAGGCGACATCTATACCAATCTCGGGATTGCAACCTTCTACCAGGAGCGCTTCGATGATGCCGTAGAGTGCTTTATTGAAGCAATGAAGCAGTTTGAATCGACGGGGGAACGAACGCAGGTGATCAACTCGATGAACAACATTGGCAATGTCCTGAGCAGGAAAGGTGACACGGAGCGGGCCATTGAGTATTGGCACCGGGCACTGAAGGCAAGTGAGGATTTCGGCACGATGCATCAGCAGGCGCTGATTCACAATAATCTTGGGATCGCGCATTACAGTCTCAGGAAATACGGCGCCGCAAGACAGTATTACGATAAGGCACGCTCACAATACCAACGGATTGATTCGATGGCTGGCTTGGCGCTGGTCATTGCGAATCTTGGAGAGGTATCTCTTGCTGAAGGTGAGTATGAGAAGGCACTTACGTTCTTTGACGAATCCCGAGTTCTGGCCGAAGCAATGGAGAACAGATATCATCAGGTAGACAGCTTGTTGTTTGGTGTGCAGGCTCTTCTTGCCCTCGGCGTTCTTGATATTGCCGGGACGAGGCTCAATGAAGCAGGACTTTTGATAGAGAAGGAAGGTCAACGTACATTTCTTGCTCGTTACCTGCTTCTTCGTGGGTCGCGTACCTATCTTTGCGGGAAGTACGATGAAGCCTGCGTAGCATTCCGCGATGCAATGCGTGTGTCCAGCGAAGAAAAGACCAATGAGATCCGATGGCAATCCCAATTGCGACTTGCCGAGTGTTTGAACAAGTTGGAGAACAATGAGGAGGCGGCGACGCTTGCCAACGGAATACTGGGTGAACAAGAGGTACACCGCCATCCCCGCTACCTTGCTGAAGCGAATTTCATCCTTGGCATCTGTGCCGGCTCGAAGAACGGCGAAGGACTGGAAAAACCGATTGTCGCGTTTAAGCGAGGGATGGATATTCTTGCGAAAGAACCGATCGCAGAGATAACGTGGAAGCTGGCATATGCGTTGGCAGGGGAATACTATAACCGCGGACAGCGCGATCGTGCAAAGGAGTATCTCATCAAGACGAGGCTCATTGTGCAGTTCTTTCTTTCTCGCATTTCATCCGACCAGTTGAAATCAAGTTATCTTGCTGTTGATCAAAAAGACCGGGTTCTAGCAACGATAGACTCAATCATCAAATCCTGAGGAATAGTCGTGCCCACAAAAAAAGACCGGTTCACGATTCTGCTTTGCGGCCGCAAAGAAATGATGGCAGATGTACGCCGATTGATAACTCCGGCAGATGATGTTCACCTGCAGTTTGCTTCTTCGCCGTCGTTTCTGGTCGGGAGGGCGTTGTTCAATGTGCCGAGGCTTGTTCTTATTGACGTTACGCGTGATAATCTGACGCTGCGATCGTCGTTGAAGGAATTCTGTTCAGAGATCCCTGACGTACCGATTGTCGCCCTTGCTCAAGACCCTGATCACAGTTTCGCCGTTGATTTGGTGAAGCTCGGGGTTTCTGCATACTTCATTGTGCCGGATGAGCATAGAAAAATTCGCGATGAAGTCAACCTCCTCTACAACGACTGGCAGGCGAAGAAACAGAAAAGCCGTTTTGTTGAGATTCAGCAGGAGGTGTATGACTTTCGTTCGATTATCGGTTCATCGCCGCTTTTGAAGCAAACCATCGAGCGGGCCCGAAAAGTCATTAAAAACAACGCACGAACGATCCTGATTACAGGTGAAACCGGAACAGGGAAGGAACTCTTTGCACGCGCTATCCACTACAACAGCGCGAACCGTAACAGCCCGTTCGTTGACATTGCATGCAGCGCTCTTCCCGAAACGTTGCTTGAAGCCGAACTGTTCGGCTTCGAAAAGGGAGCGTTCACAGATGCCAAGGAACGAAAGATCGGACTGTTTGAGCTTGCCGGTGACGGGACAATTTTTCTGGACGAGATAGGAGATATCTCTCTCGCAATTCAGTCTAAACTTCTCAAAGTCATTGAGGACCGGACAATGCGGAGGGTCGGAGGCATACGTGACGTGCCTGTCCGTGCACGCATCATTGCAGCAACAAGCGCCGACCTTTCCACAAAAATCCGGGCAAATGAATTCCGGAAAGATTTGTATCATCGCTTGAAAATTCTGCCGCTGGAATTGCCGAGCCTTGCCGAACGTATGGAGGATGTTCCGCTTCTTGCGGAAGCATTCCTCAAGTCATTCAATCACACATACACCAAGAAAATAAAGGGCATAGCTCCTAAAGCCATGCACCTTCTCATGCAACATTCTTGGGAAGGAAATGTTCGTGAACTCAAGCATGCAATTGAACGGGCTGTTCTGCTGGAAGAAGGTGACTGGCTCGCTGAAGAGGATTTTGAGTTTGAGGATCGGACCATACGGCCTGCCAAAAAACGTATTATTGCCGGATCAAGTGATGCACTTCCGACTATGCCTATGGAGACTCTTATGCTCCTCGTTCCCCTCGATCAGGCCTCGGCAAAGGAGGTTCAGGCAATGCTCGCCAAAAAAGTGCTTGAATATGTCGGCGGAAACAAGCTGAAAGCGGCGCGGATACTGAAGGTGTCACGCCCCCGGCTTGACCGCATCCTGCGCAGCATTAAACAATGAGACTGTCAGCAAAGCTTACCGTTTCAACAGAGGCAATCAGAAGTCGATTGTAGAAAATTCCTTCCTCTTTTCGCAGAGTTTACCGACGGCACGATGTCGGCACTCGGTTCGCATATCTCCAACAACTGCATTTGATTTCTGAGTCCGTGTAAGCCTCATTATAACAAGCAGTTATCGTCACCTCTTTCCTATCATACCCCAATACCGCCTTCCCCCATTGTGGCATACAGATGGTAACACGAATAGTGATTACAGAGGTGTGAATTGATCCCCTTACGCCTCGCAGTATGCTCTTTCCCCCAAGAGACTGAACGTTGCATTGGAGGCAGCGGGTTGAGTCGCGCAGAAATCTTCCCGTAGTAACAATGTGCCGTGGTTTGGCGGGCTGCAAAGCCCGGAGGATTTGTTACCGCGCCGAGATGCAACTTCGTTTTTCGTCGGCGATGACAAGAAGTGACGAGTCAATATCAACAAAATGGGGAGAAGAATTGAGCCAATGGATGTGTCCCTTGTGGGGAACAGAAATGGCCTGTGGTGTTTGTCTGTTTCCTGTTGGAAGAACCGGAACACAGATATGGACTTCAGAGATGCACAGTAGTGAGGTGTTGCTATGAATCTTGACGATCTGATGCGGCAGAGCCTTACGGTTGAAGCGCCGGTCGATGTGATTGATCCGCCGCCACGATCGACCGTCCGCGATATTGAGACCATCCTCAATATCGTTCGGAAGATCAATACATCTCTTGAACTGAATGAAGTGCTTGAGCTTGTTACCGATGAAGCAATCAGACTGGCAACGGCTGAGCGGGGATTCCTGATGCTTGCAAATAGCGGGGGTAGACTCGAATTCGTTATAGGCAGAAACGCCAATGGCGAATCGATTCGAGCCGAAAGTTTTCAGGTGAGTTCCACTGTGCTGGAGGATGTGTTTGCGACAGGCGAATCGTTGTGCATTGAGAATGCCCTGAATGACGAGCGGTTCGAGAGGCGACAAAGCATCATGAATCTTGAGTTGCAGACGATTATCTGCAGCCCTTTGCAGACTCATGATCAGAAAATCGGCGTCATTTATGTCGACAGCAAGTTCATTCAGGCTGTCGAGAAAGACGAAATCCTGAGCGTATTCGAGATTCTTGCCGGGCAGGCCGCAATTGCAATAAACAATGCCCGTCTGTATGACAACCTCAAACGGACGTATGAAGAACTGAAGCAGGCGAACCAGTACATAATCCAGTCCGAACGCATGGCGATGAAAGGCGAGCTTGCCGCCGAAGTTAGCCACGAACTGAAAAACCTCGTAGCCGTGGTGTTGCTGAACCTCGAGCTCATGCAACGAAAATCCGGCAATGTATCAATTGATGAAATCAGCGGGTTGATTGAAAAGACCATCACGGGTGCACGTAAGATTGAGGGGTTTTCTAAGAGCCTTCTGAGCAGACGTCCGAGTTCATCGAAACTGGTGCCCGGCAGTCTGAACAAGGTTGCCTCTGATTTTGTCGAATTTGTGATGTTCTTGCCCAAATTCAAGCGGAACAGTATCCAAGCCGTTCTGAGCGATGAGATACCGGTCGTTGATCTTGATACCGATCAGATTCAGCAGGTGCTTCTCAACCTTGTTAACAATAGTGTCGAAGCCGATCCGTTTGCGGCAATCACACTGCAGACGGAACATGATGCCGCGGCGAATATGGTGCGACTTCTTGTCAAGGACAACGGTCCCGGCATAGATGAGGCCATTCTTAACCGTCTGTTCACGGAAAAGATCACAACGAAGGTTGATGGCCACGGCTACGGACTTCCAATCTGTAGGCAGATTATTGAAGGGCATGGAGGGACGATCTCAGTTCAATCAAAAAAAGGGGAGGGAGTAGTGTTCGTCATCTCGCTCCCGGTTTCACAAAACAAACCGGATCACGCTGATTCTCATGTTGAATTCAACACACGCTATTGCCAGTGAAAAACAGTTTGTCGTTCAATTCGTTTGCACAAGCGAGAAGGGCCCTGTTCGTGATCGTAACGAAGATAGCCTGACAGTCGTCAACTACTCAGATCAAGGTGTGCCGGAAAAAGGGACGCTTCTGGTAGTCGCAGACGGTATGGGGGGGATGGAAGCCGGTGAGCATGCAAGCGCGATGGTCACTTCGCTGTTGCCATGGATTTATCTTGAGAACCCAAACCCGAATGTGCAGGAGTGTCTGGCCGAGTCGATTGTCGAAATGAACCGCCTTGTCTATGAAGAGGGGAGGAGGACTTACGGAAAGAAAGGTATCGGTACAACGGCAGTGGCTGCTGTGATTATCGGCAGTACTCTTGTTGTTGTGAATGTAGGCGATAGCCGTGCATATTTGTTTCGCAACGGCACTCTTCAAATGGTCAGTCGGGACCATGCAATGGACAGTATGTATTTTAATCCTTTCAGCCCCGGTGTTCGCAACCTGTCTCATGTACTTACGCAGGCCATAGGTCCTCAAAGGAACATACAGCCGCATCTCTATTCCGGCGATATTGCAGCAGGAGATACTCTTGTTCTTTGCTCTGATGGCCTGACATCTGTCGTTTCTGATATGGAAATTCAGAATACTCTCGACACCACCGATTTCGATCAGGTTGTGGTGAGACTCATCCACCAAGCCGGTACAAATCACAGCGAAGACAACATCTCGGTTGTTGCTGCGAGAGTGGTTGTGCCTCAGAAAAGATGCCTTGATTAGACAAGCCAGACAGGAGTGTGGGCATCGGTGTAACTGTTTGACGCTGTGGGTGTAACATAATGTTCCAGCAATACAACCAATCTGAATCAAAACGTAGCAATCAGCTTCCTTTCACTCCTACCAGATAGTGAATTATTGCCGAGTTAACGGCAGTTTTCTGCGAGTTACCCTTCTACGATAATACTGGCATATTGCTTGCACGTTGTTTCCTTCGCAAGAGAGGGATCGGGTAGTCTAGTCACGACTCGATCTCCACTTGCCTCAGATTCCCGAGCACAGGAATCTGCCCCCCGAGAGCCTCTGCCACTCAGTGCTTGAGTGTAAAGTTCATTACATCGATGTTGCTCTGCAAGGCATGAACAATAATGTCACCGACGGGAATGATGCCAAGGTTGATAAGAATCGATTCACCAATTCACAACACGGGCAACCCTTTTGAAGGTTCGGATATGCCCGGCCTGCAAGAAGCGTTGCAGGGGAACTCCGGTCTGCCCGACGGATTTCTCAAACTGTGGAGTGAATCGATGGAGAAGGAAGATTTTTTCAGGCTTGTCATATCCATCGGGAATTATTATAGGGATCTCGGGGATGCCTCCCGGGCCGAGGAGTTGTACAACTTGGGGTTGGACCGGTGGTCAAGTGGGTGTTCCCTCAGCCTCCTTGCCGAAGCGCTATTGCAAAGGGCGGATGTGTACAAAACGCAGGGGAAATGGCGTGAAGCAATCGCCGACTTTGAACGCGGGAGAAGAATCTACCAACAACTCAACATACCTGTTGCAGCAGGGAGGGTGGAGAATATTCTGGGTTTGAGCTACGCGTTGAGAGGGAAAATTAAACGGGCAAAGTCATATATCAGGCACGCACTGCAATCATTCGAGCACTTTAACGAAGTGGTCGATTCGGGCATCGCACAGATGAATCTTGGGGTTGTGTCAAGTCTGCTCGGCGATTACGATGCCGCGCTAAGCTCCTACCACCGTGCCAGGTCCCACTTCGAAGAGGTAGGCGACCCGGCACGGCTGGCTTTGTTGCATTACAGAATCGGCATGGCATTTCTCGCAAAGCGTTCGTTCGGGGATGCAGCACGCCAATTCGACCGAACAGCATCTCTCGGTAAGAAAGCCAGCAGTCCAACGTTCCAAGGACTTTCGAATCTGGGAAGAGCGATTATACTGTTTGAATTGGGAGACATGAAGGCGTCATTGACATTCGCAAACCAGGCGCGTGAGGCGCTCTCAACGCATGACAACAGAATACATGCCGCCGACCTGTTTCTGCTGAAGGGCAAAATTTATCGGAGTGAGAAACGCTTAGAGCTTGCCGAATGGTATTTCCGCACAAGCCTGTCGATCAATCAGGCAATGGAGAACCGGTACGGGGTTGCGGAGTGTTGTCGGCAACTTGGCATTTTGTACGCGTGCAGCGACAAGAAGAGCGGAGCCCGTATCGCATTGGAAAAGAGCCTCCGACATTCCAGGCCATCGGGGCTTTGCATGATGCAAAAAGCGTGTCGTTAGAACTTACCAAAATGGGGGGATATTCAATCCATGAAACTCGAGGAACTCATCAAGAGTGATCGTGTTGCGCACCACGAAAGTGAGGAAGCAGGAGATAGTGCGCAGACGAGAGTTCACGATCTGGAAATGATCCTGAACGTTGTTCGCAAGATCAACAGTTCGCTCGAACTCTCACAGGTGCTGGAACACGTTACAGATGAGGCAATCCGTATTGTGAGGGCCGACCGCGGCTTCCTTATGCTCACCAACGAAGCAGGCAAACTTGCCTATGTCATTGGTCGTAATGCACGCGGGGAATCACTGCAAGCCGAAAATATCCAGGTCAGCTCCAGCGTGCTTGAGGATGTGTACAACACCGGCGAATCCATTTGCATCGAAAGTGCCCTCACGGATCAGCGCTTCGAAAGCCGAAAAAGTATTCTCAGTCTTGAGTTGCAGACGATTATCTGCAGTCTTCTCAAGACTCAAGAGGAGAAGATCGGAGTACTGTATGTGGACAGCAAGCACATCCAGTCGGTCGACAAAGGCGAAATCCTCTCCCTGTTTGAAATCCTTGTCGGGCAGGCAGCCATCGCCATTCGCAACGCGCAACTCTATGCCAATCTCAAGGAGGCATATGAGGATCTGAGACAGGCGCATCTGCACATTATCCAGTCCGAGCGGATGGCGATGAAAGGAGAATTAGCTTCGGAAGTAAGTCACGAACTGAAGAATCTTGTTTCAGTGGTACTGCTCAGCTTGCAGCGTTTGCGGATGCGTATTGGTTCAGTAACACCAGATGAGCTAAGCGGGATTATTGAAAATGCAATCGGCGGCGTCCGGAAGATTGAAAAGTTCTCCACAAATCTCCTCAGTCGTCCTCACTCTGCCGTGAATCTTGCGCCTCGTTGCCTGAACAAAATTACATCCGACTTTGCCGATTTCATGAGGTTTATTCCCAAATTCAGGTCCAACAAAATTTCGTGTTCTTTGGCGGAGAATATCCCCCTGCTGAACCTGGACATCGATCAGATTCAGCAAGTATTGCTGAATTTGGTGAACAATATCGTGGAAGCCCGCGCCGATGCGGACATCCGGTTTGTTACCGAAGTCAATCCTACGAACCGTGTCGCAATTCTCAAGGTAGAAGACAGCGGTCCCGGTATCGACGAGTCCATCCTGCCAAAGTTGTTTGCTGAAAAGGTGACAACCAAGGTCGACGGTCATGGATACGGGTTACTTGTCTGCCGTCAGATTGTGGAAAACCATGGTGGGAGTATAAGGGTAGACTCGCGACAGGGTGAGGGCACGACGTTCACGCTTACGTTTCCCTTACCAGATTGAAGGATTTCTGTTCGGCACTTCTATGGCAGGAAGAGCCCCTCAACAAATCCAATATGCCATCCCAGAAACAGGCCGAAAGCAACGCTGACCACGCCTGCAATTCCCCGAACAACAATATTGAATATCCGCGAACGCGCTGCTGAGAGCATAAACGGAAGGCCTATTGCCGTGCTCATCAACATCATTCCCCCAATCGATCCGACTCCAAAGACGGCGATGTAGGCTATCGCCAAATTGGTTGATGAAATTGTGGCGAGTACAACGAGCATCAGGGCAGCGCTTCCTGCCATTCCGTGAACTATACCGATGAGAATCGACCTCTTGCCCGCTGAAACGTGCGACAAGATACGCTGTAGCAGATTGCCTGGGACACTTTCATGATGCGATGCGCCCTTATCATGAGAGTGTTCTGCAGTATGCGGGTGTGTGTGAGGGTGGATGTGGGTTCTTCCGTGGTGGGCATGTGTATGTACATGAAGCGTATCGCCACGGAAGAGCTTTATCAGGACATGTACGCCGAGGATAATGAGCATTGCTGCAACTCCCAACTCCAGCAACAAGGCGACGTTCTCCGGTATTTGCACACCAAGCGCAATAACGAATGACCCCACGATTACTAATGCCAGAGTGTGTCCGAAACCCCAGAGGGCCCCGATGATTGATGATTGGAGAATCCCCTTTCCGTCGCTTACCATAGTCGTAATGGCGACTAAATGGTCTGCGTCGAGGGCATGCTTAAGTCCGAGAAAGAAACCGAGGCTAAGAATGGTAACGACTTCTGTATGCATGTTTGCTGGTGATTTCGTTTCACTGATGATAAATGTAGGATTACTTGGTTGAATATTCCACCCTTTTCTTCCCTCCCCGTATCGTGTTCTTGAATTCTCTGCGCCGCGACCTCGGCCAAGATATTGGGCCCGATAGGATTCGAATACTCGGCCATAAGGCGAAATCACCTTATCCACGCCGTCGTCTTCGAATCTTCTTTAATGAACCAAAGGCCGTTTACCTCAGCAACATTAACAAAGCAGGCGAGAGGCTCAGGTGGCTGCATACTGCTGAACGTTCCTGCTAAATCTGCCTCAAGCGCAGCGTACACACTTTTTGCTTTCGGGCATGAGGAGAATGTGCCCCCGCGGAATGTTCTGCCCGCAGCGAATACAGATGCCAAAGTTCTTCTTTCCCGCGTCGGCAAGGGCGTTTTCCATCAGGACTAACCGTGAGCGGGACTTCTGCAACAGTCCTTCAGGCCAAGAGGGACTCGATTTTGGTTGTGGCACTACCTATGAACAACTCGTTCATAAACCTCATGCTTGACTTCCCACAATATCAAGCTGTAGCTGTTCTTGGCTTCCTGAAGGATCTCGTGAGTAGGATTGCCGTACGGAATGGCGACTCTTCGGATTTCTTCGGAGGGGCCTTTGTTCCAGCATCTTGCACTTTGTGCAGCCGGAGCCAAGCAGTTTTACGGAGATCATGACATCACCCCTCTAAGCGGTGTTGCTCAATTCTGGAGCGGATTGCTTCTGCTGACGGAATGCCATTCGGGTAGAAGCGGCAGGCAACGGACGGTCGTTCGGGTGCCGGCATGTTCTCGACATCCTCTCCGTTGATCAACAGAGTCGGTGAACCTCTGAAATTCACCCGTGAAGCGGTCTGTTCATCTTCAACC
>JAANMV010002185.1_pt1 | contig 19624 bp, 19 predicted proteins | sample 7279661 | NCBI WGS metagenome assembly JAANMV01 (sample SAMN14094540, study PRJNA606508) | bioreactor metagenome | isolation source: A lab-scale SPAN reactor treating ammonium-rich wastewater day 121 | place: Ireland: Galway | collected 2017-05-16 | reverse complement strand
GCGCCGCAGGCCGCGGCGGACCGGAGCCGGCAGGGGCAGGCGCAGGATGGCATCCAGCGCGGGGACCATGCCGGCATGGTAGGCACGCGACTTCGACACCGTGCCAGGCAGGTCGTGACGGCGGTACGTGGCGGCATCGAGGAAGCGGAACGGCAGGCGCGAAGCCAGCCGGAAGCCGAGGTAGGTCCACTCCAGGTACGAGGGCATCTCCGCGAAATCCTCCTCGGTCACCGCGCTGCTGCGGTACAGGCCCGACGCCGAGGTGGCCACCCAGTTCTCCTGCAGCAGGCTGCCGAGCGGATCGGCCTCGATGGCGGCGGCCTGCAGGCTGCCCTGGGGCAGCTGCCCTTCCGGGGTCTGCAGCCAGCCGGCGGTGACGACGAAGGCGGCGCGCCGATCGGCGCGCAGCAGGTCGCGCCGGGTGGCCAGGCCGCCTTCGAGGTACTCATCGTCGTCGTCGAGGAAGGCGAAGAACTCGCTGCGCACCCGGCGCCGGCCCTCCAGCAGGGCCAGCGGCATGCTGCCGCGCTCGACGTAGATGCAATCGATGCCGGCGGCAGCGCGCAGCTGCTCCAGCAGCGCCGGCGAGAAACGCCGGCCGTTGACCACGACGATGATGCGGCTGGCCACCCCGCTGCGCGGTCCCGCGCTGTCGATGGCGCGCCAGATGGTCTGCCCGCGACGCTCGTCGGCGAGGGTGGGGATGATGACCGTGACCTCCGCGTCGCTCACGCCGGATCCACTCCCCTCAGGTCCGCCCACAGCTCCCGGTGGTGCCAGCGGCACCAGCGCAGCATGTGCCAGAGGCAACCCAGCCGCGCACGGGGACCCGGCGCCGAGCGCAACGCCGCCGCGGTGAACTGCCGGGCGTACTCGAGATGGGGCCAGAGGAAGCGCTGGCTGCGCCCGGGGTTGATCCAGCCATAGCGTGAACGCAGGCTCGGGAAGGCATGGATCGACTGCTGCCCGTGGATGCGCCGGCAGTACAGCGGCTCGGGGATCTGCCGCAGCTTGCCATGCAGGCCGATCTCCGCCAGCAGGATGCGGTCGAAGCCCGGATGGCGCTTCATGCGGGCCGAGCGCAGCAGCACCGCGCGCCGTGCCAGCCCGTAGAACGGCTCGATGGCACGGTAGATATCGGTGAGCCGGGCAAAGCGTTCCCGCACGTCATCACCGTCCAGCGGCGGCCCGGGCGCGATCGGCTCGCACGGCCGGCCCTCGTCGTCGATGCGGCCGTTGATGGCATAGACCAGCACCACGTCGGCGTGGCGGCGCAGCTCCGCCACGCAGCGCTCCACGTAGCCCGGCTGCCAGAGATCGTCGGCAGAGGCCCACATGAAGAACTCGCCGGTCGCCAGCTCGAATACCCGGTTGTGGTTGGCGACCCCGCCGATGTTCTCCGGCAGCCGCGAGTAACGCACCCGCAGATCGCGGGCGGCAAAGTCGCGACACAGCTCCGCGGAGCCATCCGTGGAGGCATTGTCGGAGATGATGATCTCGATGTCGCGGAAGCTCTGCGCGCACAGCGAGGACAGCGAGGCGGCAAGATACCGGCCGCCGTTGTAGACCGGCAGCCCGATGCTGACCAGGGGCGGCGCGCCGCCACCCTGGCTAGTCGCGGACATCCATCCGCTCGAGCCAGGCCTCCCGGAAGTACTGCGGGATGCGCTTCGGGCACAGCAGCGTTTCCGGGTGGTAACACGCCATGCAGTAGACGCCCTCCAGCATGATGCAGGGGTTCTTCAGATCCAGCATGCGCCCGGTCTTCTCGTCGATGATGCGCGTCACCCGCCGCTGCACGCGGTAGGTGCCGCCGCAGTAGGGCGCCATCTCCGGATTGAACGACAGACCGCGGTTGCGGTTGGCGACATTGAGCGTCGGCTGGATCTCGGCCAGCGGCCGCACCCGGGCGTACTCGCCTTCCCGGAGGTCGATGCGCACGTCGGGGGTGGCTGCCCCCTTGGGTATGGTGCCGTAGATATGCGGGCTCTCGCGCTGGTAGAAGTAATGGTGCAGCTTCGCGTAGAGCCCGTTCCAGAATCGCCAGCCAACCGGCATGTTGCGCGAGACATGCCAGGTCACCAGCAGCAACAGGCCGCGGCAGAGCTGGCCGAGCGTGACGTTGCGCGAGCGCAGGTCGGCGAGGAACACCCCGGGGTTGAAGGGCCGGAAGGTGCGCGTCGCCCGCAGGTGCTCGGTGGTCTGGCAGCGGTAGACGGTCTCCCCCGCCGCGTCCTTCGTGCCCACCGTCGCCTGCAGCCAGGCGGCATCGCGGCCTGTCGGCGGCCGCGGCAGCGGCCTGAGCTGCCAGTCGCGCGCGGGCGCCACGGGCTTCAGCCAGTGCAGCTTGAAGAAGATGAGGCAGTTGGCCTGGCAGCCGCCATGGGCGGCGCCGTCGCAGCGCAGGTCCTCGAGGAACACCGCGTCGTCCATGATGCGGCCCAGCTTGTAGTAGATGCTGTCGCAGCTCTTGTGGGCGCTGGCGAACACATGGTAACGACGGCCGCAGCAGGCCAGCATCTCAGGCATGAACGGCATGCCGTCCAGGCAGCCGTTCTCGTCCAGGGTGGCGAGGATTTCCTCGGCCGGGCGCACCTCCACCAGGTCACCGGCCTTGCAGCGCACGGGAATCATGGGCGGTTCGCTCCATCGAGTGCCTTCTGCGCGGCGTTCTCGCCGCTGACGAAGGACTGGTCGGTCCAGATATAGGCCCAGTCGCCGTAGCGACCGCAATAGGCCACGCCGATGTCATCCAGGTAGCCATGCACGGTACGCACGGCCTGTGCGCACTCCAGGTCGAAGATGACGTTGGCGTAGGGGATGTGCATGGCGTGGCGGAACAGGATGCGGTCGCTCTCGCGCAGCACGCCGCAGCGGATCAGGTCGCGGATCACCGGCTCGATGCAGTCCTCGGGACTGCGGTCCAGCGGCCGGTACTTGCGCGAGTAGTAGCACTCGGCCTGCAGGCTGCCGCAGCCCGGCGGCACGTTGTGCGGCGACTGCAGGTGCGGCGTGGACAGGCGCGTGAAGAAGATGTCGCGGTCGTAGAAGTAGGTCCAGTGGGCGTCGATCAGCTCCGGGCGGTCCACCCCGAGGCAGACGATGACGACCTCGCTGCAGGCGAGCCGCTCCGCCGCCGCCAGCACGTCCGGCGGCGCGCCGTCGATCATCGGCAGCAGTTCCGGCAGCGGGATCGACGAGACCAGAGCATCGTAGCCGGCGCTCGCGCCATTGGCGAAGCGCAGCTGCCGCCGCTGCGGATCCAGGCCGGTCACCCGGTGGCCGAGCTTCAGCTCGGCCATGTCCACGAAGGGGCCGAGGTACGCCTTGAAGCCGCCGTGACTCGGGTAGCGGAAGTGGCTGATGTAGTGCACGTCCGCGGTGGCCGGTTCGAGCGCGCCGCGCAGCACCTCGTCGAGCGAGGCACGGTACAGGCGCGGCCCGATCCAGTCGGTATTCATGTTGGCCGCCGTGGTGGTGTGGTACTTGACCGTGTACTCCATCGGGAAGGTCTCGGCGAAGGTGTCGCCGTAACTGCGCCGCAGCCAGTCCTCGTAGTTCGCCACCGGCGCATCGGTCTGCGACTGCTGGGCCTTGATGAAATCGACCAGCACCCGCGTGACGAGCTCGGCCGGCAGGCCGTGGAGGTTGCACTGCGCCGGATGCTTGATCCAGTGGCCGCGCCAGTAGTTGTTGACGTAGGTGGACAGCGTCTCGAAGTGTCCGCCGACGTTCGCCGCGAACAGGTCCTGCAGGCGCTTCTCCTGGGTGAAGGAGACATGCGGCCCCTCGTCGAAGACCCAGCCGCCCGGGAACTCGAAGGACGCCGTGTGGCCGCCGTAGTGGTCGTGCATGTCGTACATGACGGGCCGCAGGCCGAGCTGGTTCAGCCGGTAGGCGGCGCCGCAACCGGCCATGCCGGAGCCCAGGATGACGATGTTCTTCACTTCAGCTCCCCGGCGGCGAGCCTGGCCCGCCACCATTCCACCGTCGTGCGCAGGCCCTCGTCCAGGCCGATGGCGGACTGCCAGCCGAACGCCTGCAGGGCCATTGCCGGATCACCGACCACCAGCGGCGCATCGTTGGCGCGGGCCGGGTAGGCGCCGATGCGCAGCAGGTCCGCACGCCCGGTGATCTCGCCGAGGCGCTCGACGATGTGGCGGATGGTGACGGCGCGGCCGCTGGCGATGTTGAACGCGCCCTGCGCCGCGCTGTCGAGCAGTGCCACCGTGCCGTCGGCCACGTCCTGCACGTGCATGTAGTCGCGGACCTGCATGCCGTGCGAGGACTTCGCCTCCTCGCCCCGCAGCAGCGAGAGGATCACCGAGGGCACCAGCCGCTTCGGGTTCTCGTTGGGGCCGTAGAGGAAGAACATCCGTGCCCAGGCGCCAGACAGCCCGGCCGTCGTGCAGTAGCCGAGCAGGGTCTGCGCCAGTCCGTGCTTGGCCGCACCGTAAAGCGTATCCGGCCGGCAGGGGGTCAGCTCCTCGCTGCAATAACCGTAGCGCCAGTCGTACTCGTAGCAGGAACCGCCCATGACGACGCGCTCGCCTCCCAGCTCGTGGAACTGCGCCAGCAGGTCGATGCTGGCCGCCGTCCAGGCGAGGTTGTCCTTGTGGCTGATCATCGCGCCCGGCTCCACGTACCAGGCGAGATGCAGCAGGTGGCTGGGCCGCTCGCTGTCGAGCAGGCGGCGGCGTGCGTCGCGGTCGAGCAGATCGGCGCGCACCCAGCGCAGGCCCTCCACCGCGGCCGGCGGCGGCCGCCGGCAGATGGCCACCACCTCGTAGCCGCGCCGACGCAAGGGTGCGATGCAATGGCTGCCGATGAAGCCGCTGGCGCCTGTCAGCAGTACGCGCTTCATGGCGTGAACAGCGGCCAGGAGCGGTCCGCGGCGGAGATGACGGCCGGCGGCGCCGGCCAGGCGATGCCGAAGGCCGGGTCGTCATAGCGCACGCCGCGCGCGGCCTGGGGCGCATACGGCCGCGAGGCCATGTAGATGAGTTCGGTGTCGTCGGCGAGCGTCAGGTAGCCGTGGGCGCAGCCCTCCGGGGCATAGAGGATGCGGCCGTTTCCGGCGTCGAGTTCCACCGCGGCCCAGCGACGGAAGGTCGGCGATTCCGGGCGCAGGTCCACGACCACGTCCCAGGCGGCACCGCGCACGCAGCGGGCGATCTTCACCTCGGCATGGGGTGCCTCCTGGTAGTGCAGGCCCCGCAAGGTGCCCCGGCGCGGGCTGACACCGGTGTTGATCTGTGCCACGCGCGGCTCCAGGCCGCGCCCGCCGAGTTCCTCGGCGCACCACAGGCGCGCGAAATAACCGCGCTCGTCGCTGCGCCGCTCGGGTTCGATGATGAACGCCCCGTCGACCTCTGTTTCCAGAAACTTCAAGCCCCGTCCTTCCTGGCAGGCCGGCCGGCGGCCGGCGATGGGCATCCGCAAAGCCGTGAAGTGTAGGAAAAATCCGCTGCCAAGTCCGGACCTGGTTCCATTTTTGTCACGGCTGCCCCGCCCCTACAGGCGGATGAACAGCCGCCGGCGCGCCAGCAGCCAGGCCAGCAGCCAGAGCGTGGCGAGCACCAGCAGCGCCTCGGCGAGCGGCCACCAGTCCGCCGGCACCACGCCTGCCAGCAGCCGGCGCCAGGGTCCGGCCAGACGCCAGCGGTCATGCACCGCCATCATGTAGAGCAGCACCGCGTTGCTGCCGAGGATGGTGAACGGCAGGGCCCAGCGGACGTGGCCGGCGACATCGCAGGCCCGGTACAGCACCGCCAGCACCAGCAGCAACAGCCCGGTGCTGAGCAGCGCCCAGGATGGCGTCCACAGGCTCTTGATGACCGGGATGCCGAGCGCCCCCAGCACCAGGCCGCCCGCCACCAGTCCTGCCGCCACGACGGCCATGCGCCAGGCGAGTGCAGCACGATCGGTGCTGAGCGCCATCGCCCGGCCGGCAATCATGCCGGCCAGCATGGTGGCGATCAGCGGCACGAACTGCAGGGTGTGGTAGCCGTGCGGCTCGTCCTGATACGGCAGCGCGCGCGGCAGTTCGTTGAGGAAGGCGCGGTCCACGGCGGCGGCGAAATTGGCGCCGTTGATCCAGGGGCTGGCCGGCGGCGGGACCACCGTCGCCGCGTAGATGAAGAACGCGCCGCCGTAGGCCGCGAGAATGCCGACTGCCACGGCTGCCTGCGCCAGGCTGCCGCGCTCCACCATGAGGAATGCGGGCAAGTAGGCCAGGCCCAGCAGGATCAGGATCTGCCCCAGGTCGTATGCCCCGGAACCCTCCAGGTTGGTGAGCATCCAGCCGAGCGCGACGCCGAGCACCAGTGCCGCCCAGGCGGCGTCGAGCGCCAGTCGCGCAGCGACCGTGCGCAGCCCGAGCCGGCGGCCCAGCCATGCCGAACACGGCAGACCGATGCCGAGGATGACCAGGTAGGGCATGGCATTCTCGAAGTAATCCGGCACGCTGCGCGTCGCCAGCAGGCCGAGGACCACCAGCGCCAGGCTGCGGATCGCGGCATGCAGCCGCAGCTGCGCAGTGGTGTCCCCGCGCGCGCGCCGCGCCATCACCGACAGCGGCATCGATGCGCCCACCAGCAGCACGAAGCCGGGCATGACGAAATCCCAGACGTGCGCACCGGCCCAGGCGGCATGGGTGAACTGCCGGCCCAGCGCCTGCCAGACCGCGCCCTGCGGATGCAGCTCCGCCATGCGATACAACGAGAAGCCGCCGGAAAGGTCGGGAAGCAGCAGCATCATCACCAGCCCGCGCAGGGCGTCGATCGCGACGATGCGCGAACCTGCGGAGCGGGACGACACGACGCGGGCCTGGTGCAGGGGCGCCCCGGGTGTCTAGCGTCGCCCGGTGCCCGGCCGGAAAATGTCCACGGTCAACGTGAAGCTGCGCTCCTCCAGGGGGTGCAGGGCACCGACACCGACTACCTGCCGCGCGAGTTCCTCGCCGCGCTCGTTGCGGATGGTCAGCACCATGGAATATTCCCAGGACTCGCCCTCCGCCGGATGGCGGATGGTGCCCGAGACGCGCAGCGGTGACAGCTCGGCCACCGCCGCGGGCTGCTCGGCGGCACGCTCGAAGCGCAGGTAGCCCTGGCAGGCGGGGCAGATGCTCGCACTCTCGAGGATCGTGGTCTTGCAATGCGGGCACACGCGCGTGCGCCCGGTGCTGCTGCGGGCAGCCGTGGTCCGCCCGAGGAACAGTGGCCGCGGAGGGTTCGCCATGGCCGCGGGCCGCTCAGCCGCCGGCCGCCACCGATTTCATGCCCTTCTCGTCCCAGCCGAACTCGGCGTTGCCGCGCATCTTCGAACCGGCGGCCACGGTGAGCGTGCCCGCCTTGACATCGCCGGCCAGCACGCCGGACTCCAGCAGCTCGACGCGGGCGGCGCCGTTGATGTTGCCGTGCAGTTCGCCGGCGATCACCACGGTCCTGGCATAGACCTGGCCGGTGAGGTGCGCACCGGGCTCGATGGTGAGGTTGCCGTCGACGTGCACGTCGCCCTTGAAGCGACCGGCGAGACGCACGTGGCCGGCGCCCTCGATCTTGCCCTCGATGGCGAGATCGGCGGCGATGACGGTTTCCTTGGCGGCGGCGCGCTCGGGTCGGCGTGCGGCCTCGGCCGGCATCGGCAGCGGGGCCACCTTTTCCGGCTCCCGGGCCGTGGCTGCGCTCGCGGGCGGGACCGGATTCCCGGCGGGGGGCGTTTGTTCTTTCCACAGGGCCATGTTCATGTCCTCAATCTTGTTTTGGCCAGAAGCGCCTAATTACACGCAAGTTGTGGCCCAGGTCAAACCGGATCCATTCAGCTCGGGAAAAGCCCAGCCGGGCCAAGGCGAAGCGCCCGCCCGGCATGGCGGCGGGGAACGCGATCGCGCAGTTCAGGGGCTCTCCGCAGGCCAGGTCGCCTGGAATGCCCGATGCACCCCGAGGGTTTCGTCACCGCCCTCGCCCGCCAGCTGCGCCGGCCGGAACCCGGAGGCAATGGAGCTGACGCTGACGCAGCGCCCGTCCACCGTGAAGCGCACCCGCCATTCCCTGACCGCGAGCAGCAGGCCGGTGTCGAGGCGGCGGATGCGCCGGTAGGGATGCGGCTGGGGCCCGAGCGCGAGGGTCGCCGCCACGCGCTCGCGCAGCGCCAGCCCGGTGCGGGCCTCGATCCAGGCCGCCTGCTCGGCGGCGACGGGCGTGAACGTCACGTCCCAGGCGGGCAGCGGGTCGGCGACGGCATCGAGCCAGCCGCTGCGCGCCGCGGGATGGGCATCCGTGTAGGGCACGTAAGGCTTCAGGTCGAGGACGGGCGTGCCATCGAGCATGTCCGTGCCGCGGATGAACAGCGTCAGTCCCTCGATGCGCTCCAGCCGCACGGCGGAGAGGCCGATGGGATTCGGCCGGTGCGGCGCCCGGGTGGCGAACACGCCCTTGCGGCCAGTCGTGCTTCGCGGGGGCAGCACCTTCGGTCGCCAGCCGCGATTGAGGTGAAACCAGAACAGCACCCAGATGTACTCCCAGCCGGCGAGGTCCTCCAGCGCATGCTGGAAATCACGCCCGGGATACAGGTGGATCTCGGCAGTGCGATCCGCAGCCACGCCCGGCTGCCGGGCGGCCTCGTCACGGCTCGACGCCGCGGTCCGCACGATGCCGATGGGATCGACGAGCAGCTGTGCGGGTGTCGACGGGCCAGTGGCCATGGGTGGATCGTGGCAGCGGCGCTCAGCTGCGACAGCTGGCCACCCACAGCTGCCACTTCACGCCCAGCCGCGAGCCCTGCTGCTCGAATCCCAGATGCTCCTCGATGCCGTCGGCGACGGCGTCAGCGTCCAGGCCACGCACGTCGAACAGCAGGCGGCAGAAATCCCCTGCCTGCCGGCGGTCATCGAACCACCAGCAGTAGCGCTCGGTGGCACTGTGCGTCACCTCGAAGCCCGCTGCCGCCAGCACTTCCAGGGTGGCTGCGCCGAGGTAGTCCCCCGCATGGCCGGTGCTGTTGTGGCGACCGACGAAGCCGTCGAGGAAAAGCGCCACCGGCGAGCCTACCGCGACATCGGCCAGCACGAAGCGCCCCCCGGGCCTCAGCACACGCCGGACCTCGCGAAACAGCGGCAGCTTGTCGGCCAGGTGGTGAACACCGGCGATGCTGATGGCAGCATCGACCGACGCATTGCGCCAGGGCAGCGGCAACAGCGCGCTGTCGGCCGCGCCTTCCCCGAGAAAACTCGCACAGGGCTCGTGGCCCAGCCACGTGCAACAGTCCGGCAGGTAGCGACGCAGATAGCCGCCACCAGCCGGGACATCCGCCACGCATTCGCCGGGTCCCGGCGCGAGCAGGGCCAGCGGTCGCAGGAACTCCTCGCGCCGGGCCTCCGGCCAATTGCGCATGGCCTGCTCGTAGCGCGCACCGCGGGTGCGGAAGATGCCTTCGTAGTTCATCGGAGCCTTCATGTCATCGACGGTGTGGCGTGCGGGGCGCGTGGGCACATGATCTCATCGAGCAAGGCATCGGCTTCCGGACCGGACCAGTCGACGGCTTCGGCAGCAGGCAGGACGTGGCTGGCACAGGCCGCCAGCAGCCTGGACATCGGTCCGGACAGCGCGACGCCGGCGGCAGTCAGCGCCAGGTCACAGCGGTCGAGCGGGAACCCGTGCCGGTCGATCTCCTCGGCACTGGTGCCGATCACCAGCGCCTCGCAGCCCGGGTCGAGCAACAGGGCGCGAACCCTTGCGGGCAATGCGGCCTCGCCACGGTGACGGATCGCCGTGCCGAGGAAGCCCTGGGTGCCGTCCACCCGGCCGACCCGCAGGCCGCGCCGGCCCAGCGCCGCTGCCACGGATTCGAGCGCCGCGGCATCGGCACCAATCAGTACCACCGCCGGAATGCGTCCCGCGCAGCCACCGGGTGGAAAGCGCATGTCGAGGATGGTATCGGCGCGCGTGTCGGAGGAGAACCCGGGCGTGGAGTTCACTTCCAGCACCGCGCACTCGACCTCGCGCCAGGAGCGGCCGATGTCGGGCGTCATGAAGTCGATGCCGATGGCGTCCAGGTGAAAAGCGCGGGCGATGGCCTCCGCCATGTCGCGGATGTCCGGGTGCACGGCCGCCGTGCAGTCGGCGAGCGTGCCGCCGCGTGAAATGCTGGCAATGCGCCGCAGCCTGATGCTGGCCCCGGCCGGGGGCCTGGATTCCGCTGTCCACCCCTGCGCCGACAACATGGCGTGCATTTCCGCATCCGGCACCAGCGGCACCGAGGCGATATCGGCCGCGGGCAGCGTCGCGCGACGCTGGTTCTCCATCGCCAGCAATTCGGCCACGGTGTGCTGGCCATCACCCGCCAGCTGCGGCGGAGACCGGCGCACGGCCCAGGCCAGGCGACCGCCGATGACCACCAGCCGATGGTCCTCGCCGGGAACATGACGTTCCACCAGCACCTCGCCACGACCGGCCTGCAGGGCTGCGGCATATGCCGTGTCCAGCGCGGCCTCGTCGCTCACGCCCGCCGTCACGCCCCGCCCCTGGCCACCCGCCACCGGCTTCAGCACCACGGGAAAGCCCATCTCGCGCGCGAGGCGGCGGGCCGCACCGAGGCTGTCGGCGATGCGATGTTGCACGCCGGGGAAGCCGAGCGCCTGGACCAGCTGGTTGCTGTGCACCTTGTTCCGGCCGAGCCCGGATCCCGTCAGGCTGTCGAGATGGCTCGCCGCCTCGAAAAACTGCACCCCGGCGCTGCCCTGCCCAAACAGCCAGACACGCGAACCCGGTGCCACCACCGTCACCGGGATACCGCGCCGGCGTGCGGCGCGGTGCAGCGCGCGGGCCAGCGGGTCCGGCTGGCGCAAGGCCATCTGCGCGGCCGTCCGCTGCAGCTGCGCGGTGAGCCCCGCGGCATCCACCTGCCGGCCGGCCAGCTGGCCGAAGAGACCGGAAGCGACATCGAGCGCTGTCTGCAGTGCCAGCGAGGCGGCCGCCGGATCGGCATAGCCGATCAGCACGCGCGTCATGCCGTCGGAACCGCGTTGCACCAGTGCCTCGAAGCCATTGGCACCGAAGCAATCCTGCAGCGCGTTGGCGACGGCCGCGACGACGGCCGCGAAGGATCCGTCCTGCAATGGCAAGGTCATCCTCGCCATCAACGCGGGCGTCAGGTACCTGGTGAGTGCCGTGGCCAGCTGCCCGGCGGAGAGTCCCGGATCCGCGGGCGGCCGGAACTGCGCCATCACCGCCGGGAACGGCGCGTGCACGCTCGGTCCGGCGAAGACCTGGATGAGCGCGGGCTCCCTCGCCGGCATGACCGCGTCCACCTGGCGCTGCTCAGGCCTTGCTGCCGGACGACGCTGGATCCGGCGGCAGGATGCGGATCTCCCGCTGCGGGAAGGGAATGGAGATGCCGGCGGCATTCAGCGCGTCGTAGATGCCCATGGCCAGCGCGCTGGTCGTCACCAGCAGCCGGTCGGCGTCCGGGGTCCAGGCCAGCACCTGGAAATTGAGTGCGCTGTCGCCGAAACCCGTGAGTGCCACCACCGGTGCCGGCTCCGTGGCGACATCGGGCGTGCGGGCGCAGACCTCGAGCAGCAGGGCCTGCACCTGGCGCGGCTCGCTGCCGTAAGCGACGCCGATGGCGATCTGGATGCGGCGCATGCGGTCCGACAGCGTCCAGTTGGTCACCTCGCCGGAGATGAAGGTGCTGTTCGGCACGATCACGTCCGCGCCATCCGCGGTGCGCACCGTGGTGGCGCGCAGGCCGATGTCGCTGACGCGCCCGGTGCTCTGCCCCACGGCGATCAGGTCCCCGGCCTGGAACGGCCGCTCGAAGGCCAGCACGATGCCGGAGACGAAGTTGTTGACGATGTTCTGCAGGCCGAAGCCGATGCCGACGCCGAGCGCGCTGACCACCAGCGTCAGCTGGCTGAGCTGGAAGCCGGCGGCCGCCAGCGCCATCAGCATGCCGAGCGTCAGCAGCAGGTAATAGATGAGGCGCGAGGCGGCGGCGCGCGCGCCGCTGGCGAGCGGCAGCCGCGTGAGCACATCCTCGTCGAGGACGAAACGGGTGAAGCGCGCGACGAGCACCGCGAGCGTGATGCCGATGACGAAGGCCATCAGGTCCAGCACCGAGAGGCTGATGCCGCCCACCTCCAGCTTCGTGCCGGCGAATTCCCGCAGCGCCTCCCACAGCGGCGCCGAAAACGGGAACACGCGCAGCACCACCGGCAGCGCCAGGAACAGCAGCACCAGGTTCACGAGCTGATGGCCGCGGCGGCTGACCTCCTCGGGGTAATCGCGCACGGCGCGCAGCCGGCGCGCGGCCGGGCGCTCCAGCAACTGGTCCCAGATCTCGGCGAGCACCTGCGAGAGCACCGCCAGCACCACCGGCAGCAGCGCGAACAGCAGCACGCCTTCCAGCAGCTGCCGCCCCAGGCGGACATGGCCGATGAGGATGGCCACCAGCCCGGCCGCCACCAGCAGCTGGCCGGCGGCCAGCGCCAGGCGCGAGACGCCCAGCAGCCGCGGCGGCCTGGCCGTGGCCGCCAGCGCCGCGTACGCCGTGGCGAGACGCCGGAGCAGCAGCCAGCTGAGGATGCCGATCAGCAGGAAGCCGATCGAGCCGGCAGCGTGACCTCCCAGCAGCAGCGTCAGCCAGGTACCCGCCACGCTCAGCAGCAGCAGGCCGCGCAAGGGCAGCCGCACGCCGGGCGGCACCATCAGCGGCAGCAGCGGCCAGGCGGCACCGACCACCAGCACGATGCGCAGCATGCCCACGCCCGCCGGCAGGCGCAGGCTCACCAGGTCCGCGGCGATCACCGCCCAGACCAGCACGGCAGCGGCCAGCGGGTGGCGCACGAACAGCTGGTCCGCGGGCAGGGCACCGGCATGCAGGGCCACCCTGCGCAGGGCCAGGATGCCCGCGATCACCAGCCCGAGCAGCAGCAGCATCAGGAGGCTGCGTTCCGGGTAGGTCCACAGCATGTCGGCTGCGCTGCCCCAGGTCTCGATCAGGCTCTGCCGGAGGTCGATCCTCGCCAGGCTCCGGGCCGACAGCGACTTCCACAGTGGCGGCTGGTCGGGGGCCAGCGTCGCCGCGGCGTCGGCGCGGTAGGCCGCCTCGATGTCGGCGCGGGCCGCGGCGATGCGCTGCTGCATGCCGCTGGCGCGGTCGGCCTGGATCACCACGGCATCGAGCGCGCGCAGCGTTTCCACCCGCAGCTGCTCGAGCTGGCGGTCCAGTGCCAGCATCCTTGCACGCAGCGCCTCGGGCACGTCACCGGCCTGCGACCCGCTGCGCACCTGCTGGATGAACTCGCTGCCGCTGCGGATGCTCTCGCGTCCGCGCTCGAGCGCAGCGGCACGCGCATCGAGCGGCGCCCGCGCTGCCACCACACCGGCAGACAGGCGTGCCAGCGCCTCGGCCAGGCTGTCCTGGCCGATGGGCGACAGCAGGGCCAGCTCGGCCGGCGATGTCTCCGCCAGCCGGCTGGCGAGCTGCAGATCCATGCCATCCAGCGTGCGTTGCACGCCGGCCAGGTCCCAGGGGGCCGCGAGCGCGGCGTCGGCCGCGGCGGCACTGGCGGCGATGCGGTCGAGTTCCCGCGCCAGGTCGACCATCGACAGCGGGGCTGCTGCTGCCGGGGCGGGCGCCGGCGAAGCCGGGGCCGGCGTGGCGGACAAAGCAGGTAGGGCCGCCACCGCCATCCAGAGCAGCAGCAGGCCGGTTGCCATGGGTCGCATGGCGGCGATTGTAGCGGAGAGGCGGCCGCGACAGGCCGCGCTTCAGTAGAGCAGGAACTCGCGGCGTTCTTCGGCCCAGGCGGCTTCATCGCGTCCGGCCAGGGCATCGAGGTCGTCGGGTGTCGCCGCGGGGTCATCGACCCACTGGCGCAGCAGCTCGCTGCCATTGATGACGTCGATGGCGAGCCTGCCCTGCTCGTACTCGTAGGCAAAATCGCGCCACAGCGGATAGTCCGGCCGCAGGCCGCGCAGCGCCTTGAAAGCCAGCGCCTGCAGGCGCCACGGGCGGAAGGCGCCGTGGTCATAGGCGCGGCCGTCGACATGGATCTGCACGCCGGCGCAGAGCTGGCCGCTGTGCTTGTGGAAGGTTGGCTCGAACCAGCAGGCGCGAAGCCGGCATCCCGCCAGCCAGCCGGGCGCCAGCTGCTGCATCCGGCGCAGCAGCGCGGGCGCATCGAGGTCGGGCGCGCCGAACAGCTCCAGCGGATGGGTGGTGCCGCGCCCCTCCGACAGCGTCGTGCCCTCCACCATCACGGTGCCGGCGTAGCAGCGCGCCATGGCGAGGCCCGCTGCGTTCGGGCTCGGGTTCACCCAGCTGCGCTGGCCGACGGGCCAGCCATGGCCCGGCGCCGCATCCGGCCGCCAGCCGGCGAGCGGCACCACGCGGTAGTCGACATCGAGGCGCAGGTGGCGGATGAACCAGTGGCCGAGTTCGCCGAGCGTGAGGCCATGGCGCATCGGCAGCGGGCCCGCGCCGACGAAGCTCTCCCAGCCCGGGCGCAACGCCAGGCCTTCGACCGGCCGGCCCACCGGGTTGGGCCGGTCCAGCACCCACACCGACTTGCCGCAGCGCGCGGCCTCCTCGAGCACGTAGCGCAGCGTGGTGATGTAGGTGTAGATGCGGCAGCCGAGGTCCTGCAGGTCCACCAGCATGACGTCGAAGGTATCGAGCATCGCCGCCGTCGGCCGGCGCACCTCGCCGTAGAGGCTGAATACCGGGATACCATGCACCGGATCGACATGGTCCGGCGACTCGATCATGTTGTCCTGCTTGTCTCCACGCAGCCCGTGCTGCGGCCCGAAGGCGCTGGCGAGCCGCAGGCCGCGCATCCGCGCCAGCAGGTCGAGGCTGTGGCCGAGGTCGGGCAGCACCGAGGCCGGGTGGGCGAGCAACGCCACCCTCCTGCCCGCGAGGTCCCGGCGCAACGCCTTGTCGCTGCGCAGGCGGTCGATGCCGAATTTCATGGAAGCGCTCGTCCTGCCCGTCAATCCGCCGGCCGTGCCGGACCCAGCTCCAGCACCCGTGCCGCCGCATGGTGGAAATCGGGCGCGCCCGGCGGATGCCGGAGCGCCCAGTGGCTCATTGTGCCTGATCGCGTTTCGATGACCGCGCACAGCGCGATGCACAGCCTGCCGTCGGTCTCTGCCAGCGGCGGCAGCGATGCCGCGAGCCCCAGCCCCTGCGGCCGGCGCGTGCAGCGCACGTCAGGCGGCGGCGCCAGCGGCTGTGGCGCCATGCCGATCCGGCAGGCCGCGAAACGGTACAGCGCCCACTCGCCCGAGGGTGCGATATTCAGTTCGAGGTAGGCCTCCTCGTCCGGCCTGCCGATGAAGGCCTCGAAGCAGCTGTGCTTCCACAGCCCGTCGACCCGCCGGCTGCTCGCAGGTGCCGGCAACCGCAGCGCATCGAGGTCGGCTGCCAGCTCCCAGTGGAAGACCAGGCCACCATCGCTGCCGCGGCTGGCGCTGGCATCGAGCCGCGTGACGGGCCCGGCGTCGGCATCGGGATGCGGCAGCAACTGCATGCCGCCGTGCCGCGGCGGCGCGCTAGCAGCCGGCAGGCCTGCGCCGACGCCAGTAGCCGGTGGCACCCAGCGCCAGGCCGAACAACCAGGCGACGCCCGGGAGGGGTACCGCCGCCAGGTTCAGCACGCCGGAGTAGCTGCCGCCGCTGGCACCGGTGGCGTCACCGCGCACTTCCAGCACGTAGGTGCCGGCAGCCAGCAGCAGCGGATCCATGACCGAGTAGGTGACGTTGGCGGAGGTCAGCGTGGGGCTCCAGTCGGCCAGGCAACCGCCGGGACAGTCGCCGCCCGGATTCTTGTTGCCGCCGAAATCCATCGGCAGGGCATACAGGCGCAGCTGCAGGTTGGCGACCGCGAGCGAACCGAGGCTGACGCTGGAAGAGACCGCGTTGGCGATGGCATCCATGCCGATGGTGAAGACGTAGTCGTCATAGAAGCCGTATGACGCTGCCGCGGGGAAATCCGGATTGGTCGGGGCGAGGAAGGCATTGCCGAAGAAATCCGAGCCGGGGACCGCTTCGCTGGTGTACGCACCGCCGCCGGTGATGACGTTGCTGCTGCCGTTGAAGGTCGTGGAATAGCTGAGCGGCAGCGCCTGGGCGGCCATCGGCATGAAGACAACCGCGCTGGCGACCCGTACCGCTAAGCTCGCGCGCGTTCTTTTCATGGCTGTCCTGCCTGGATCGGGTTTGTTGTTGTCACGCGGCGACAGTACTGCCGCCAGAACGCAGTCTAGCGCAACGGCCGGAAATGCCAAGCGAGGCTGAAATCCGGCAGGTGATGACGCCTGCCTGCGCCGTCCTCAATGGCCGCCCGGCGGCCCCTTCACCTGGGTCTCGACGAATCCCTTGAGCGCCGCCATCCGCGCCAGCCAGGCCTGCAGCGCAGGCGTGCTGGAGTAATCCAGCTTGCGGCCCATCTTGGTCATGAGATAGGCGGCGATGGCGAAATCCGCGACACCCAGGCTGCCGAGCAGGTACTCGCGCCCGCGGAGCTGGTCATCGAGGATTTTCAGCAGCGGTTCCAGCTTGCTGGTGTCCTTCTCCTCGGCGGCCTTCAGCGCGCCCATGGCGGGCATCAGGTGGCAGCTCTGCCAGTGCAGCCAGCGGTCGACATCGGCGCGGCCGCGCGCATCGGCGGGCAGTGCATGGGTCTGCGGGAACAGCGTGGCGAGGTAGGTGAGGATGGCGTTGGACTCCCAGAGCCTGAAATCGCCGTCGACCAGCGCCGGCACCTTGCCCATGGGATTGATCGCCAGGTACGCGGGCTGGTGCGTCTCCTCGTCCTTGAAGCTGACGTGGTGGACCTCCACCGGCAGGTCGAAGTGACGCACGAAGGCCTCGACCTTGCGGTTGTTGGGCGTGACGGTGAAGGTGTACAGGCGCATGGCGTGCTCCGGTTGGCCGGGCCGGCGGCGCGGCTTTTTCCTATTATTGCCAGATGGGTCGCTGGAAACCACCGCAGCCGAGGTCCTCGCCGCACATTACCCCTGCAGGCTACGCGGCGCTGGAGGCCGAGCTCGCGGCGCTGTGGCAGCGGCGCGCCGGGGTCGTGACGGCGCTGGCCGCAGCGGCCGCCGAAGGCGACCGCTCGGAGAACGCCGAGTACCTCTACCGCAAGCGCGAGCTGGCGGGCATCGACCGGCGCATCCGCTACCTGCAGAAGCGCCTGCCCGAACTGCAGGTGGTGCGCCAGGCCCCGCCCGGGGGCCGCGTGTTCTTCGGAGCCCGCGTGCGCCTGTGGCGCGGCGATGACACCGAGGTCGAGTACCGGATCGTCGGCGCCGACGAGACCGACGCCGCCACCGGCGGCATCAGCATCGACTCGCCGCTGGCGCGGGCGCTGCTGAAGAAGGCCGTCGACGACGAGGTCGAGGTGCACGTTCCGGGGGGCATCGAGCGCTACGTGGTGCTGGCGGTACGCTACGACTGAAGCCGCGGTGGCGCCGCACACTGCCGCAAGGGCGCGACTAGGCGGCCTGGCGCACCGCCAGCTCGACGCCGCCCAGGGCCGCGAGCAGTTCCTCGAGCAGCTGCGTCAGCTCGCCGCTCATCAGCGCGAAGTCGATGTCGAACTGCTCGCGCGGATCTTCGCCCTGCGCGTGATCGTCCTTGTAGACATCGAGGAAGCGCAGCCGGCACAGCTGCAGGTTCTGGTTGAGGACGAAGGCGATGCGCTCCTGCCAGACCAGGCCGAGGCGGACCGGCTGCTTGCCGGCGGCGAGGTGCTGGCGGATCTCCGGCGCATCCAGCGCATGGCGCGCATAGCGGATGCTGGCGCCACCGGCCTCGACGGCACGCAGCTCGAGGTCCTGGTCGAGGGCGAAGCGCCCGGGCGGTCCGCCCTGGCCGAGCCAGGCCGCCATGGCGGCCCGCGGCGCCTGCCGCGATTCCAGCGGCTGCACCGGCAGGCCGCCGAGGCTGTCGCGCAGCACCTCCACCAGCTCGTCGGCGCGGCCCGGTGCCGCGGCATTCACCACGAGCCAGCCCTGGCGCGGCGCCAGCCAGGCGTGGGTGACGCGCCGTCGCGTCAGCGCCCTCGCCCGCAACTCGTCGGCCACGCGCGCCTTGAGTTCGCGCATCTGCCGCCGGCCGACCGGATGCCCCTGGGTCGCGGCGAGCTGCGCGGCGCGGCTGCGCGCCTCCTGGTTGATCACCGCCGCGGGCAGCAGCTTCTGCTCCTGGCCGAGCGCCAGCAGGCAGTGCCCGCCGAGGGCGTGGACCAGCGCGCCATCGGCCTCGTCACAGGGCACCCAGCCGCGGGTCTGCATGTCGAAGCTGCCGCAGGGCCGCAGCGGCCGGCCGCAGAGCGCCTGCTCGAGATCGGCGGCGCTGCCGGACCAGGGCTGCTGGAGGCGATAGAGGGTGAGGTTGCGGAACAGCACGGCGATACCTGCGCGAAAAGCGCGCGAGTATACCGGAGCGCGTTGCCGCACTGGCCGGGCTAGCGCTGGCCGTGCAGCACGCCGGCGCGCTGCAGCTGGCCGGCGATGCCGGCGGTGATGGCATCGATGACCTCGCCCTGCGAACCCTTGTCGTAGGCGGTGGCATCGACCACGTAGACCAGCGAAGCGTCCCGCACGGCGTAGAGGTTGCTCGACACCACGGCAGTGCGCTGCACGGTGAACGCCGCCTGCTCGTTGGTGAAACTGACGTAGGTCACGGGCAGGCCGAAGGCACCGTAGTAGGGGTCGTAGCCGTAGCCGATGGGCTTGTAGTACGCCTCGCTGCGCGTCTCGCTGCTGCCGCCCTCCTTGACGCCCACCTTGCCGTCCACCAGCCGGGTGGAGAGCACGGCATCCGCGCCCAGCGCCTGCACCGCGCGCACCACGGCCTCGCGGGTCAGCGGCTCGTCGGAGCGCATCTGCGAGCAGCTGGTCATGGCCCGGGTGCCGGCGCTGACCAGCGAGTCCATCATCATCCGCTCGAAGCGGCAGCGCGTGGTGTAGGCGGGCGAGACGCCGACGACCAGCACCGCGCCAAAGGACTGGTCGCGGGCCGCGTCCCCCGCCCAGGCGCCCTCCACCCGCGTGGGCCGGCTGCATCCCGCCAGTACGCCGGCGGCGAACAGCAGCCAGGCAAGCTGGCGCAGGCTGACGGGGGTCGGGGCACGGCGGGCGGTTGCGGTATTCATCATGCGGGTGGACCGTGGCGCAGGAGCGGGCATGATACGTCCTTGCCCCCGTCCCGGACCACGAGGATCACCCCGCATGCGAGTTCCGTTCATCCCCTCCTGCCTGCTGCTGCTGGGCGCGGTGGCGCCGCTGGCGCCCGCCACCGCGACGGCCCTGCGCATCACCGCGACCAACGTCCAGGACGATGCGGGCTCCATCGTCGTCCTGGTCTACGACAGCGCCGACCACTGGCTCAGCGAGCGCTGGCGCACCCGCAAGCGGGTCCCTGTCGCCGGCCAGCGTGTCGATGACACGGTGACGCTGGAACTCGACCTGCCGCCCGGCCAGTATGCGTTCAGCGTCTTCCAGGACCGCGACGACGACGGCCGGCTGGCGCGCAACTTCCTCGGCATGCCGAAGGAGCCCGCGGGCCTGTCGAACAACCTGCGCCCGCGCCTCGGCCCGCCCCGCTTCAG
>JAANMV010002183.1_pt1 | contig 19638 bp, 15 predicted proteins | sample 7279661 | NCBI WGS metagenome assembly JAANMV01 (sample SAMN14094540, study PRJNA606508) | bioreactor metagenome | isolation source: A lab-scale SPAN reactor treating ammonium-rich wastewater day 121 | place: Ireland: Galway | collected 2017-05-16 | reverse complement strand
CACCTAATGTGTCATTGCGAGCGCAGCGAAGCAATCTCCAAGATGGCTCGTCAATTCTGTGGATGTCAATCAGCGTTGGGGATTGCTTCGGGGCTATCGCCCCTCGCAATGACAAAATAAGGTGAATTGTTACCTAAAATCTTTAGGGTTTGGGTAATTTGGAGTGAAACCCCTAAAATTTTCTAAAATCTTTAGGATTTGGGTAACTGACCACTGAACACTGAATACTGAATACTGAATACTGAATACTGAATACTGACCACTGAATACTGATCAACGCACGCGGATGCGGTAGCGCTGTAATAGCAGAAAACCTAACGTCGTCAGCAGCAGCGTGGCCTGAATCACATCGCCCAGATAGACGGGGACGCCCAACGCCCGGCTGACCGTCTGGGCGCCGGTGTCGATCAGGCCGATGAAGAGGGCCGCCGCGGCCACGCCCCAGGCGTTCAGCGTGCCCAACGTGGCCACGATGATGCCGGTGTAGCCGTGCCCGCCGGAGATGGCGTCGATCAGATGATAATGGATCCCGGCCACTTCGGTGACGCCGGCCAGCCCGGCGATGCCGCCGCTGATCAGGGCCGAGGTGAGCAGGGAGCGCTGTACGGCGATGCCGGCAAAGGCCGCGGCCTCGCCGCCCAGCCCCACCGCGCGCATGCGCAACCCAAACGCGGTGCGCGTCAGCACGAACCAGAGTAACAGGATCACCAGCATGGCCAGGATGAAGCCCAAATGCAGGCGGCTGCGTGGGATCAGCTTGGGGAAGATGGCGGCGGGCGCGATCTCGGGCGATTGCGGCCATTGCGAGACAGGGTCGCGCCAGGGCCCGTTCAACAGGGCGCTGACCGCCAGCAGTGCCACCGAGTTGAGCAACAGGGTCGTCACCACCTCGTCGATGGCCAGTTTCACCTTCATCAGGGCCGGGGCCAGCGCCCAGAGCAGGCCGGCGCCAAACCCGCCCACGATCATCAGCGGGATGGCCAGCCAGGGGGAGACGCCGTGCATCTGCATGCCGATGGCCGTGGCCGCCGCCGCGCCCATCAACATCTGCCCCTCCGCGCCGATGTTCCAATAGCCGCCGACAAAGGCAAAGGTGACCGCGGCCCCGGTCAGCAACAGCGGCGTCCCCTTCACCAGCACCTCGATGGCGCTGACCCGGCTGGACAGCGGGTCGATGAGGAAATAGTAATAGGCGTGCAGGGGATGGGCCTTGACCAGCAGCACCAGCCCCGCGGTGATGGCGAAGGTGCAGAGGATGGCCAGCAGAGGCAGCAGGGGGCGCAGCCACAGGGGCGCGGCCCGGCGTTCGAGTTGCAGACGCATGGTTCAGGCCTCCACCCCCGACATGAGCAGCCCCAGGCGTTCGGGGTGCGCTGCGTTGGCCGGCAAGATGCCCCGGATCTGCCCTTCGTAGATCACGGCGATACGGTCGGCCAGCGCCAGGATCTCATCCAGATCCTCGGAGATGAGGAGGATGGCCGCGCCTCGCTGCCGTTGTTCCACCAACTTCTGGCGCACATAGTCGGTGGCGCCCACGTCCAGGCCGCGCGTGGGCTGCGCCGCCACGATCAGGGCGGGATGGCGTTCCAGCACGCGGGCCAGGATCACTTTTTGCATGTTGCCGCCGGAGAGGGTGCGGATGCGGTCGCCCGGCCGCGCTTTGATCTGGTAGGCCTGGATCAGGCCCTCGGCGTGCTGGCGGATGCGTTTCTTGTCCAGCATGCCCCCGCGGGTGAATTCGTGCAGATGCTCCAGGGCCATGTTTTCGGCCACGGTCATCTCGGCCACCACGCTCTCGTGCCGGTCTTCGGGGATGCGGCCGATGCCCGCGGCCATGAACGCGCGCGGGCCGGCTTGGGTGATGTCCCGCCCGGCCATGTGCACGCGCCCGGCTGTGGTGGGCCGTGTGCCCTCCACCACCTGCGCCAGCTCCTTCTGGCCGTTGCCCGACACCCCCGCCAGCCCCAAGATCTCACCGGCGTGCAGGGTGAGCGATACTTCGTGCAGGGCCGGCAATCCCTTGGCGTCGATGGCGCTCACCCCGTCCAGGCGCAGCAGCGGTTGGCCGGTCGCGGGCAGGGCGGGTTTGCTGACGCCGAACATCTCGCGGCCCACCATCAGCCGCGCCAGCTCCGTCTGGGTAGTGGCCGCGGTCTCCACCGCGCCCACCACTTTGCCCCCGCGCAGCACTGTCACCCGGTCGGCGATCTGCATCACCTCGTGCAGCTTGTGGCTGATGAAGATCACGGAAAGGCCCTGGCTGCGCAGGCGTTGCAAACTCTCGCACAACTGCTCTGTTTCCTGTGGGGCCAGCACCGCGGTCGGTTCATCCAGGATGAGCACGCGGGCGCGGCGGTAGAGGGCTTTGAGGATTTCCACCCGCTGCCGTTCTCCCACCGAGAGGGTTTTTACCAACGCGTCCGGCTGCACGCGCATGCCGAATTGCAAAGAGGCCTGCAACACCCTGGCCTGCGCGGCCACCAGGTCGAGATGGAAGCGGTCGCGGGTTCCCAGGATGATATTTTCGGTCACGCTCAGGGGCAGGGCCAGGGCGAAATGCTGTGTGACCATGCCGATGCCGTGGGCGATGGCGGCCCGCGGGGAATGGATGGCCGCGGGCCGGCCATCCACCCGGATCTCCCCGGCGTCGGCCTGATACAGGCCGTAGAGGATGCGCATGAGTGTGCTCTTGCCCGCGCCATTTTCGCCCAGCAAGGCGTGGATCTCGCCCGGCCGCAGGGCGAAATCTACCTGATGGTTGGCAGTGAGATCGCCAAACCGTTTGACGATGCCGCGCATCTCCACGGCCAGGGGGGGGGCGGTCATGGGCAGCAGGGTGCGGGGAGGGCTGCCGGCGGGGATGGCGGGCCGCCGGCAGCCCCGGTCTGTGGGATCAGCGCCCGCCGGAGGAGGCCGGGGGCTGCGCTTCGTTGATGTCCACGCGGAAGAGACCGCTGATGATCTCTTTTTCCTTGGCTGTGACCTGATTCACCAGGTCCGCGGGCAGGGTGCATTTGACCGCGGTGTTGATGGGGGCGAGGCTGGCGCCGCCTTTGGCGACCATGCTGAAGTCTTTCAGATCCTGGGCGGTGTAGGTGCCGCCGGCCACCTGGCTGATGATGTATTGCACCGTTGGCTCCATGTGCCAGACCGGGCCGCTGACCACGTAATCGGGGGCCAGGGCTTTCTGGTCGCTCATGTTGCCGAAGGCGCAGAAGCCATTTTCAGCCGCGGCTTCGATCACGCCGAAGCGCTCGGCGAAGAGGACGTCGGCGCCGGCGTCGATCTGGGCGAGCGCGGCTTCTTTGGCCGCGGCGGGGTCGAACCAGCTGTTGATGAAGCTGGTCTTGACATCCACAGCAGGATTGACGGAGGCTGCGCCGGCGATGAAGGCGTTGACGATGCGGTTGACTTCGGGCACCGGCATGCCGCCGACCACGCCGATGACGTTGCTTTGGGTGAGGCCGCCGGCCAGCATGCCGCTGAGATAGGCCGGCTCGTGGATCCAGTTATCGAACACAGAGAAGTTGGGGTTGGCCGGGCCGCCGCCGGAGCCGAAGACAAAGGCGATGTTGGGATAGTCCGCGGCCACGCGGCGCACTGCTTCTTCGTTGCCGAAGGCGTCGCCGAAGATGATGGCGGGCTTGTTCTTTTCGGCCACTTCGCGCAGCACGCGCTCCATGTCGCCGGCGTAGCCGATGTCGTCGGTGTAGGAGTAGGTGATCTGTCCGGCTGCTTGGGCGGCGTTGAGCGCGCTGTGGATCACCCCATCCCACGGCTCTTCGATGGCGGTGGCATAGGCGCCGAAAACGGCGAGGGGGCCGGCTTCGGCAGAGGGGGCCGGGGTGGCGGGCGGCGCGCACGCGGCCAGCGCCAGCAATGAGATCAGCACAAAAATGAGAACGTTGCGCAACATGTGTTCCTCCTGAAGAAAGTGAGAGAGGAGAGGATGGGCGAAGCCTTGGGCGGGGCCTTCGGCTTCGGGCAGAGAGTTGCGAGATTATAGCCCAGGCGAGGGAGAGATTCAATTGCAGTGGTCAGTATTCAGTGGTCAGTATTCAGTATTCAGTGGTCAGTATTCAGTATTCAGTGAGCAGTGGGTAGCGGGGCGAGAATGCGCGCGTAGGGTCGAGGCCAGCGGGGCGAGAGGTGGGCCAGCAGCGAGAGGGTCTTTCCGCTGGCCTCGACCCTGCCCCGGCGTCCCGCGCCTCGACCCTACACGGCGTCCCTAGGATCCGGCGGCGTTGTTGGCGACGGCCCGCCCGGCGTGGCGGTGGGCCCGCCAGTGCACGAGGTGCCGCTGACCACCGTGCCGGTACTGCACGAAGGGCTGTAAGGCACGGTGATGCCGCAAGTGCCATAACTGCCGTCGGTTTTACAGCAGGTTTTATAATGACTGCCTTCCACGCACCCCACATCGAGCTGGCAACTGCGATAACAGACCTTTTCACTACCGCCGGTGCCGTCGCAACAGAAGTCCACGGCGATGCACTGCTGGTCGTAGTCGTAGGAGGCGGAGCAGATCACATCTCCTCTTAAGGGGTTAAATGCAACTGTTACCTTGCATTCCAGTTGGGTTTTGCACTCCCAACTTGGCGCGCCGGAACTGACCAAAGCCGGTGGGTTGTTGCACAAGCTGTTATCGCAGAGGGCGCCGACCGTCCAGCAATCATCCGACGGTTCGGGAACGCCGTTGAAATACTCTATTTGGCATCTGGCGGCGGCAAACGCAGGCGCAAGTAGCGCCAACCCCCAAACTACTAGAACAACCAATATCTTCCCCCACCTCATGGTTTGTCCAGATAACTTCTCGGGTCAATGAGTTTGTCTTGGGCGTCGAAAGCGCTGATGACCAAATCAAAGCGACCGAAGCGGCCAATTTCTGCCGGTTCTGCGGAAATGTCAATAATTTTGTCGCCCTTGACCAGAGTCTTTGGGGTAAACTCCTTGGCTCGGGCAAGGATAAACTCAATGCGGGCCGGTTTGGCGTCTTTGTCCGGGTAAACCGTGATCACCTGGAAACCCTTAAAGCCACCCGGCAGAAGCATATTGAGCTGACCAGTGGTCGCCTCTCCCCAAACGGGCGAAATTAACACAGAGTCTTGCGGCAAAAGCACGCCATAGCCCACCACTTGCCCATCTTTTTCGATTGGCTGCAGAAGTGTCTGGCAGTCCAAGCCCGGAAAGAAACAGGCCACCCGTGCGGGCGCTGCCTTTGGAGGACGGCCGGTGGGGGTGCCTAACCTGGATTGAGAGGCTCGGCCGGTGATTTGGTTACCTTGATCGTAGCCTTGTGCATAATAAAACAAGAGAGAAAGAACGGGAAGAACAAATATAAAGACAATAATTATAATTCTCACTTTACCTAAGTATAGCCAAATTATTGATCAAATGATAGATAATCGCAGAAATTTTATAAAGATATGCTATATATCTTGTAAAACGCGTTAACCCAATTTGCTTTCTGGTGAACCAATTTGATAGACAAATATACCATTACCAACTGTCAGTAGACTTCTAAGACCGAAACTAACCATGGTTGTTCCGGACTCGGAATCCATAGAGTAAAACATTATGTAAGGGTCATCTTTCTGGTTTACAATTCTCTTGAGATCAATTTTGCTCTTTATTTCCCAACCTGCTATAAATCCTTGCTGGAGTTGATGTACGTCACTAGTCTGCCAGATAGGGTTTACGACAGCTGCTGCGGAAACCTCCAACGAGAAGTCATGATTATGATCCATCGGAGATAAACCCTCCTCTGGAAGGCCGTTGGCAACAAAGTGCTCTGCTAAATGAATGTTTTCAAGTGTCCATCCATGTCCCAAATACCACTCTATCTTCTCTCCCTCGATGGGAAGTGTAACCAAATCAGTTGGCATCACGCCTGCAGTAATCTGAACGGTTGGATATTTCTTGTCTTGAACAATCCGCAACTCCTCCCCTCTATCCACTGTCCCCGTCGGATCTAGCGGCACCGGCATCGCCCAGTCGCCATCCCTCACCGCCTCCGGGCCCACCTCTGCCCGGTGCGCCGCGGTCAGCGCGCTGGTTACCTCCGCCACCAGCGCCACGCCGCCTGCTGTGCGGCTGCCGTCGGGCCTCTCGACCACGGATTTGGCCACCACTTCGCCGGCGTAGCCTGGCGGATACTCCCCGCCGCCGACATAGGGGCGGGTGTTCTCGGCCAGGCCGTATTGATTCTCTCTGTCTCGATAGATCACCAGCGCGCGCCCGTCGGGGGCGGTCCACTGCTCTGCCGTCAGGCCGGCGATCTCCGGCGCCGCCACCTCGACCACCTCTTGGCGGTCGGGATTCCAGTAGCTGACCACCAACTCGCCCTCGGCGTTGACCGAGACGGTTTCTACCCAGGGTTGGGCGATGATTTCGGGGGTGGGGGTGGGCGGCGGCGTCTCTGTCGGCGCGGGCGTGGGTGTGGCGGTGGGCGGCGGCGTCTCTGTCGGCGCGGGTGTGGGTGTGGCGGCGGGCGGCGGCGTCTCTGTCGGCGCGGGTGTGGGTGCCTCTGTCGGCGCGGGCGTGGCCGTGGCCGCAGCGATGACGACGGTGGGGGCGAGGGTTGGCCGCGGCGCGGCCGGCGCGCAGGCGGTCAGGAGAAGCAGGAAGATGAAGGCAGGGAGGAAGATGCGCATGGAGTATGTTCTGGTCGCACAGTTGATCAGCGTCCGGCTTTCGTGATGGTGCGGGCGTCGGGCATGCCGCGGGTCCGTCAGCACCACGCCCGGATGCGCCTCGCATGCGGCTTGCAGCAGTGGCGTCAGCCAACGCCGATAATAGAGCGGCGCATCTGAATGAAAGTTATTCATGGCCTGAATGATGGTACAACGAGGGCGATATTTCAAATCACAAAGAGTGTGGCATACTGGGCAGCAACCACAGGCGTATGGTCAGGATGGGCCCGCGCACAAATGCACCGCCGACAAACACACACCCTCATGCATCTGGCGTCCTCGAAACCACTCAGGAGGCTGACGTTGGCGCCTCGCCCACCAGCGGTCGGAGCGCATGCGCAACTTCGTTGCGCCCAGCGCTCCAATCGCTCGATCTCTCCCTTGACATTCTGCTCACCTGCTCTATACTTCCGCCATTCTGGAACGGCTGCCCCCGGCTGTGCAATAGCAGGACGTGATCATGCATACTTTCGTAGGCCGCGCCCGCCAACTGGCGCAACTCGATACTTTTCTGGCCCAGGCCCTGGCCGGCCGCGGGCAGATCTGCTTTGTCACCGGCGACGCCGGCGCGGGCAAGACCACACTGGCCACCGAGTTTATGCGCCAGGCCCAGGCGCGGCAGCCCGACCTGGTGGCGGCTGTGGCGATGGGCGACCCGCAGACCGGCGCCGGCGACCCCTATCTGATCTTCCGCGAGGTGTTGGCGCTGCTGACCGGCGATGTGGAAGCGCGGCTGGCCCAGGGCGCCATCACCCAGGAGGGGGCGCGCCGCCTGCAGGGCGCGCTGCGCACCTCCATCGACTGTCTGGTCGAGTTCGGGCCGGATCTGATCGGGCTGCTGGTGCCGGGGGCAGGGCTGGCGGTGCAACTCGCCAAGCTCGGCGTCGAGACCGGCAAGCGCGCCGGGCTGCTGGAGCGGCTCACCCAGCCGTCGCCGGAGGGCAGGGGCGGACCGGCCGGGCCGCGCAGCATCGATCAGGGCCAGATCTACGAGCAGTACGCCAAAGTCCTCAACGCCCTCTCGCAGCACGCGCCCCTGCTCCTGATTCTGGACGACCTGCAGTGGGCCGACAACGCCTCCATCGACCTGCTTTTTCACCTCACACGGCGGATCGAGAGCAGCCGCATCTGCATCATCGCCATGCTGCGCCCGGCCGAGATCGCCCTGGGCCGCGCCGGCGAACGCCATCCCCTGGAACGGGTGATGAGCGAAGTCAAGCGTTACTACGGCGATGTGATCATCGACCTGGACGCGGCCGCCCGCGCCGAGGGCGCCGCCTTCATCGACGCCCTGCTGGACAGCGAGCCGAACGTCCTGGGGGCCGGTTTCCGCCGCGCCCTGCTGGAACGCACCGGCGGCAATCCCCTGTTCGCCGTGGAACTGCTGCGCGAGATGGAGGAGGAGGGCGCGCTGGCGCAGGATGGGCAGGGGCGCTGGGTCGAAGGCCCCGGCCTGGACTGGTCCGCGCTGCCCGCCCGCGCCGAGGGGGTGATCGAGTCCCGCATCAGCCGGCTGACCGCGGACCTGCTGGAGGCGCTGAAACTGGCCAGCGTGCAGGGCGACGCCTTCACCGCCGAGGTGGTGGCGCAGATCCGCGAGCTGAACACGCGCGACTTCGTGCGCCAGCTCAGCAGCGAGCTGGAGAAACGCCACCGCCTGGTCGCCGCGCAGGGCCAGCAGCGGGTGGGCGAGCAGCGCCTCTCCCAGTATCAGTTCCAGAACCGGCTCTTCCAGCAGTATTTGTACGCCGGGCTGGACCCCACCGAGCGCGCCTATCTGCACGAGGACATCGGCCGGGCCCTGGAGGCGCTCTACGGCGCGCGGGCCGACGAGATCGCGGCGCGGCTGGCCTGGCATTTCGAGCAGGCCGGCGTGGCGGAGAAGGCCCGGCAGTATCTGCGGCGGGCAGGCGAGCAGGCGGCCGCGCGCTCGGCCCACGTCGAGGCGATTGACTTCTTGACCCGCGCCCTGGCCCTGACCCCGGACGAGGCCCAGGAAGAACGTTTTGCCCTGGTGCTGGGCCGGGTCAAGGCCTATCACCTGCTGGGCCGTCGCGAAGCCCAGGCACAAGATGTGGCCGAGCTGGAGCGCCTGGCCGAGACCCTGGCTGATCCTGTCAAACAAATGGACGCAGCCATGGAGCGCGTGTTCTTTGAGGAGGTGCAACATAACTATGCCGAGTCCGCCGCGATCAGCCAGCGCATCATCGCCTGGGCGCAAGAGAGCGGGGACATTGAACGTGAGATCGGCGGCCGGCTGCGTCTGGCAGCGGCGCTTGAACGCCAGAGCCATTACCAGGCCGCGCTTGAGCAAGCTGCGCAGGCAGGGGAGCAAGCCAAAGCCGCTGATCTGAAACGCCTTTGGGCGGACAGCCTGTGGCAAATGGCGCAGAATGAGCACAGCCTGGGCCATCGTGAGACGGCCACCGGCTATCTGGATGAGGCGCGCCGCCTGTTCGAAACCCTGGGTGACCGCCGCGGCCAGGCCAGGGTGGCGGAGGAGGAGATGTGGATTCTCCTGGATGAAGGACGGTATGTGGAATCCCTGACCAAGACCGAGTTTGCCCTGCAAGTGGCCCGCGAGGTGGGTGACCGGCGACGCGAGGGGCTCAATCTCAGCAATTTGGCCCCGGTGCTGATAGCAATGGGCGACTTGGCCGGCGCGCAGAGATGCTGTGAACAGGCGATGCCGATCTGTCGTGAGATCGGAGATCGTATGGTCGAGGGCGCCAATCACATCAATCTGAGCAGTGTGTACCTCATGCAGGGCGCTCCCGAACAGGCCCTGCGCCAGGCGGACGAGGCCTTTGCCATCTTCGAGGGGGTGCCGAGTCCGTATGGTCAGGCCTATGCCTGGATCAGCCGCGGCCATGCTTTGGTCGATCTGTCTCGTCCGCAGGCCGCCGCCGAAGCCTATCAACAGGCGCTCGTCTTGCGCCAGGAATCCAGCGATCCCATACAGACGTTCGAACCGCAGTCCGGGCTGGCGCGCGTGCATCTAGCGCAGGGCGACCTTGACCAGGCGCTGACTGCGATCGAACCGATCCTGTCGCATCTGACGACAGTCGGGAATTTGAACGGCGCCGATGATCCTCTGCGGATTTATCTGACTTGCTACGAGGTGCTGCAAGCCAACCACGATCCACGTGCAACCGACCTGTTGGCCGAAGCCTACCGGCAGTTGCAGGACAAGGCAACCGCATTAGGCGATGAACGTGCCCGCGCCTTGTTCCTGGCCAACATCCCCCACCATCGCGAGATCGTCAAGGCCGCCACCGGCGCGTACCCGGTTGAGCCGGCGCAGCCTGTCCCTGCGCTCACGGCGGCGGGGGATGCCGAACCCGCGCCCGCACCCGTCGTCGAAGCGATCCCGCCCGCCCCGACTGCGCCAACTCCCCCGCCGCAAGCGCTCCCGATGCCGGCTGCTGCGCCCGTTGCGCCGTCCCTCGCTCCCCGCCCGGACGCCGCCCCGACGCCGGTCACCCCACCCGCCCAGCCCGCTGCATCCAAGCGCGTTGCTGCGCTGGCCGCGCCGCTGCGCCGGCTGGCCGCGCAAACCGCGCTGTGGCGGACAGCCGCGGCCCTGGCCGCGTTGGCGTTGCTGGTCCTGCTGGCGACGCAGATTCCCGGTCTCTTTTCTGGCGACAACTGCCCGCCCGCCTGCGCCGGGGCCGATCTGGCCGGTCGCAACTGGCGGGGCGCAGAACTGGTCGGGGCCGATTTCAGCGGCGCGAATCTGTACGCCGCCCGCCTGGCCAGGGCCGATCTCACCGCCTCGCTCTTCGTCAGCGCCACCCTGGCCGCGGCGGACCTGAGCGGGGCCAGCCTGCGCGGGGCCGATCTGCGCGCGGCCGATCTGCGCGGGGCCAGCCTCAGCGGTGCCGATCTCACCTCCGCAGACCTGAGCGGGGCCGTGCTGATCGGCGCCGATCTGGCGAACGCCAATCTCACCGATGTCGATCTGGCCGGCGCCAACCTCGCTGCCGCCAACCTCGCCGGCGTCACCCTCACCGCCGCCCGCAACGACGAAACCACGCGTTGGCCGCATGGATATTAGATAGTGGGTATTGGGTATTGGGTATTGGGTTGTCGTCTCTAGTAACGTTTGATGTCCAATATCGAACATTGAATATCCAATATCCAATATCCAATATCTACTATCCACTATCCAAGGAGACTGTAGATGCTTTATTCACTCGAACAAGTTCTCGCCAATCGCCCGCCGTTGATCACGGTGCGCCACGACGCGCCGATGATCGACGCCTTCCGCCTGCTGATCGAGCGGCGGTTGGGCCAGCTTCCGGTGGTGGATGGGACGGGCCGGCTGGTCGGCATCCTCTCGCAGCAGGCGCTGCTGAGCATCTACCACATGACCGATGGCAAAGCCCCGCTCTTCGACCTGGCGGTGGTGGACGGTATGGAGCCGGCCCACACCCTCAGCCCCCAGGACGATCTGCTGGCGGCCGTGGACAAGCTGCGCGCGCGCGGGGTCTACGCGGTGATCGTCGTGCAGGAGGAGCGTCCGGTCGGCATCCTCACTGGCAAAGACATGTCGGTCTTCTTCCATTCACTATTCGAAGGCATCCTCCTGGTCGAGCGCATCGAGAAGCTCTTCAAGGCTGCCATCAAAGCGGTTTTACCGGACGAAGACGCCTACACCAAAGCGCTGATCGCCGCCTTCGGCGCGGACAAGACCGATCCGGAGAGACCGGCACGCGGCGGGCGTGGACTCAGCCTCACCGACATGGTCTACTTTATTCGCGACGATGACAATTGGCCCCTGTTCGAACCCATCTTCGGCAATCGCGACTATTTCCGGGTGTTCATGGAGCGAGTGCGAGCGGTGCGTAACGAGATCGCCCATTTCCAGGGGCATGTGGACACGCTGGAAATGGATGCCCTGCGACGGGCGGCGGTGTGGCTGGAAAACCGGTTGCTGTTGGCGACTGCCATCCATGGCGATGACAAGATTGCCGGAGATGACGAAAAAGGCGGGGAAGACATCCAGACGCTGGAGCGATTCGTGACGGGGCGCAAACCGTTGGTCTCCACCGCGCCAGACACGCCGCTGCGCCAGGCCCTGAGCGTGATGATCGAGAATCGCTTCGGCCAATTGCCGGTGATCGATGCGCATGGCTGTCTGCTGGGGATGCTTTCGCAGCAAGCGATCCTGCGCACTTATTACCACACCGACGGCGCAGTGGCCCTGCTGGATCTGCCGGTGCAGCATTGCGCGGAAGCGGCCGCCATCCTGCGCATCGAGGACGACCTGTTCCAGGCGGCGGATGCCCTGGCGCGGCCGGGCGTGTACGCGCCGTTGGTGATGGCAGGGGACAAACCGGTCAGCATCCTCACCGGCAAGGACATGACCCATTTTTTTCGCTCACTTTTCGAGGGGATTATCCTGATCGAGCGGATCGAGACGCGGCTACGTGAGTATGCCGACGCCGCCTTTCCCGATCCGGAGGTGATGAATGAGGCGGCCAAGCGCGTATTTGGTCTTGGTCCCAAAAATCCGGAATATGCGGCGCGTAACCCCGCCCGCTTCATGCTCGCCGACCGCATCCTCTTCATGAGCGATGACGATGTCTGGCCCGCTTTCGAGCCGGCGCTTGGCTCCCGCGATCTGTTTATGATCTTGATGGATCGTGCGCGACGTGTGCGCAACGCCCTGATGCACTTTCGGGGCAATCTCAGTTATTCCGAACAGGACACCCTTCGCCTCGCCTATACCTGGCTGAGCCAGCGCTCGCTGCTCTCTGCTGCTGCCCTCCCCTTCTCGCCCCTGGAGGAGTACACGCCGGCCCGCACCACCGGCAACAACCCCTACCCCAAGGTCATGAGCCGCAAGCTGCGCACGTTGCCGGTGGGCGATGCGGCACAGGAGGGGGAATGATCAGGCCATTGACAATGGCTCACCCCCGGCGCTGGCTGATGCTGCTGGCGGTCATGTCGGGTCTGTTGTTCTTACCGGCGGTGGCCGCGGCGTACGAAGAGGAAGTGGATAGTGGGCCTGGGCCGGGCGCGGCGGCTGCCCCCGCCCAAACCTTCCCTCTCTTCCTGCCCCTCGTCGGCCACACGCCCACACCCACCAGCTTCACCCTGATCGAGCAGGCGCGAGAGCGGGGGGAGATCGGCGAGGAGACCGCGCTGATCTACCAGGTCTTCGCCACTTTCGGCGATGCGCGGCTGCCCTGGCGCTTCCGCGGCGACGACAGCGGCGTGATCGATTCCGACGCCGTCTCGGAAGCCACGCTGCGCTTCGCCGATCTGTCCGCCGCCGCCCGTGAAACGCTCCTTCCCTTCCTGATCCCGCCCGTCTATGCCGGCAGTTGGTACGACCTGCGCATGAACGCCCAGATCGGCGCCAGCCAGGTGATGACAGGGCCGGTGAACTACATCACCGACCGCTGCCAGGAACTGGCCCAAGGGCTGCTCGTCCCCCTCGAAACCGACCATTTCGTGATCTGGTATCCGCCCTTCGACACCAGTTTTGCCGCCCGCGCCCTGCAGATCAGCCTCGATCTGGAACAGCGCATTTATCCGATCCTGACAGAGATGTTTCGCCAGCCGCTGCCCGACGACGGCCTGGGCTGCAACCCCAGCGACGGCCGTCTCGATATTTACATGCCCTACGACCCCATTCCCGGCTTTGATACTACGCTGGCCTTTGTCAGCATCTATCCCAACCAGCCTTGCAAAGCCACGCCCACCTACATGGTAGTGCTGCAAGCGCATCCATCGGAAGATAGCGTGATGGCGCATGAATTCATGCACATGATCCAGCGCTCCTACAACCCGGCCGGCGAGTGCTTCGATTCCTGGTGGAGCGAATCGACAGCGACCTGGGCAATCGACTATTTCGAGAATATCGATGCTCAGCCTGATGACCAGATCGAACATGGTTATGCCCACTTTTATCTGGAGTCGGCGTGGCGCTGGCTTGATGATACGCTGGATCGGCGCGCCTATGGCGCCTATTTGTGGCCCTTCTATCTCAGCCACTACACCGGCAGTTATCATCCCGAATTGATCGCCCAGATCTTCGCCGCCACCGAAAACGCTGGCAGTGGTAATTTGTTCGATGTGATCGATGGCAAGATCACAGGCGGCTGGGCGGCGCGCTGGCCGGAATTTGCGCTGTTCAACCTCAACCTGCCGCCCCACAACCACTATGAACAGTGGGATGCTTTCGGTCTGCGCTGGGATGCATGGGATAAAAGAAGCACTGACGAGGTCGAGCTTTTTGGCGTCCCCTATTATCCTGTCGAAATCGTCGAGACTGGCTCGATGGGACTTGGATACCGCATCCGGAATCTGGGCATCGCCTATCAAAGACTTATGGTGATTGATCAAGCCATTGGGTTGTTGGCTTTCGACAATGCTTTTGTGGGCGTGCCCGAAGTGCGCGTGCAGGCGATGATCAAACGTGCGGGGCAAGGTTGGCTGGCCCCGCAGGATTGGACGGATCAGAAATGGACGATACTATGCCAGGATGATCCGGCGGGGCGGGTCGAAGAGATCGTTCTCATCATCACCAACAGCCATCCTCCGCTGCCCGATGGTGGATTCAGCCGCGCGACTGGAAACGTGCGCATGGTCGCCAGCGATCTGCCCTGCAGCGGTTGGCAGGGAACCAGTCATTGGCAGTTATCAGGGCAAGCATCTGGCCCAGACGCAGAGGTGAACTACACCATCCGCGGCGAAGCCACACCCCAATTCACGCTCAAGAAACACACGCTGGTCGGGGATGTCTTGCAGCTTGAGTATGAGGCCACCGTCGGCATGGCAACGTGGACGACCACCGTTGACGGCAGAAATCTGCAAACAGGGCAGACGATGTCCTGCACACGCACAGGTCAGCAAGCACTCACGCCCGGCCTGGGCGGGCTGCTCATCACCGAGGATTTGGCGCAGGATTATGACTGGGACGAGGAGTACAGCATCAATCGTCGGTTTTATGCCGCCGGCCTCATCCCTGCGCCTGGCCGCTGTCCTGGCCTCGACACCTGGGTGCAGATCCCCTGGCTACAAACGGATCTCACCCATTCCGATCTGCGCCTGTGGCCTGGGTTCGAGATCGGTCGTTTGCGCGGCAGCGACACCTTCGCCGAGAGCGACGAGGACTCCAGCAGCACAAAGACCTCGAGTTGGGATTTGCAGACACTCTCGCCCTGATCCGTCCTGAAATAAGTTGACAGGGATCAGCGACCATCGACTATCAAGCCGATTTAACTCAACATAATCACCGAACCCTGCTTGACGAACCCTCGCAGGTGTGGCATACTGAGCCGCAACCACAGGCGCACTGTCAGGATGGGCCCGCGCAGAAACGCACCGCCGGCAAACGCACACCCTCATGCATCTGGCGCCCTCGAAACCACTCAGGAGGCTGACGTTGGCGCGTCGCCCACCAGCGGTCGGAGCGCTCGCAGCGCTCCGACCGCTCGATCTCCCCCTCTACCACCATGGCCACACAAATTCAGCAAATCCTTAGAAACGAACTCGATGAAGCCCGGCAGGAACTGGAGCAGTTGCAACAGCAACTGGAGGAAAAACCGGAATTCGGCCTGGGCACCGGCAGCACCGGCTCCTTCACCTGGGAAATGGCGCTGGCGCGGCGCGACCGCATCGCCGCCCGCATCGCCGAGATCATGGAAGCGCTGGAACGCGCCGAAGCCGGGCGCTATGGCCTGTGCGAAACCTGCGGCAAGGAAATCGACCCGGAGCGACTGGAGATCGTGCCCACCGCCACCCAATGCATCGACTGCGCACGCAAAGCCGCCGCCTGATCCAACGTTCATTACGCACTACGTTTTACGCGGTACGACCCCCTGACACCTGGCACCTGACACCTCATGCCCCCCCCACCCCCCGACCAGGATGGCTACCCGCGCAAATGGTGGATCCTCGTCGCCATCGGCCTGACCCTGTTCATGGGCACCATCGACGGCACCATTGTCAACGTGGCCCTGCCCACCCTCACCCGGGAACTGCGCACCGATTTCCCCACCGTACAGTGGGTGGTGCTCAGTTTTCTGCTGGGCATCACCATCTTCATGCTCAGCATGGGCCGCCTGGGCGACTTGATCGGTAAAAAACGAGTCTTCAGCGCCGGCCTGATCCTCTTCGTGATCGGTTCCATCCTCTGCGGGCTGGCTGCCAGCATCTATTGGCTGATCGCTTTTCGCTTCGTGCAGGCCATCGGCGCGGCCATGACCCTGGCCCTGGGCGTGGCCATCGTGGTCGAGACCTGGCCCGCGCGCGAGCGGGGCAAAGCGATCGGCCTCTCCGGCGGCATCATCTCCCTGGGCATCGTCGCCGGCCCCGCCCTGGGCGGACTGATCCTGCAATCCCTCAGTTGGCGCTGGATCTTCTTCGTCAACCTGCCGATCGGCCTGGTCGCCTGGCTGCTGGTGCTGCTCTTCGTCCCCCCCTTGGAGCCGGAGGGGAAGCGCGGGCGCTTCGACTTTCCCGGCGCCTTGCTGATCGGCCTCAGCCTGCTGGCCTTTTCGCTGGCGCTGACCGCAGGCCAGCGGATCGGCTTCACCGCCGGCCCCATCCTCGCCCTTTTCGCCCTCTTCGCCCTGGGATTGGCAGGGTTCGTGTGGGTAGAGCGCCGCTCCGATCATCCCATGATCGACCTGCGCCTGCTGCAAAACCCCGGATTCAGCCTCAACCTCTTCACCGGATTCCTCAGCTTCGTCGCCATCGCCGGCATCACGCTGCTGCTGCCCTTCTACCTCGAGTTGGTGCTGAAGCTGGCGCAGCGGGATGTGGGGCTGCTGATGGCCGTCGCGCCCCTCGTGCTCGGCGTCCTTGGCCCCCTCTCCGGCAGCCTTTCCGATCGCGTCGGCTCGCGCCCGGTGAGCGTGACCGGGCTGCTGCTGCTCCTCGCCGGCTACCTCGCCCTCACCCGGCTGAGCGTACAGAGCCGCCCGCTTGATTTCGTGCTGCTTTTATTGCCCGTGGCCATGGGCATGGGCACATTTCAAAGCCCCAACAACACCGCCATCATGAACGCCGCCCCGCGCCAGCGCCTGGGCGTTGCCTCTGGCATGCTGAGCATGACGCGCACGCTGGGCCAGATCAGCGGGGTGGCGGTGTTGGGCGCGTTCTTCGCCGCCCGCCTGCACGTGCACAGCGGCGCCGCTGTCGATGTTACCTCCGCCGCCCCTGCCCACCTGGTTGCAGCCATGACCGATCAATTCCTCCTGGCCGCTGCCCTGATCGGGGTGGCGTTGGCCATCGCCCTCTGGCGCTGGCGCAGCGAGCGCCGCCCCCTGCCCCCCGTCCCTTCCTCCGTTCACCCCGCCTGATTTTACGATGCCTCACCTCCTGATCCTGGCCCAGCCGGTGCCCCCGCGGGCGCTGGAAGACCTGGGCAGCCTGCGCGACAGCCGCAGCCTCCGCACCCCATTTGGCGAGGCCGGCCCCTTTGCCCGCCGTCGCCCCGCCCACGGCCCCGACCTGTGGATCCTGCCCTATTTTGGCAGCCCCACCCGCACCGACCCGCGCGCGGCCCTGTGGGCGGCCAAAGACCTGGGCGTGCAACGCATCCTGGCCTGGGACAATGTGGTCGGGCTGGATCAGCGCCTCGCCCGCGGGGATAGCGTCCTGCCGGTGGACTACATCGACCACACCAAACACCAGCCCAGCACCTTTTTCGAGAACACCGGCGCCGGCTACATCCAGCAGACCCCCGCCTTCTGTCCCGACATCAGCGCCGCCATCGCCGCGCATCTGCCCGCGGCCCGGCCCGTGATCTATCTGGGGGATGAAGGCCCCCGCCGCGAGACCGCGGCCGAGGCGCGCATGTTTCGGCAATGGGGCGCGCACGTGCGCGGCCTCAACCTGGTGCCGGAAACCTATCTGGCCAAGGAATTGGAGCTTTGTTTTGGGGCGATCGGCGTGGTCACCGCCCTGTCTGCAGATCGGGCCGAGACCGCGCCCGGCGGCGAGGTGCGCATGACCGATCGCGCCCTCTTCGCCATCCTGCCTGCGCTCTTCGCCGCCCTGCCCGATCCGCCGGCCTGCGGCTGCGATCATCTTCAGGCCGGGCCTCGTCAGCGCGGGGTGCTGCCGGGGGACTGGCGGCAGTGGGGATGAGGGCGATGGCCGACGCCTCTCTGGCTGCCCTCAGCGCCTTCGGGGCCGAACTGGTCGAGCGTGGGCTCGTCATGGGCAGCGGCGGCAACCTCAGCCTGCGTGTGGATGATGTGATCCACATCACCCGCTCCGGCGCGCTGCTGCACCAGCTCACCCCGGCTGATTTCGTGTCCCTGCCCATGGAGGCGCCCTTTCCTCCCCCCGTCTCGCCTTCGCCCCGCCCCTCCACCGAGACGCCGATGCATCTGGCCGCGTACCGCGCCCGGCCTGAGGCGAGGGTGGTGATCCACTGCCACCCGCTGCACGCCATCGCCTGGGCCATGCAGGGCCGCGATCTGCCTGCCTGCACTCCCGATTTCGTCCTCTATCTGGGCGCGGCCGCGCCCCTACTGCCCTACGCCCTGCCCGGATCCGCGCATCTGGCCGAATTGGTGGCGCGGGGCCTGGCCGGGCATCCCGTCCTGCTCCTGGGCAACCATGGCCTGCTCGTCACCGGCCCCGACCTGCGCGTGGCCCGGCTGCGCACCCTGCACATCGAAGAGACCGCGCACATCTGCCTGCTGGCCGCGGCCGCGGGCCAGCTGCGCCCCTTGCAGCCCGCCGAGATCGCCGAGATCCTCGCCACTTACGGTCCTTGACCCATCTCCAATCCCCATGGCCCTGCCCCCTCTCGAAGAAAAGCCTCGTTACGTGCGCGACATGTTCGCCGCGGCCGCGCAGCGTTATGATCTGATGAACCGGCTGATGACGCTGGGGCAGGATCAGAAATGGCGGCGACTGGTCGTGGCAGCCTGCGCGCTCCCCCCCGGCGGCCGCCTGCTGGATGTGGCCACCGGCACCGGCGACATCGCCCTCGAAGCCCTGCGCCTGCGTCCCGACATCCACGTGGTGGGCAGCGATTTCACGCGGGCCATGATGCGCGTCGGCCAGAGCAAGGAAGGGGCGGGGCGCATCCCCTTTGTGGAGGCCGACGCCCTGCGCCTGCCCTTCCCCACAGCCAGCTTCGACGCGGCCTGTTCCGGCTTCCTCATGCGCAACGTCACCGATATCCCCGCCGCCTTTGCCGAGCAGCGGCGGGTGGTGCGGCCGGGCGGACGCGTCGTCTGCCTGGAGATCACCCGACCCGCCGCGCCGATCTGGCGCGATCTCTTCCATCTCTACTTCTTTCGCTTCGTCCCTCGCATCACCGCCCTGGTCAGCAGCCACAAGAGCGCCTACACCTATCTGCCTGCCTCCACCCTGGCCTTCCCCCGCCCGCCGCAATTGGCCGAGATCATGCAAGCCGCCGGCCTGCGCCAGGTGCGCTATCGCACCCTGATGTTGGGCACGATCGCGCTGCACGTGGGCGAAGTGTGATACACTACGACCATGAACGCTTCCCGTCTCTTGCAGTTGCGCCCGTCCATACGCCAGGCTATCGCTGCCTATCGCGACCGCATTGCCGCGCAGTACGCAGATGAGGTCGTGACGGTCATTCTCTATGGCTCACAGGCGCGCGGGCATGCGCATCCCGAATCTGACATCGACCTCCTCGTTGTGACCCGCCAGGATAGCCCAGTTTTGCGACAAATGCTTGCCGATCTGGCGTGGGATGTGCAGTTCGAGCATCACGTGATTATCTCGGATCTGGTGCGCAGCCTGGATCAATGGCAACAAATGCAAAGGGAACGCTTTCCGTTTTACCAGAGTATCGAACGGGAGGGAGTGATTCTATAAAAGCCACGCTGGCAAGTGAGTTGCACGACCGCCTGCAGCGACTCGCTATTGAACTGAATCGTTGGGCGGTCGTGCAACTCACTTAGTCGGGCGACCGCCTGCAGCGACTCGCTATTGAACTGAA
>JAANMV010002182.1_pt1 | contig 19639 bp, 17 predicted proteins | sample 7279661 | NCBI WGS metagenome assembly JAANMV01 (sample SAMN14094540, study PRJNA606508) | bioreactor metagenome | isolation source: A lab-scale SPAN reactor treating ammonium-rich wastewater day 121 | place: Ireland: Galway | collected 2017-05-16 | reverse complement strand
TTGTGTGGTTGATCATTGTCCTGTCCTCAGAATGCTGGTGGCTGGTATTGATAAACCGTCATTCTACTGCTTCCTCTTATATTCTGCAACGACTCTATTCATAAATCCATTTCTCTTCCGAGGTTACTGATGATCGGCGGTATTCACGGCAAAATCTTACACATCGACTTGACAACCCGCGCACAATGGGTAGAAAACCCAGCCGATGACGTCTACCGGTTACTGGTGGGCGGCCGGGCCTTGGTGGCGTACCTGCTGCTGCGCGATCTGCCGCCCGGAACCGACCCCCTCAGCCCCGACAACTTGCTCATCTTTGCGCCCGGCATCTTCCAGGGCACCAATTTCCCCGGCGCCGGGCGGCACGGCCTGGGCGGCAAATCTCCCCTCACCGGCGCCATCGCCAGCTCCGAAGTGGGCGGCTGGTGGGGGCACGAATTCAAGCGCACCGGGTATGACGCCCTGGTGATCCATGGCCGGGCAGCAGAGCCGGTGTACCTGTGGATTCAGGATCAGCAGGTCGAAATCCGGCCCGCCGCGCATGTGTGGGGCCAGAAAACAGCCCCGGCGCAGATGGCGTTGCAAGCGGAACTGGGCGATGAGCGCGTGCGCGTGGCCCAGATCGGCCCGGCAGGGGAAAATCTGGTCAAATATGCGGCGGTGATGCACGACATCAACCGGGCCGCGGGGCGCAATGGCCTGGGCGCGCTGATGGGATCGAAGCATCTGAAGGCGGTGGCGGTGCGAGGGACGCTGCGCGTGCCTGTGGCCGAGCGCAAGCCGGTCACCGCCGTGGCCAAGTGGCTGGGCGAGAATTACAAGACCGCGGCGGCGTGGGCTACCTCGCCCGGCCGGGCCACGCAGGATTCGTTGATGCGCTGGGGCGCGGTCGGCGGCCTGCCCACCCACTACTTCAGCCAGCCCCTGTTCGCCGAGCGGGAGCTGCTCAGCGGCGAGCGCAACTATGCCATGTTCCAGGCCGAGCGTGACACCTGTCAGGCCTGCCCCATCGCCTGCAAACAGGTCTTCTCGCACGATGACCCTGATCCGGCCCGCCAGATCGACCCGATCTACGGCGGCCCTGAATATGAAGCCACGGCCGCGTTTGGCTCCAATTGCGGCGTCTCCGACAATGTGGCGGTGAGCAAGGCCAACGAACTGGCCAACGCCAACGGGCTGGACACCATCTCCACCGGCGCCTCCATCGCCTTTGCCATGGAAGCATTCGCCCGGGGCATCATCACCACGGCGGATACAGGCGGGCTGGCCTTCCGTTGGGGCGATGGCGATCTGGTGGTGCGGGCGGTGGAGATGATCGCGCAGCGGCAGGGCTTTGGCGATGTGCTGGCCGAGGGCGTGGCGCGGATGAGCGAGCGTTTCGGCCCGGAAACGGCCGCGTTCAACCTCACCGTGAAAAAACAGGAGCTGCCGATGCACGAGCCGCGCATCAAAGCCGCGCTGGGCGTGGGCTATGCCGTGGCCCCGGTCGGCGCCGATCACATGATGAACATCCACGACACCAACTACACGCGGCCTGGCGGCAGCATCGACCGCGTCAACAGCGCCCTGGAGACGCCGGTGCAGCCCACGCCTTTCCACGTGCTGAACGAAGACAAACTGCGCATCTTCTACACCGAATTGAACTGGCAACACTTCCAGGACTGCGCCGTCACCTGCCATTTCTATCCCTACGATTACCGGCAGATGGCAGACGCGCTCAGCGGCGTCACCGGCCTGACCTACGGCATCCACGACATCCTGGCCGTGGGCGAGCGGGCGCAGACCCTGGCCCGGCTGTTCAACCTGCGCGAGGGCTTCACCGCCGCCGATGACAACCTGCCCAAACGGGTGATAACCGCGTTCGCCAGCGGCCCCCTGGCCGGGATCGAGATCAGCGACGAAACCTTCGCCTGGGCCAGGCGCCGCTATTACGAACTGATGGGCTGGCACCCGGTCACCGGCATCCCCCAACCAGAGCGCCTGCAAGCCCTCCGCCTCACCCCCCTGCTCGACGATGGACGAAGGACGATTGATGATTGACGATGGACGATTGATGATTGATGATTGATGATTGATGATTGATGATTGACGATGGACGAAGGACGATTGACATACGTTTTACGTTTTACGTTTTACGCATCACCCTCCAAGCCCACTGAACACTGAACACTGAACACTGAATACTGAACACTGAATACTGAACACTGCCCCCTGCCCCCCATGTCCCCAACCATCGACCGCATCACCCTTCACCACTATCGCCTGCCCCTGGATCCGCCTTTCCACGCCTCGTGGGACCCGCAGCCGCGGCGCAGCTTCGGGGCCACGATCGTGCGCGTGACCGCCGGAGACTACGAAGGCGTCGGCGCCGGCGACGCCATGCTCGGCTTTGCCGGCCACGAACACCTCTTCCTCGGCCAGGATCCCTTTGCCATCGAACGCCACGTCACCCTGCTCGACAACCTGCAATTTCATTACGGGCGCATGTGGCCCCTGGAGATCGCCCTCTGGGACTTGATGGGCCAGATCAGCGGGCAGCCGCTGTGGAAACTGCTGGGCGGCAGCAGCAACCGCGTGCGGGTATACGCCTCCACCGGCGAGCGGTTGCCCGCGGCGCAGCGCGCGGCCACGGCCCGGACGTTGCGGGACATGGGCTTCCCCGCCCTCAAACTGCGCTTCCACGCCGCCGATCCCCGGCAAGATATCGCCATCGCCGCGGCCGTGCGCGCCGCGGTCGGCCCCGACATGCACATCCTGATCGACGCCAACCAGGGCTGGCGCATGCCCTGGGATGCCTCTGCTCCCTGGGATCTCAAAACCGCGTCCTGGGTGGCCGACGCGCTGGCCGAGCTGGATGTGTTCTGGCTGGAAGAACCGCTGCACCGTCATGATTATGTCAATCTAGCGGCATTGCGGCGGCGGTCGCGGGTGCGCATTGCCGGGGGCGAAGGCAACCGCGATTTCGCCGAGCTGCACCAGTACCTGGCCCACGGCTCGCTTGATGTCTACCAGCCCGATGTGGCCTGGAGCACCGGCATCCTGCGCGGCTGCCAGTTGGCCCGCGCGGTGCAGGCCGCGTCCGCGCTCTATTCGCCGCACACCTGGGGCGATGGCCTCGTCTTGCTGGCCAACCTGCACGTGTCCGCGGCCCTGTCGCAGGCCCCCTTCATCGAATTCCCCTTCGATCCGCCGGCGTGGACGCCGCAGCGCCGCGATTTCATCCTGCCGCAGCCCCTGCTGCCCGAACCGGACGGCTTCGTCACCCTGCCCCACGCCCCCGGCCTGGGCGTCACCCTCGACTGGCAAGCCCTGGCCCCCCTGCAAACCTAACCCCCACCCCAACCAACCCACCAACCAACCTACCAACCCATGAACATCCATGCCGCCGTCCTCCACGCTGCTGGCGAACCCTTCGTCATCGAAACCCTCGAACTAGAACCCCCGCGCGACGGCGAAGTCCTGGTCAAGATCGCCGCGGCCGGCATCTGCCATTCCGACTGGCACCTCGTCACCGGCGACACCAAGCACCCCTTTCCGGTCGTGCCCGGGCACGAGGGCGCGGGCGTGGTGCAGGCGGTGGGCGCGGGCGTCACCGACTTGCAGCCGGGCGATCACGTCATCCTCAACTGGGCGCCGAGTTGCGGGCATTGTTTCTACTGCCTGCACGACCGCCCCAGCCTGTGCGAAACCTACGTGGGGCCGCTGTGGGCCGGCACCATGCTGGATGGCAGCACCCGCTTCAGCCGAGAAGGCCGGCCCTACTACCACTTCAGCGCCCTGGGCTGCTTCGCCGAGGCGGTGGTCGTGCCCCGGCCCTGCTGCGTGCCTGTGGCCGCGGATGTGCCCCTGACCGTGGCCGCGTTGGTGGGCTGCGCCGTCACCACCGGCGTGGGCGCGGCGCTGAACACCGCCGCGATCCGGCCGGGCAGCACCGTGGCCGTGTTTGGGGCCGGCGGCGTGGGCTTGAGCATCATCATGGCCGCGCAGTTGGCCGGGGCCGGGCAGATCATCGCCGTAGACAAAGCCGCGGCCAAGGCCCAGATCGCGCGTGACTGCGGCGCTACCGCCTTCCTCACCCCCGGCCCCGGCCTGATCGAAGAGATCCGGGCGCGCAGCGGCGGCCGCGGGGCCGACTATGTGTTCGAAGCCATCGGCATCCCCGCGGTGCAGGAGCAGTGCCTGGCCGCGGTGCGGCCGGGCGGCCTGGTGGTGCTGGTGGGCGTCTCGGCCATGGGCTCGGCCACCAACCTGCCGGGAGCAATCCTCACCCGCCAGGAAAAAACCGTGACCGGCTCCTATTACGGCTCGGCCAACACCGCCCGCGACTTTCCCCGCTTTCTCGAACTCTACCGCCGCGGCCGGCTGGATCTGGATCGTCTGGTCAGCCAGACCTACCGGTTGCACGAAATCAACCAGGCTTACGCCGACATGCTCGCCGGCGCCAATGCCCGCGGGGTGATCCTGTTCGATTGAAGAGGGGCGTAAACGGCGCTGCCCGCAGAAACGCCCCATTTTGCAGCCACGGCAAGACGTGCTATACTCGCCCCACCTTTTTTCCAGGGGCACGAAGTAGACTGACGGAGGGCGTTGCCTATCCTCCGCCGGCAGGTGTGCCAGGCCCGACGGCCTGTTGCGTTTCGTTGCTCGAACCCCACACGGACACGCGAAGATGCCCAGCCTCCACTCTGGCCCTCGCCAACCCCATACGCACCTCACCACCGCTCCTCAGTCCGCGCCCAGCCCAGGCGCCGAATCCACGCGTTCCCCGGAGGGGGCGCGCTCCCTGCCGCAGGAGGTAACCGATCGCCGCGATCTCTCGTCTCGCACCCGCCTTTTGTCCCTTCTTCATTCCCACATCACCATCACAAGGAGTCTATGATGAACAAACCGCAAATCGACAAGAAGAAGCTGGAAGCCATCCATCCCTACATTCCAGCAGCGTATGAACTGTTGGAACAAAAACGCATCTCGCGGCGCGAATTCATCCGCACCGCCACCTTGCTGGGGATGACGGCAGGCTTCGCCAGTTTTGCCGCGGCCTGCGCCGGCGCGCCTGCCACCCAGGCGCCCCCTGCCGCCCAAGACACCCCGGCTGCCGCCAGCGGCATCAAGCGCGGGGGCGTGTGGCGGGCTTCGATGCGCTTGCAGCTTCTCGACCATCCCGCCCGTCTCTCCTGGGTGGAAGGCGCCAACATCGTCCGCCAGACCAACGAGTATCTGTCCGAGACCGGGCCGGACAACATCACCCGCCCCTATCTGCTCGACCGCTGGGAAGCCAGCGCCGACGTCAAAACCTGGGATCTGTATCTGAAACAGGGGATCAAGTTCAACAACGGCGATACCTTCACCGCCGACGATGTGATCTTCACCATGAAAGAATGGCTGAATCCCGATGTCGGTTCCTCGATGCTGGGGCTGCTCTCCGCCCTGGAAAGCAGCGCCAATATCGACAAGGTGGATGATTATCATATCCGCCTGCACCTGAACACGGGCGACATCGCCATCCCCGAATACCTCTTCCACTATCCGGCGGTGATCCTGCATCGCGGGTTCGAGGGGGACATCGTCAAAAAACCGGTGGGCACCGGCGCCTTCACCCTGCAAGAATACGCCGAGGGTGAGCGGGCCGTGTTCAAACGCCGCAGCGATTACTGGCAGATGGGCGCGGATGGCCAATCCCTGCCCTATCTCGATGAACTGATCTTCGTCTCCACCGACAAGGATGCCGGCGTCGCGGCCCTGCAATCGGGCCAGGTCGACACCCTCTACGACCCCCGCCCCTCCGATTTCCAGGCGCTGAAAGATGTCAGCGGCCTGACGGTGCGCCCGGTCAGCACGGCCCAGTGTCTGGTCCTGCGCATGCGCGTGGATCTGGAGCCGTGGAGCGACAACCGCGTGCGCACCGCCCTCAAACTGTGCCAGGATCGGGCCAAGATCTTGCAGCTCAGCTACTTCGGCGAGGGCGCGCTCTCGCTGGATGCGCACATGGCCCCCATCCATCCCGAATACTGCGAGCGCCCCATCCCCGGCTACCAGCCCGACGAGGCGCGCAAGCTGTTGGAAGCCTACGCCGCGGAGAAAGGCATCTCTCTGCCCCTGAAAGTCACCCTGGCCACCAAGAACGATCAGGCGGAACCGGAGATCTCGCAGGCGCTGAAGGAACTGGCCGCGCCCGCGGGGTTCGACATCACCCTGGATATCACCGATCCGGGCGGCTACTGGGATCGCTGGACCGAGGTTGATCTGGGCATCACCTCCTGGACGCACCGCCCCCTGGCCACCATGGTGCTGCCCCTGGCCTACACCGAGGAGTCGATCGGCGCCTGGAACGAAACCCGTTGGTTCGACGAGGAATTCACCACGCTGCTGCGCCAGGCCCAGGCCACGCTGGATGTGGAAGCCCGCCGCGCCATCATGTGCAAGCTGGAAGACATCATGCAGGATCGGGGGCCGATCGGTAACTCCTACTGGAAGAACGTGTGGAACATCACCCGTTCCGAGTTCCAGAACGTGAAAGCGCACCCCACCGCCTACTACCTGATGAACGACGTCTGGAAGGACGCTTAATCCACCCCGCAAACGCTGACGCAGGGGCGGTCGGCTCGTCCAGCCGCCCCTGCGTCGGCGTCCCAGCCCTCGCCGCCCTGAAAAGAGGGCGCCGCCGCCCTGATCAAGGAGGGCACCCATGGCCCGATTCATCATCCGCAGCCTGATCGGCACCGTCGTGACCATGTTGTTGGTATCGGCGACGCTGTTTTTTCTGTTGGAGGTGGGGAGTGGGGATGTCACCGTCAAAATCTTGGGGATCGAATCGACCCCGGAGCAACGCGCTTCCTACCGCGCCCAGTTGGGGCTGGACGCGCCGGCGTGGCAGCGCTATCTGGACTGGCTGATCGGCAATGATCGCCGGGCCAGCACGCTGGTGGGCTACCCCCTGCGCACGATCAAAAATGAACAGACCGGAGAGGCGGAATGGTGGGCCGATGTGAACGGCCAATTCACCCGCTGGCAATTGAAGGAGGGGCGGCTGTTTGAATTGCGCCGCCAGCCGAATGGCTCGGCCACAGAGCACCTGACCAGCGGCGGATGGGAAGCGGATGAAACGGGGGCGGAGGTCTTCTGGGGGGTGGATCGAGACAATCGGGCGGTGAAATGGGTGCGCGGTTCCGGCGAGACGGTGTGGATCCGCACCAAAGCCGGGTTTCGCCGGGAAGGGGATGGCCCCCGTGAGTACATCCCCCTGCGCAAGGGGCTGACCCGCGGGGACGCGGGGCAATCGCTGCAGACCGGGCGGCCGGTGGCCGTCACCCTCTTCCCGCGCGTGCGCAATACCCTGGTGCTGGCGGGCGTGGCCTTTCTCATCGTCATGCCCCTGGCCCTCTTTTTCGGCATCCTGGCCGGGATCAACGAAGGTAAGCCGCTGGATCGCTTCATTTCCGTCACCAGTCTGGGCGCGACCGCCACGCCTGAGTTCGTCACCGGCGTATTTCTGATCCTGATCTTCGGGGTGTGGCTGCGCGTGCTGCCGGCCGCGTCGATCTTCACCAGCGCCGACGCCATTTTCCGCGACCCCACCCTGTTGGCCCTGCCGGTGATGACCTTGACCGCGGTGGAACTGGGCTATGTGGCCCGGATGACCCGCGCCAGCATGGTGGAGGTGATGGCCGCGCCCTACATCCGCACGGCGATCATCAAGGGCATGCCCTACCCCCGCGTGGTGTTGCGCCACGCCCTGCGCAACGCCCTCATGGCCCCGATCACGGTGATCATGCTGCATGTAAACTGGCTGATCGGCGGCGTGGTGGTGGTGGAGGTGATCTTCGGCTTCCCCGGTCTGGGCAAATATATCTATGATTCGGCGATTTTCGGCGATTTCAATGCCGTCGAAGCCGCAGCCATGCTCACCGTTACTATCGCCGTAATCACCCGCATCCTCGGCGATTTGGCCTATACCTTCCTCAACCCGCGGATTCGATACGCTTAATCAGTATTCAGTATTCAGTGTTCAGTATTCAGTGTTCAGTTCACATGATGTGTCATTGTGAGCGCAGCGAAGCAATCTCCAAGGTGATTCGTCAATTTTGTGGGTGTCAATCAGCGTTGGGGATTGCTTCGGGGCTATCGCCCCTCGCAATGACAAAATAAGATGAATTGTTACCCGAATACCAAATACCGAACACTGAATACTGAATACTGAATACTGAATACTGAATACTGAATACTGAATACTGAATACTGAATACTGAATACTGAATACTGACCACTGACCACTGACCACTGACCACTGGAGCCTTCTATGACCGTAGCACAAACAACCGCAGGCGTTTCCCGCCGGCCTGCACGGCTGCAACAATGGTGGCAAGGCATTTCCATCATCTTCGAGTCGCGCGTAGCCACGGTCGGACTGAGCATCGTCCTGTTTTGGCTGATCATCGGCCTCCTCTCCCTGTTCTGGACGCCCTACCCCCCCAATTCCTCCCTCTTCGCCCAGAACCTGCGCCCCAATCCCACCAACTGGCTGGGCACCGACCACCTGGGCCGGGATATCGCCAGCCGGCTGATGCAGGGCACGCAGGTCATCCTGCTGAAAACCCGTCTGCCCGACGGCAATATCGTCATCCCCGGCGGCGTGGCCATCTGGGGCGTGTTGGGCTCGCTGCTGCTGGGCTCGGTGCTGGGCCTGAATGCCGGGTATCGCGGGGGCTGGTGGGATCAGGCCATCATGCAAGTGCTGGATGCACTGATCGCCTTCCCGGTGATCGTGCTCTATCTGGTGGTCATCGCCGCCCTGGGTCAGGGCGACCTGGTGGTAGTCCTGGCAATCACCATCACCGGCGCGCCGGGGGTGGCGCGGCTGGTGCGCAGCCTCACCCTCGACATCAAGACGCGTGACTACATCCGCGCCGCCGAAACACGGGGCGAAAACGTCTGGTACATCCTGTTCCGCGAGATCCTGCCCAACGCCCGCGGGCCTCTGCTCGTCGATGCCATGCTGCGGGTGGGCTACGCCATCTTCGCCATCGGCACCCTCGGCTTCCTCGGCATCGGCCTGCCCCCGCCCGACCCGGACTGGGGGAACATGGTCAACGACGCCCGCGCCGGCGGCCGCCTCTTCTCCAACCCCATCGCCATGATCTGGCCCGCCGCGGCCATTGCCTCGCTGGTGATTGGCCTCAACCTCTTTGCCGATGGCCTGCGCGAAGAGATCACCCGCTACCAAAAATAGAGGAGCGCCATGACCGTGGAAAGAAAAGCACCCCCCGTGCTCAAGCTGGATGATGTCGCCGTGGCCTACAAGGTGCGGGGCGGCGAGATCGAGGCAGTACAAAATGTTTCCTTCGATATTCACCGTGGGGAATCGCATGGCATCGTCGGCGAATCGGGCTGCGGCAAGAGCACCGTCTCCTGGGCCATCCTCAATTTCCTGGGCGCCAACGGTTATGTCAAACGGGGCCGCATCCTTTTCCAGGGCCAGGATCTGGTGAGCAAAAAGGGAGAGGAATTGCGCAAACTGCGCGGCGACCAGATCGCCATGGTCTACCAGGACCCGATGCAGGCGCTGAACCCCTCCATGCGCCTGGGCGACCAGTTGAAAGAGGCGCTGACCGTGCACCGCGGCCTCGGCGCCAAAGAAGCAGAGCGGCGCTGCATCGACATGCTGGAGCGGGTGTACATGCCCGACGCCGCCAACGTCATGCGCCGTTATCCCCATCAGATTTCGGGCGGCCAGCAGCAGCGCGTGGTCATTGCCATGGCCCTGCTCAACAACCCCGCCCTGCTGATCATGGATGAACCCACCACCGCCCTGGATGTGACGGTGGAGGCGGCGGTGCTGGACCTGATCGCGGACTTGCGCCGCGATTTCGACACCGCCATCATGTACATCACCCACAACCTGGGCGTGGTGGCGCGCGTCTGCACCAAAATCGGGGTGATGTACGCCGGCGAGATGGTGGAACGGGGCACCATCGCCGCGGTGTACGAACGCCCACAGCACCCCTACACCCAGGGCTTGCTGCGCTGCGTGCCCAAATTGGGCGCGGACAAGGCCAGCAGCCTGCTCTATCCCATTCGCGGGCGCGTGCCCCCGCCCAACAGCCGCCCCGCCGGCTGCGTGTTCGGCCCCCGCTGCGATTATCGGCGCGAGCGATGCATCCAAGAGCGCCCCGCCCTGCGCACCCTGGCCAACGGCGTGCAGGTGCGCTGCCACTTCGCCGAAGAGATCGACCCCGCCGCCTGGCAGCCCTCGGAAGAGATCGAACTGCCCACCGTGAAGAAACGGGAAGAGGAGCGGGCGCCGATCCTGGAAGTGAAAAATCTGACCAAATACTATCCCGTCAGCGGCTCCTCCCTCAAGGATGTGCTGGGATTGGGCGAGAAACGGCAGGTGAGGGCGGTGGAAAACGTCAGTTTCGCCGTGCCCAAGGGCGCCACCCTGGGCATCGTGGGCGAATCGGGCTGCGGCAAGAGCACCCTGATCAAAACCATCATCGGCCTGGAGAACAGCACCGCCGGCAAAGCCGAATTCCTCGGCTTCGACATCACCGGCGACATCACCACCCGCGACGCCAAGCTGATCCAAGAGTTGCAAATGGTCTTCCAAAATCCAGATTCGACCATGAACCCCTCCTACACCATTGGCCAGCAGATCGCCCGGCCCATGCTGCGCTTCGGCGTGGCGCCCAAAGCGCAGGTGCGGCAGGAGGTGGTGAAACTCTTACAGGCGATGCGCCTGGGCGAAAACTACTACGACCGCCTGCCCCGACAACTCAGCGGGGGCGAGAAACAGCGCGTCGGCATCGCCCGCGCCCTCGCCAGCCGCCCCGACCTGGTGCTGTGCGATGAGCCGGTCAGCGCCCTCGATGTCTCGGTGCAGGCCGCCATCCTCAACCTGCTGCTGCAAGTGCAGAGCGACCTCGACACCACGCTGATCTTCATCGCCCATGACCTCAGCGTCGTCCGCTTCTTCTCCGACAGCGTGGCCGTGATGTATCTGGGGCAGATCATGGAGATCGGCCCCGCCGACGCCATCTACGCCCCCCCCTATCACCCCTACACCGAGGCCCTGCTCTCCGCCGTCCCCATCCCCGACCCCAAAGCGCAGCAAAAACAGATCCGCCTGGAAGGGAGCGTGCCCAGCGCCCTGAACCCGCCCAGCGGCTGCCGCTTCCACACCCGCTGTCCCCGCCGCCCCTTTGCCCCGGAAGGGGGCCAGGTGTGCGAAACCACCGCCCCGCCCTGGCAAGAAGTGGCAACAGGGCACCGCATCCTCTGCCACATCCCCCCCGAAACCCTGCGCTCCTTCGATCCCGTGATCGCACCCTGACGTTTTCACGTTCCCTGCCTGAGAGGTTTCCCATGCTGGTCAAAGACCGAATGACCCGACACCCGATCCTGATCTCGCCCACCACCCTGGCCACCGAGGCCCAGAACATCATGGCCGAGAACAACATCCGGCACCTACCGGTGGCCGGGGATGGCAAACGCCTGCTGGGGCTGATCACCCGGCAGCAGTTGGCCATGAAACCGGACGATCTCGGCAGCCTCAACGTGTGGGAGATCTCCCGCTACCTGGGCCGGCTGACCGCGGCCAAGATCATGCTGCGCGCAGAACAGGTGATCACCATCTCCCCTGACCGCACCATCGAACGCGCCGCCCGCATCCTCACCGACAACAAAATCGGCTGCCTGCCGGTGGTGGAAGATGACCAGGTGGTGATCGGCATCCTCACCGAGACCGACATGCTGCAGGCCTTCCAGGAAATGCTGGGCCTCCCCTCCGAGGGGGTGCGGGTGACGATGCGCATGCCCAATCGCAAGGGCGAATTCAACAAACTCACCACGGTCATAGCCCAGAAGGGCTGGGGGATCATGGGCATTGGCAGCTTTCCCAGCCCCCGCCGGCCCGATTCCTACGACATGGTGCTGAAGATCCCCCATGTCGGCGTCGAGGAAGTGCAGGCCGCGCTCGCTCAGGTGCCGGATCAAGAGATTATCGACATCCGCACCGTGGCCTGACTGCGCACACCGACATGGCTGCCCCCACCCTGCCCCGCATCACCCAGGTGCAGATCGCCAGGGAACAGGCCGCGGCTGACGCCGACGGCCTGCAACCGGTCGCCGCCATCGGCCTGGTGTTGGAGGATGGCTTCACTGCCTGGGCCGCGTGCGGCCCCGACGCCGCCCCCGACCTGATCAGGGCCCATCTCGACCCCCTGCTGCTGGGCCAGCGCCTGACCAACTTCCGCCACCTGGCCGCGCGGGTAGAAGGGGTGCAGCAGCAGGTGGAGGTGGTCGCGGCAGCGCCGCCGGCGGAGGGGAGGGGCGGCCTCTCGCGCCGCCAGCTTCTGACAGGGCGGCTGCGGGACGAGCACACAGCCGCGTCGCCCCCGCCGGCCCGGATCGAGATGCACCCGCTGCCGGCCGGGCTTCGTTTCGGGGCCAGCCTGGCCCTGCTGGCGGCGGTGGCGCACGCCCAGGGCCGCACCCCCGCCGCGCAACTGGCCGCCGAGTATGGGCTGCCCCCGCCCGCGGCCCCGCTGGCCCCGCCTGCGGCCCCGCCTGCGGGCCCGCCAGCGGCTCTGCCCCCCCTGTTGCCCTGGCTGGCGCCCGCCGACGTGCCCACCCTCCCCCACTTCTACGGCCCCGGCGTAGCCGCCGCCGGCATCAGCTTTGCCGGCAGCGACGCGGGCGAAAGCATCGGCGCCGAAGCCGTGGCCCTGCAAAGCGCCATCCGCCTGCTGGCCCCCCTGCTGGCGGGCCTGGCCCCGCCGCCTGTGCTCTACCTCGATCTGGCCGGCGGACTGGCAACGCAGACGGGCAGGCAATCGGGCAAGATGTTGGGCGCGCTGTGGGGATTGGAGCGCCTGCTCACACCCGCCCGCCTCTGGATCGGCGACCCGGCAATCGACGCCGGAGGGCGCAGCGACCATGGCCTGCTGCATCTGCTGCTGGAACTGCTGCGCGCGCGCAAAATGGAGACGCAGATCGTGGCCCGCGCCGGCCTGCACACCCTGACCGATATCGAAGAGATGCTGGCAGCCAAAGTGGCGCACCTGCTGGTGATCGAACCGGCCCGTCTGGGCGGTCTGAACCAGACCTTCGCCGCGGCGGAATGGTGCCGGACGCGGAACGTGGGCGTGATCCTGGGCGGCGCCGGCTGGGGCGCGCTGACCACCGCCGAGATGATGGTGCAAGCAGCGCTGGCCCTGCGCCCCGCCGCCCTGGAGACGCCCCATTTCCTGAGCGGGGCCGCGGGGCTGCTGCTGATGCAGCGCTTGGTCGCCGCAGCCGCGGCCTGATCCTTGCTTGGGAATGAAAATTACAGCATGTTTGTCAGTTTTTTGTCAAACTATTGCAAAGATTTTAAAATAACCACCCACCTCCGCCGCCCCTTTCAAAACCCCCGCCGCTGACCCTGCCAGGGAGGCGGCGTCCCCGCCTTGAACTCCTCCACACTCGGCCCCCCCAATTTCTGCAGCCGCCAGACCCCGTACAGGTAGGTAACGACCAGCAAAAGCACCGTAGCCGGCCACCCCAACGCCAGATTCAGCCAGGCCAGCCGATCCGCCTGCGCGTTCTGGAAGAAAAAGGCCTGCGCAACCAGCCGCACCCCAAAATAGAGCGCCCACAACCAGGTGATCTCGCTGTAGGCGGGGCGCACCTGCGGATGCCAATACCATTGCAGCGGCCAGCGCCGGGCCAGATAACTGGTCCAGGCCACCAGCGGCCGCCCCGCCAGGTTGCTGGCCACCGCCAGCAGCAGGCTGAGGCCGCCGGTGAAGATGCCGGGCAGGAAAAATCCCTCCGCCCGGTCGAGCCAACGGGCAAGGAGAAAAGCAACCGCCGCCCCCGCGGCCCCGCCAAAGGCAAAGAGCGCCGATTCCCGCCGCCGCCAGCGCCGCAGCCCCAGCAGCAACGCCAAAACCAATGCCGCGGCCATGGCTGCATCGAACCCGGCCAGGGCATTGACAATCACGAACAGCACCGGCGGCGTCACCGCATCGATCACCTTGCTGCGGCCTAGCACCACCGTGCGGAATTCCTCCACAAGTTCATGCCATTTGTTCATTCTTGCTCCTTGGAATGATGAAGCGAATTTCAGTGTTCAGTATTCAGTGTTCAGTATTCAGTATTCAGTATTCAGCCGGTCTTTGGCAAATCACGTCCCCCCTAACCCCTGACACTTGACACTTGACACTTGACACCTGCCCCCCTGCCCCCCTGCCCATGAAAATCGGAATCGTCGGCGCCGGATTTGTCGGCGCTACTGCTGCCTATGCCCTGGTCATGCGCGGTGTCGGCCGCGAGGTGGTGCTGGTGGATAAAAATATCCCCCGCGCCCAGGCCGAAGCGGATGACATCTATCACGCCGTGCCCTTCGCCCACCCCTTGCAAGTCAGCGCCGGCGATTATGACAAGCTGAAGGGTTGCCGCGTGGTCGTCATCGCCGCCGGCGTGGCCCAGCGCCCCAACGAAACCCGGCTGGAACTGCTGGCCCGCAACGCCGCCATCTTCAGCGCCGTCATCCCCGCCATCCTCGAACAGACCCCGCAAGCCGTGCTGGTGGTGGCCACCAACCCGGTGGATGTGATGACCCATCTGGCCGCGCACTACGCCGCCGCCCATGGCCTCCCCGCCGAACGGGTGATCGGCTCCGGCACCACCCTCGACACCGCCCGCTTCCGCGCCCTGCTGGGCCAGCATCTGGGCGTCGATTCGCAGTACGTGCACGGCTACGTCGTCGGCGAGCATGGCGACTCGGAAGTGCTGGCCTGGTCAAGCGTGCGCGTAGGCGGCATGCACCTGCCCGATTTCTGCGCCCTGCAAGGCATCACCCTGGACGCCGCGGCCAAGGCCGAGATCGACGCCCGCGTACGCAGGGCCGCGTACCACATCATCGCCGGCAAAGGCGCCACCTATTATGGCATCGGCAGCGCCATTGCCCGCATTGTCGAAGTCATCCTCAACGATGAGCGGGCCGTGCTAACCGTCTGCTCGCGCATGCCCGAAGTCGCCGGTGTGCGCGATGTCACCCTGGCCCTGCCCCACCTGGTCGGCGGCGATGGCGTCCTCGCCACCCTGCACCTACCCCTGGACGCCGCCGAGCAGGCTCAGCTCGCGGCCAGCGCCGGCATCATCCGCGCCGCCATCGACGCACTCAGCCCCTCTCTCTGAACCCTCTCTCTGATCTCGCACCCACAAGGAGCCGGCATGACACTGCGCATCGTCACCGACAGCACCTGCGATCTGCCCCCGCACCTGATCGCCGAACTGGGCATCACCGTCATCCCCCTCTTCATCAACGTCGGCAGCCAGGGCTACCGCGATGGCATCGACATGACCCGCGAGGCCTTCTACACCGGGCTGCCCACCTTCCGCCCCCACCCCACCACCGCCGCGCCTGGCGCCGAGGCCTTTCAGGCGGTCTATGAACGCCTGGCCGCACAGGGCGCCACCGCCATCCTCTCCATCCACATCGCCGAAGCGCTCAGCGCCACGGTCAATGTCGCCCGCATCGCCGCCCGCGAGACCACGGCCCTGCCGGTAACAGTGCTCGATTCCGGCCAGCTCACCCTGGGCCTGGGGTTCATGGCCCAGATGGCCGCCCAGGCCGCGGCCGCGGGCGCGCCCCTGGCCGAGATCAGCGCCCTGCTGGAAGATCAGAGCCGCCGCACGCATGTGATCGCCGCGCTCGACACCCTCGAATACCTGCGCCGCAGCGGGCGCATGAATGGCGTGGTGGCCGGGCTGGGCAGCCTGCTGCAGATCAAGCCGATCCTGAAGATGCACCGCGGCCAGCCCACTTCGGAGCGGGTGCGCACCCGCGCGGCGGCGCAGCAACGCCTGCTGGCCCTGCTGGCCGAGATCGGCGAGCTGGAGCGGGCGGCGCTGGTGCACACCCACTCACCGCAGACTGCCGAAGCCCTGCGGGGGCAGGGCCTGTCCCTCCTGCCCGCCGGCGACATCCCCTCCGTCGATATCACCCCCGTACTCGGCGCGCATCTCGGCCCCAACGCCGCCGGCTTCGCCGTCGTCAGCCGCTGACCCCCACCCCACGCACCCCGCACCCCGCCCATGAACTTCCTGCAACTCTACCTCAGCGCCGGCCTGCTCATCCTCGGCCTCATGACCCTGTTGTGGCTGCTCAGCCTGCGGCTGAAAGATGCCAGCATCGTCGATCCCTTCTGGGGCAGCGGCTTTGTAATCACGGCCTGGTTCTATTTCGCCCTCACTCCCGACGGCTTCCCCGCCCGCAAATGGCTCATCGTCCTGCTCACCACGGTGTGGGGACTGCGCCTCTCCCTCTATCTGCTGTGGCGCAACCATGGCAAAGGGGAGGATTTCCGCTATCGCGCCTGGCGGCAGGAGGAGGGATCGCGCTGGTGGTGGTTCAGCTTTTTCAAAGTCTTCCTGCTGCAAGGCGTGCTGATGTGGATCATCTCTGCCCCCCTGCTCGCCGCCCAGATCAGCCCCACGCCTGCCCGCATCACCCTGCTCGATGATCTGGCCGTCGTGATCTGGGCCATCGGCTTCTTCTTCGAAGCGATGGGCGACTGGCAACTGGCCCGGTTCAAGGCCAACCCGGCCAACAAGGGCAAGCTGCTCACCACCGGCGTGTGGCGCTACACCCGCCACCCCAACTACTTCGGCGACGCCGCCCAATGGTGGGGCTTCTACAGCATCGCTCTGGCCGCGGGCGGCTGGTTCACCCTCTTCAGCCCCCTGCTCATGACCTACTTCCTGCGCTACGTCTCCGGCGTGACCATGCTGGAAAAGAGCCTGAAGCCGGCCAAACCGGGCTACGCCGAATACGTCGCCCGCACCAACGCCTTCATCCCCTGGTTTCCCAAAAAATAATGATTGATGATTGATGATTGATGATTAATCGTCAATCGTCAATCGTCAATCGTCAATCATTAATCATCGATTATTGCGCTTATGAACACTTCAAAACGATGGCATGTGGCCGCGTGGCCGCCCCTGGCCTGGCTGGAGACGGCGATCAAGCTGCTGGCGCTGGCGTTGGGCATCGCTGCCCTCTTGCGCGCCCTCGCCGCCGGCGGCCTTACCCTGCCCACCGGCCCCACCTTGCTGCAATTCCTGATCCTGCTGTTGCTTTCGCTGGGGTTGATCGCGGCGATCTTCGATCGCCTGGCCGGCCGTGAGATCATCGCCATGATCTTCGTGCTGCTGAACAACCTGGGGCACTGGGGCATGACCCTGGCCCTGGCCGCGGGCGTGACCGCGCCCGTGGCCCTGTTCGCGGCGCTGATGCTGCTGGGCGATCTGGTCAAGATCCTGTTCATCCGCCGCCACAGCTTCACCGTGCGCGGCTATTCTCCCGCCCTGCTCTACGGTCTCACCTCGACCTACATCCTGGGCTACGCTGCCCTGCTCCTCCTCGAATGGTTGAAATGACTATGAAACTTGCCAAACTCATCGCCCTGCTCGGTTTGCTGGCCATGACCGCTGCCCTCATCTACGGCTTCACCATCGGCGACTTCAGCGGCGAAGGCAGCCAACTGCTGGCCATGCCCTGGGGCATCGTCTCCCTGGTCGATCTCTATACCGGCTTCATCCTCTTCTCCGGCTGGATTCTCTATCGCGAAGCCTCGGCGGCCCGCGCCCTGCCCTGGGTCGTGGCCATGATGATCCTCGGCTTCTGGACTGCCAGCCTCTACGCCCTGCTGGCCCTGATCCGCAGCCAGGGCGACTGGCAACGCTTCTGGCTGGGCGCCAGGGCAACCCATGCTCGCTAAAGCCGGGCGGGCGCTCGACGCCGCCCTCGATGCCACCGTCCTGCTCAGTTACCCGCGGCTGGGCTACACCCTGCGCCGGCCCTTCTGGCATGCGCAAGATCTGGCCGTGGACATGGCCGGGATGCACATCCTCATCACCGGCGGCAACGCCGGGCTGGGCTACGCCGCGGCCGCGGGGCTGGCCCGACTGGGCGCCACCCTGCACCTGCTGGCGCGCAGCCCCGAACGGGGCGAACAGGCCCGGCAACGCCTGATCGCCGCCGCCGCTGACCGCGTGCACCTGCACGTCGTCGATGTCAGCGACCTGGACAGCGTGCGCGGTTTTGCCGCCGACTTCCTGGCCGCGGGCCATCCCCTGGATGTGCTGATCCACAATGCCGGCGTGCTCCTGCCCCATCGCCAGACCTCGGCCCAGGGCATCGAGCTGACCTGGGCCACGAATGTGATCGGGCCCTTCCTGCTCACCGCCCTGCTCCAGCCCCGGCTGATCGCCTCGGCCCCGGCGCGGGTGATCTTCGTCTCCTCCGGCGGCATGTACACGCAGCGCCTCGACCTCAGCGACTGGGCAGGGACCCGGGGCGCCTTCGACGGCGTGCGCGCCTATGCCCAGACCAAACGGGCGCAGGTGATCCTCAGCGAACTGTGGGCCGAACGCCTGGCCGGGCAGGGGGTCAGCGTCAACGCCATGCATCCCGGCTGGGCCGATACACCCGGGCTGTCCGTCTCTCTGCCCCGTTTCCACCGGCTGCTGAAACCGGCCCTGCGCACGCCCGCCCAAGGCGCGGATACATTGATCTGGCTGGCGGCTGCGCCCCATCTGCAAACCGAAACCGGGCGCTTCTGGTTCGACCGTCGCGCCCGGCCCACTCACAAACTGGCCCGCACGCACAGCCCCGCGGGCGACCGCGCCCTACTCTGGCAACTCTGCTGCGAACAGAGCGGCCTCACCTCTCACCCACTCTCCTTTTCCCCACGTTCCGGAGGATCTTCATGACCCGCTCACCCCTACGCCAGGCGCTGGTGCTGATCAGCATCCTGGCCACCCTCGTCATCAATGCCCTGGCCAACGCCCTGCCCCTCAACGGCCTGCAAACCGGCGATATCTCCGACCGCTTCCAGGTCTATTTCGTCCCCGCCGGCTATGTCTTCTCAATCTGGGGCCTGATCTACCTCGGCCTCATCGCCTACGCCATCTATCAAGCCCTGCCCGCGCAGCGCAGCAATTCGCGCCTGGCCGCCATCGATGGCCTCGTCGTGGCCGGGGCCGCGGCCAACAGCGCCTGGATCTTCCTCTGGCACTACGAGCGATTCCCCCTGACCCTGGTGGCCATGCTGGTATTGCTGGCCACGCTGATCGGCGTCTACCTGAACCTGAACATCCGCCGCGGCCAGGCGCCGGCGCAGGAACGCTGGCTGGTGCACACGCCCTTCAGCATCTATTTAGGCTGGATCACCGTCGCCACCATCGCCAATATCACCTCCCTACTCGATTATCTGAACTGGAATGGCTGGGGCATCGCGCCAGAGACCTGGTTCCTGATCGTGCTGGCCGCGGCCCTGGCGATTGCCGGGCTGATGGCCCGCAGCCGGGGGGATGTGGCCTATCTATTGGTGCTGGTGTGGGCCTTTGTCGGCATCGCAGTCAAACACGCGGGCGTCCCCCTCGTCAGCGCTACCGCCTGGATCGCAACCGGGGCAGTTGCCCTCCTCATCGCTCTCATCCTCCTGCGCGGCGGCAAGCGAGCCCTCCCCTTGACCCCGGCCTGACGTCCAAACCGGCAAAACCTGAACAAAAACGCACGGGCGGCACAGATGCCGCCCGTTTGCGCGCCTGAAACCTGAACAAAAACGCACGGGCGGCACAGATGCCGCCCGTTTGC
>JAANMV010002180.1_pt1 | contig 19657 bp, 8 predicted proteins | sample 7279661 | NCBI WGS metagenome assembly JAANMV01 (sample SAMN14094540, study PRJNA606508) | bioreactor metagenome | isolation source: A lab-scale SPAN reactor treating ammonium-rich wastewater day 121 | place: Ireland: Galway | collected 2017-05-16 | reverse complement strand
AAGGGGTATGGAAAAAGAGCGTGGTGGTCCGTGAGGGATCACGCTCCCCTTTGCCACGGGATTCCAGAGCCTCACGCTTGGTGGTTTCGTCCTGCTCACGGAGAACTTCCAGGCCGGCGATCATGGCCCGCCGGTCATGCAGCATCGCCGCCAGAACAGAGCGTTCCGCTTCCGGACTGAAAGGAAGACTTCGTGATACGGCAGTATCAGCCATGAAAATAAGAACCTGTAGTGACAGCCAAGAAATTCAGCTCATTTTCGGGAATTCCCTAAGTGGGTTCTCCCCCCGATATAAACCATCATCCGACGAGTCCCAGGCCGGGTCAAGTGTTTTGTGGCAGTCGGCCGCTTTTTCACCCTCCACTCACAGGATGGCAACAGGCGGATCTGTGAACAAACTCATTAAGATCAGAGATATCAACGGGTTGCCGTAATATCATGAAAGGATGACAGTGTCTGCCGGTGCGGCGCACAAATGAACTGGCCCCTCAGGGAGGTCGGATGAATGCAGCTCGAGAAGCTGCAGGCTGGCCTGACCATTTTCCACCGCCACGAAGGTGTGCTGTGTGACTTCGCCAAGGTAGACAGATTTCGAACGAACAGCAGGCAGCAGATTCATTCCTTCGATGGGCCCTTCAGAGATCCTGATGGCCTCAGGGCGGATGCTCACCAGAACCTGCTGGCCGCCTGTCAGGGGCTGGTTCGAGGCTCCTCTCCAGGTCAGATCAAGATCCTTGAGTTTGAGAAGGTACAATCCGCTTCCAGACTCCTTTTCAAGGACTTGAGCGGCAAGGAAGTTGGTTTCTCCAAGAAATTCGGCGGTGAATCGATTGGCCGGCTGGCAGTAGAGTTCTTTCGGTGTTCCAATCTGCTCGATGTTGCCATCACGAAGAATCGCGCACCGATCCGCCATGGCGAGCGCTTCCTTCTGGTCATGGGTGACATAGACTGCGGTGTGGCCAAGGTCTTTGATCAGGGAGCGGATTTCAGACCGCATTTCAAGGCGCAGGCGCGCATCCAGATTGGAGAGAGGTTCATCAAGCAGCACGAGCTCCGGCCGGATCACCAGCGCACGCGCCAGAGCCACTCGCTGCTGCTGCCCCCCGGAGAGCTGGACTGGCCGCCGGCCGATATATTCACCCAGATGAACCAGATCGAGAGCCTCCTGAACCCGGCTGAGACACTCTTTTGACGAAACACCCCTCACCTCCAGGCCAAATGCCACATTCTCTCCCACAGTCATGTGCGGCCAGAGGGCATAGTTCTGGAAAACCATGCCGGAGTTTCTTTTCTCGGGGGGAACACCCTTCATCTCCCGCCCATCAAAAAGGATCCGGCCGGAGTCCGCTTCCTCGAATCCAGCCAGCAGGCGCAGGAGGGTGGTCTTGCCACATCCGGAAGGGCCCAGCAGAAAGAAGAATTCGCCCTCTTCGATTTCAAGGCCGATGTTCTGCAGGGCGATGGTTTTTCCGTATGACTTCCGGATCGCTTCGAGGCGGACTTTCACGATGAGGTTTCTTTCTCGAAAGAGCCAATCTGCACCTGCAAGGGTTCTGTTGCCAGCAGGTGAACATCCCTCTGGGGATAAGGCATGAGGATCCCGGCTTCGCGGAAGTGGCTGTCGATCATGAAGCGGATATCGCTTTCGACCACACTCAGGTCAGTCCCCGGAAGTGTCTGGATCCAGAATTGAAGCTGGAATTCCAGTCCATCAGCTCCGAAGTTCCGTAATAGAACCACTGGATCTGGTTTTTTCAGGACTTTGCCATGATCATCAGCGGCTTTCCGGAGGATTTTAGCCACCTCACGGGTCGTGGAACCATACTGGACCGGCACAGTCACCTGGACACGCACTTTATCATCGGTCCGGGTCCGGTTGACCACATTGTTCTGAAGAAGAAAACTGTTGGGAATGAATATGTCGATATTATTCCCGGTGCGAACATGGGTGCAACGCGGGCCGATCCGGATGACTGTGCCCACATTGTTCGCGGAATATTCAATCTGATCGCCCTCCTGAATGGGGCGCTCGATCAACAGGATCAGCCCACTGATAAAATTGCTGATGATGTGCTGGCTGCCGAAACCGAGACCGATGGCCAGCGCACCACCAAGGAACGCAAACAAGGTCAGGGGGACATCGGCGACTTTCAGGGCGACAAGAGTCGCCAGAGCCAGTGTGAGATAATACGTCAGGGATTTGAGTATGGAGGCAGTGCCAACCGGCAATGGCAGGCGGTTCAGAACCCTCTGCTCTAGAGCACGGGTCGCACGGCGCGACACCCAGATGCCCACGATGAAAAGGAAGATGGCGGTGATGAGCTTCTGGACAGTCAAGGGGTTGTCCTTCGATTCGGTCAGTTCTTTATTCCAGACCGCTGAAAGGAATGAGCCCAGCAGGGAAAACCATTCTCCGATTCGCCAGCCGGCCTGCTCTTCGGCGATTTCGCTGATGAACCGGGTATAGAGGCGCCAGGCCTCTTCCATGCTCAGGCCGTTTTCCTCTTCGAGGCGAATCAGATTTTCCAGATGGCGTTTCTGTTCGCCGAGCCAGCGCAGGACCTGAGACCCGGCTTCTTTCGAAGCCGCTGTTTTTTCTTCAAGGGAGCGAAGTTCTCTCCGCAAATCCGAAACAAGCGCCATCTGCGGTGGATGTTCGAGATCGCATTGGGCGCGCATCTGGGTGGCCTCATCGGCCCAGGCTTTCATCTCCTGCGGGGTGGCTTCGCGGTTGATGACGCGGTAACGGTACTCCCAGACTTTTTTCATGTCTGCGAGCCGTTGCAGGCGATCCCCCAGGGTGGCGATTTCACGCTGCCGGGTGGCGCGCTCACGCCGCCGTGCTTCCACCTCTTCGCGCAGGGCCTGATCCGGCTCTGCAGTGGCATCCATCCGTTCGGTCGCTTTGGACAGGCGTGATTCGGCAGTGGCCTTTTCTGATTCGGCAGTCTGTTTGCGTGCCTGGAGATCCTTCTCCCGCTTCTCGATCTGGGTGACAACTTCAATGAGATCCTGGCGGGTAAAGAGCGCCTGTTCCTTCCACCACTCCACTTTTTTCTTGAGGATGGCCAGACGAATCTGGTAGATCTCCTGGTCAAGTTTCTCATTGCCCAGTTCGATGTCCCTCAAACGGACTGTTTCCGAAGCTGAACGGCTATCCGCGATGGCGGTCAACAGTTTTTCATTGAGGAGAACAGCCTGAGGTGTGTCTTTGGCGCCTTCAGCGGCATCCCGGGACTGGCGGCGTGCTTTTTCGGTTTCATCAAAGGCCTTGCGTGCATCATCGAGCGAGCTCTGGCGGGCATCGACACGGCTTTTGACAGTCTTTCCCCGTTCAGTTTCCGCGGAAAGCTCATCCCGCATCTTTTCCAGCCCGAGGAAAGTGGGGCGGGAATCAGCCGTCGTGCCGATCACCCCCTGATTGTTTTCAGCCTCAGCCTTCTCCTTGGAGGCCTGCAGGGTCTGGCGTGCCTGGAGAGCGGTGGCCTGCTGGCTGTAGGACAATGCGATTCTCTGAAGCAGTTCCAGCCGACGTGCCAGGGTCCCCTTGATCTCGGAGGTGTCGGTTGCGCTGAAAGTTTTGATCGACTGGCTGACAGCCTGGATTTCCTGAGCCACCTGATCCTGTTTCGGTTTGAATGGATCCACAACCGCCGGGGTGGGAGCAGGAGTTGGAGGAACGGTGGGTGTTACCTGCCCAAATATTGGTTGGGACAGCAGTCCACACCAGGCCAGAGCCAGGAAAAAACTGAAAAAATGATGCAAGGCCGGTTTTCTTTTCACTTCTATCCTCAGAGGGTTGGTTTAATATAGGTTTCGGCGGATGGTTCTGACAACACCGGCCCGCAGGAGAAGAATTCCGGGTGGCGGGCAGCGGTTTCCCCATGCTTGTGGAGGCAGAAACAAATGAGTCTGTTGCGATGGTGGCTGTTTCTCGAAATGATCGCCCTGGCTGGCTGGCCGATCGTTGCCGGGCTGTTTCCGGCACTCAAAGACCGTGGGATCAGCCTGGCGCGCATCACCGGCCTGGTCCTCTTCGCTTATCCGGTGTGGCTGCTGTCGCATGGGGTTGCTTCTTTCGGTGGGGCATTGATCACTTTCTGTCTGCTGCTTCTGGTGATAACCGCCCTGGCGCTGTATCTCACCCGCTGGAAGACCTGGAGGGAGATATTCAGTTCTCCAAGGGAAATTATTTTCTCAGAAATCATCTATCTGGCCGCCTTTTTCGGACTGGCCCTGATCCGTTCGTTCAATCCGGAGATCGAGGGGATGTGGAAAGGGGGAGGGTCCGAGAAATTCATGGACCTGAACTTTGTCAACAGCATCCTGAGCAGCAGCCAGTTTCCTCCAAATGATAACTGGCTGGCCGGTTATCCGATCAACTACTACTACTATGGTTATTATCTGGCCGCGCTGCTGACCCGTGTGACGGGTGTCCTGCCGCATGTGGGTTACAACCTGATGGTAGTCACCGTGTATGCGTTGGCAATTCAGGGGCTGTGGGGGTTGCTGCGGAACCTCGGCTGCCGCTGGTATTTGGCACTGGCCGGAGTTTATTTCGCTTTCTTCGCCACCAATCTCAAAGCCCCCTGGATCGGACTGTATCCACCAAAGGCCGGTGAGAATTTCATCCCCTGGGAATCCAGCCGGATCATCAACCTTCCAAATGACCGCACCATAAACGAATACCCCTGGTTTTCATTCCTGTGGGGGGATCCGCATGGCCACCTCTCGGCATTGCCATTGCAGGCTGCCCTTCTGGGTTGCTGCTGGGGAGCGCTGCAGAACCTGCAGAGTGTGAGCGCCTGGAAGCAGGTGGCTACCGCTCTGGTTTTTTCGCTTCTGTATGGCTCGCTGGTGGCTGCCAATGCCTGGGATCTGCCGGCTTTCGCGCTGCTGCTGCTGGCCAGCCCACTGGCGGGAGTTTCATTCAGCCGCCAATCGAAAGAGCTGCTCTATGGTGTGGGGCTGGCTGCCCTCGGGGTAATCGGTCTTGGGCTTTCCCGGCTTGGATTTCCATTGGGGTTGTGCTGTTTCTTTCTGGCAGCCGGAGGGATTCTGATTCTTTTTTTCGCAACCCTCAGGCCGGAGCTTCGGCTGGGTGGCATTCTGATATTGCGAATCGCCGCAATATCTGCGGTGTTCGGGGCCTTCTTCCTTCCATTCTTTTCTTACTTTGTCCCTCCGACAGCGGGGTATAACCATGTGCCATGGGAAGTCAAAAGCCCCATCGATCTGTTTCTGCTGATCCTTGGGAGCTTCTTTGCGATTCTGGCCCTGCCTCTGCTGGAAAGGGCCTGGGGAGCATGTCGGTCCGGGAAGGTTTCGGCGATCCGCAATATCACAATGGCAGTCCTGGTTCTGGCCTGGGCGGCAGGGCTGGTCTTCCTGCGCAACAGGACCGGGACAGTGGCGGCGACACTGACACCCGCTTTTCTGTTGACTTTCTTTCTGCTGGCTTCCATCTGGGCTTGCCGGGCCTGGTTCGAACCAGAAAATCCTGGAGATGAAGAAGAAAACACACGGGACCGATACATTCTGGTCCTGCTGTTTCTCGCTTTGGGCCTGATCCTGGGTTGTGAGTTTGTAGCGGTCAAGGATTTTTATGGCCAGGACAGCATGCGCCTGAACACAGTCTTCAAGTTTCACATGCAGGGATGGATCCTGCTGTCGGTCGTGGTGGCTTTCTGCACAGAACGTTTTCTGTGGAGCCTGAGGTTGTCTCTGCCGGGTGTTTGGGGGATCGGCTGCCGCACACTTCAAACAGTTCTCATCATGGCCTTGATGGTCTGGACACTGCTGGGAACCTGGAAGGTGATGGAAGCCAAATGCTCCAACTTCAGCACCTCACCGACCCTTGATGGCCTGGCCTATGCCCTTCCGGAAAAAGGTGGGGCTGACAGCCCCGGGGGCGGGCGTGAAATGAGCAGCGAGGATGCGCGAGCCATCCTGTGGCTGCTGGATCTGCAACGCTTCGAGCCGGATGCCAAACGGCTGATCCTCGAATCCCCGGGAGATCCCTACTCGATCTTCGGCCGTGTTTCAGCCTTCAGCGGGATTCCCACCCTGATCGGGGTGCCCAACCATGAAGGCATCTGGAACCGTGGAAAACCCGAAGCCCTCGAGGCCATGAGCAAGCGCCAGCGGGATGTGGAGACCCTCTACCGGACCTCCGATTTCCGCAAGGCGCGCGACCTGCTCGACAATTACAAAGTCTCTCATGTGTTTTTCGGAACAGTCGAAAAAATGAAATATGGTTCGGCGGCAGAAAAAAAGTTCAAAAAATATATGAAGGAGCTGCGCTCCTTCGGCGGCACAACGATTTATGCCGGGTATCAGGACATCCCAATCACCGAGGAGGAGCTGCTTCCGGAAGAAATTCCGCCTCGCTCCCTTGCGAATGTGCGACCAATTCAGGATCCCAGCCACCCGCTCGATCAGCCGAGAGGCGTTACAGTGGGGGCCGATGGGACCCTGTATGTGTGCAACAGCAAGAAAGGCACAGTCGATCTCTACTCCCTGGAGGGCGGTTACCTGCGATCGATCGGGTCTCCGGGAACCACACCCGGGAGCGGAGAGCTCAATCCGGAATATTCGGGACCAGGCGGAGTGGCTGTGGATGCGGATGGGACCGTGTCTGTGGCTGACACCTGGAACCACAGAATCGCATTTTTCGGCCCCGATGGAACCTACATGCGCGAGATCAAGGGAGATTTCTGGGGGCCGCGGAACCTCGCTTTCTATGACAGCAATCTGGTTGTCGCAGACACCGGAAAACACCGACTGGCAGTCTTCAACCGTCAGGGAGCGATGGTTCGTTCGGTTGGGGACAAAGGGGAATTGACCGGCCAGTTTATCGAGCCGGTCGGCCTGGCTGTGATCGGAGACCGCCTGTATGTCGCCGATGTCGGGAACCAGCGGGTTCAGGTGTTCGACCGGAATTATGCCCCGGTGCTGGAGTTCGGGGTCCTCGGATGGGAGGACCAGGTGGGCACAGAACCCTACATGACCAGTGATGATCAGCAGACTCTGTGGCTGACCGACTCCGGGAAGAACCGTTTGCAAAGGTACTCGGCCGAAGGCCGCCTTCTCGGGATTTATGGCCCGGGGGCTTCCCCCACCGGGCCACTGAGCACACCGAAAGGGATTGCGCACTTCCAGGGGAATCTGATCCTGGGTGATTTCGGAAAGAACCGGCTGCTGGTGTGGAAAATCGAATAAGGGCTGGATACAGGCGTGTGAATAACAGCCAGGCTTCTTAAAAGCGCCTGAGGGCCTCCGGAAAGGTGCGCTTCTGATGTTGCATCGGCAGCCCATCCCAGAGGGTCGCAGGAGGAACGATTGTCAGAATATTGTTGGCGCGTGTGGTTTCATCCACAATCCCATCCGGATCGATTTCCAGCTCGATCCGCCTGACACCCGGCACCAGCAGAACCGGAACTGCCTTTGGATTGAGGGGGTGGGCAACCGGCAGCAGCGGGGCAATGCGTGGAGCATCGGTCTCGAAAAACTTGCCGGATTCATCCTCACCCCAGTAGCGGTAAAGCAGGGAGCATGTGACCGAACGGGTTTCACCGAAGTTGCACAGCGGGACCTCGAGGATGGCGGCACGGTCCGCGGGGGCCAGAAGCGCACGGAAGGCCGCCAGGCTGCCCAGCTCGGCATGGGTCGGATCGGCCACCCAGCTGGCTGGCACGGGCCGGATCCGCGAAAAATCGACATGCGCTTCGGTTGTCTCCCGGATCAGCCCCCAGCCCAGATCGGCTTTTTCGAGAATGCGGATTGACTTGTGAGCTGCATTATCGTTTTCATCGGTCTCCGCAATGGTTTTCTCAGGGTCGGCCTTAACCACAATCTCCCTCAATCCGGTTCCTTCCCAGAGATCCCAGCGCAGACGGACCCGTTTTTCTTCCCCTGGTGAAAGGCGCTCGATCCGCGCCCCAGGGTAGTTGGCAAAGTTCGGAAGTGGTTTGTCATCATTGGAAAAAGCGGCAACCCGGATATCCCTGGCGGTTGCGGTTCCGCTGTTCACCACCGAAGCCTGAATGAAGATGGTTTCCCCACTGCGGGGTGAATCCTTTTCAAAATGGATGCGATCTTCACTGACCACGAGGTTCGGAAGCCCGCTGGGCTGTGGATCATTCCAGCCCGGGCGAGGAATATCCTCCAGGTCGATCCCCAGCCATCCGGCCTGCATCCCCGATGGGGCGCTGGCGGATTCGATGAACGCACCCAGAAGGAGTTTTTTCAGGTCGCGGGCCTCAGGCAGGGTGACTTCATAGACTCCCGCAGAGATCTGTTCCGGCTGATTCCAGGAGAAATCCTCACGCATGTCATCGCCCACCTGCCAGCAGGCTTTCACCCGCATCTGCCTGAAATCTTCAGGCAGGCTGAAACGGACTGCCAAGGAACCATCCGGGTTCCATTTCAGTCCCTGTGGAAGGAGAAGCATAGATGGCAAGGACTGGACTTCCTCGAGCGGATCCCCAAACAGGTTGAACATTTCGACCGCCTGGTTGGGCATCCCCGCCAGCAGGCACTGGATCTTGCCTCCCCACAGGATCGCTCCAAACTCACCGATTCCTGCGCGGACATGGAGATCCAGGCAGCTTTTGAGAAGAGCCAGGTGGTCACTCGGAAGCCCACGGCCCGAGGAGGTGACCAGCCCCAGGCAGCCTCCATGCGGAGAGAAGAGCAGTTCCTCCGCCAGCCCCACACTCCATTTCGGGATTTCCACAAAATCAAATCTCCCGACATCACAGGTCATCATGAAGGCCAGAGGGCAGCAGTCCTGGTTAGTCAGGCTCGGAATGTCACTGAACTTGCTGCCTCCTCCAAAGAGAATCCGTTCATGGCCCAGCACATTGAGTCCGCTGTGGCCGAAATAAATGAACAGCGAAGCCCCCTGCGAAAGGGAGGCACGGACCGCCTGGTTGCACTCCGGGCTGATTTTCCCGTAATCCAATGGAGCGCTGGCTTTTCGAGCTTCCTCGCGGATGCGCGAGAGATGAATGCCATAGTAAAAATTATCGACAAAGGGGTAATCACGAACCCGGATATGATCCAGCCGGCGGGATAAAGGGAGGGACTGATGGAAGGTTTCCGTGCTGTGTTTCTCGAAGGGGGGGTTGTCATCGGTCACCCACACGATCCGTGTGGGGCTTTGTCGGCTGTGCAGATTCACCTGCCTTTTCCGCTTGGAAAGATAATCCTCCAGGTGCCGGACAGTCTGGCAGGGAATTCTTCCTAAGAACCAGTTCCCGATACGGTCATTGGGGGCCCCCTCGATGAACCACAGGTCATTCGGGAAATCGGGATGGATGTCTGTGTGGAGGGAGGGAGTCCAGCTGGGGACCTTGCCATTCAAAGCAAACCGATCCCAGTAATCCCAGGTGGAATCACCCGCCAGCAGCACAGAAAAAGGCTGCGGATCGGCCCAGTTCTTTTCGACCCATCCCAGAAAATTCCGAAGTCCAAAGGGTGAAAATTGTCCTCCCGAAAACAGATCGAAGATCTGCTCGAGGTCTATCCAGGCAGACTTGAAGCCCCTTTGGTTATCCATCTCGATCAACTGGTTCAACTGCTCTTTGAATACCGCAGGTGAAATGACCAGCTGGTCTGCCTGAGGATGCTGAGCCAGCCACTGGGGGGGATGGTACAGACTGATATTGTCGACCGGCTGGAATTCACCAGCCAGGTGCAGTTCCCGGATGGGATGCAGGCTGACAACCTGAAGAAAAGAACCCTCCCTTTGAGGCTCCAGCCGCAGCCATTCACCATCGTATTGCAGTGCAAAGACCATCGGAGGGGAGAGCTCCGGGGGAGCCTGGATCCGGAAGACACCAGGTACCGGACCCGGCCAGGAATATGCACAATTGGTGCCCTGCCAGATCAGCGGCTGGCTCATGGACAGTTCGAGCGAATCCAGATAGAGCGGATTTCTGGGCTTGTCGGCAGGCTGGTATTTGATTGCCAGGGGGGATCTGGATTTTCCTGCCTCGAGGGTGAATTGCAGTCGAATACCAATTTCATCTTTGCCGGAGGATTGAACATAAGCGCAGGTCGAATCCCCTGCCATGATGGCGCATTCATCCTGTTTCAGGCTGTCTTCCTGTGAATAGCCTTCCTTCAGGCTGGAGCCGAACAGCAGGTTGAAGGAACCCTGAACAGGCTGGGAGCTGGCCGCCCACAGTGGAGGAAGGGGAATGTGAATCTCGTTGCCCCGATCGTTTTCAAAAGCCTGATCCACCCAGAAACGTGCCTGCTGCAGGGTGCGTTCGCCCCCCTCCGCAAACACCCGATCCTCCCCGATTCGGAGGTGAATCACCCCGGTGGCATGGACCGGAAGCCCTGTGGCAGGTTCGGGAGGCGTGTCTGGGGGCTGAGGGGCCAGGCCACCCGATGACAGCCAGAAGCACTCTTTCGGATCGGTCGGAGAAACCGTCGCCGGAGCATAAAAGATGATTTCATCACCAGGCTCGAGAGGGCCTGCCGCATGATCCTCTTTATTTTTCCTCTGCAGGAACAAGGTCGATTTCAGGTCATGGGGATTGATACCGGTTTCCTGGCCCGCATCCAGGTTCGTTCCGGTTTCGAGTGAAAACAGTGGGGCGCGGCGGGTGAAAGTGAGCGCTTCGAAGGGAATGCCTTTCCCGAGTTTTTCTATCACCTGCTCGGCGGGAATACTGTGCCAGCCTTCGCGGGAAGTGCGAATTTTCAGGGCAGGCTGAAACCAGGCCGGGGGAATGGGCGGTTGTCCAGTGGATGCGCGAGGATGCAGGCAGCATGGCAGATCCTCCGCATTGACAACAAACGGAGACAGGGTCTTTATCAGGAGCGGGTTCACAGGCCGAACTGTTGCAAATGGAGAAGCACAGAACAGATGGATGGTGGCTGTTTCAATCAGCGCAGAATCGACCCCGGGAATCCCACTGAGGGTGGTGACCGGGCGAAACTCCACCTGAATCAGCCTTGCGCCCCGATACTCACCGATCGATTCAGCATTGAGCCGGTCATTGAATGATATTGTTTCCGGTGGGGTGGCATTCAGGACACGCTGGCCGCCCTTCAGCAAAACAGGCGCGGAGCCTTCACAGGTGACCGACTTGATTCCACCCGGTGGCGCAACCACAACACATCGGAACCTTTCTCCATTGCCAGGGAGCTCGCCTTCACGCGATTTGCATCTGAAGGCCAGATGGATCGAATCAGATTCACTGGAAATCAGGCTGAAACAGTCAGAGACAAAAGGTGAGGATGGCTTGAGAACAGCCTCTTCGGGAACAGCAGACCATTGCCCCAGCTCAGCCGGGCTGTGTGACGGCTGAGTCGCCCCCAGACCAGCCGACAGAAGGTTCGCCAGAAAAAGCAGGGGGAGGACAGAAAAATGAAATTTAATCATGCCCATCCTTCCCGGGAAAAGGCGGTCCTGTAACTGTCATGCGCCCCCTGGCCGGCAGAAACTCAGCGCGCCAGATAAACATGCACTCCCAACGGCTCGAATGAATCTTCAATCCATCCCTCGGAATTCAGGGTTGCGGTGCGATTTTCCCCCAGGACTTCAAATATGCGCGCCTTTGAATCGGCTACGGCGATGCGTGCTTTCGCCGCCTCATTGCGTGTGGCATTCAGGGAAATCACCAGGATGCTGCCATCGGGCGCCTGCTTGCGGACCGCACGGACCCTTCCTCCTTCGCTGATCACTTCCGGCTTCTGCCCTAAGCCCTCCGCCAGGATATGGGGTTCGATCCGATGGACCTCTGCGATGAACTGCTTCTGGGCTTCCCACAGCGCTGGATCATCGGTCGGCAGGTGGTAATCCCCCCAGCGATGCGCATACCACAGCAGCCCCTTCACACCTTCCAGCAGGGCCAGGTAGGACATGAAGCGGTGTTCCTGAGGAGTGGGGGCGCGATCGCTTGGCCAGCGGAAGGTTTGGCCGCAGTGCCAGACCGGACGATCCTTCCCGGTGATTCGATAAGCCTTGGCGATATTTGCGCCGACATCCTGAATGGTGCCATTGGAGATGGGATAGGTGTCCACAGCAAGGACATCACAGCAGCGCCCGAAGGTTTCATATCCGCGGGGATCGGTGATGACCAGGTAAGCCGGGCGGGATGGGTCGAGGCGGTGAACCAGCTGATAAGCCCTGTAAATGCCCATCAGGTCCAGCTTGTTATACTCCGGTTCGTCCGCCAGCATCCAGCACAGCACCGCGGGATGGTTCTTGCAGGCCTCGATGGTTTCTCCCAGTTCTTTCAAATAGGCCTCATCATCGCCATGGAAAGGAACAGCCGCCATCAGGCCCGCTTCCGCCACCTTATCCAGGGCATCGGGGCCGGCAGTCACAAAGTTGAAGCCAATCTCTTTGAGCAGGGCATAATCCTCGGGCCGTGCGCCATAACAGCCGATGGGGAGGAATGGTTTGCCATCACGCCGCATGGCGAGATCCTGGCCCAGCATCTCGGGAAGGGCCTCTCGAGGAATATTCCCTTTCAGATAGGATTTCTCGGAGGTAATCATGCGGCCATCTTTCAGAGGAAACGAAGCCTTGACGATTAACAGGCCGTCATCGAACCCTGAAAGAGGGAATTTCTGCTCCAGTCCCGGAGGGCCGGACAGCGAGGCCAGCAGCTCGCCTCCCTTGTTGTAGATGTCGATCCGGCCTCGTGCGCCGGGATTCAATGTCACTATTTTGTATGGGGCACCGAAGGTCACCACAAGATCATCATCGAGCGAGACCACAGTGAGTTTCTTATGAGTTTCGATATTGGCTTCGATGTCCCGGAGTGTCTGGTGGTAATCCAGCAGACGTGCCGAAAAGCCCCAGTCACCGGTTCCCTCCTCCACTTTGATCAGGAGCCGGTTGATGCCTTTCCTGAGCTGGATGGGGATATAATCCGTATCCTTTCCCAGCCACCTTCCGGTCAGGAAGTCATGCACCATCTCTCCATTCACAAAAACGCGAACTCCATCATTGCTCCCGAGTGAAAGGATCGCCGGTGTGTCCGAGGCAGAGTCGATGTGGCAAAAAGCATACGCCACCACCAGATCATTCGGCTTGAACAGATTCTCGAAAGAAATCAGTTCCTCTTTGGACTGGATGCGGTCCCAGTGGAACATGCGATTGGATTCTTCTTCGCGGAATGAGTCGCCCTCTTTGGGATCAGCTGCTGCTTCCCCCCCTGCCGGCAACAGGAGGTCATTAAAATATCCGGAACAGCGACGGTCATGCTTGAAATCGATCGGATTGGCATCCGGAGCATTCGGGAAAGGGCCGCACACCAGCCAGTCGCGGATAAAATCGGATTTTCCCGGAAACGGTACTGTGGGTGTTTGACCGAACACCACCAACGGTGCAAAGAGAATGGAAAAAATCAAGACCAACCGGAAAGCATTCATCAGGATCACCTCATCAAGGGGGTTTCAATCGCACTCAAGGGTTCCTATCGTTTCACAAAATGTCGGTCATCGTCCAGAATGCATGGAAAAGTGAACAATCGGAATCATTCACGATCCGGACAGTGAGCATAAAAGCGGATCCTGAGGAGGAAGAAACCAAGTGTCTGTCAAAGTAATTGGAATCATAACCAGCCTCCTGGTGGCAATGCCCACCTGGGCGGCTTATGAGAAAGATGCCTGGGTCACATCCCAGGCCTACCCTGATTTTCATGTGGTTGTTTCAGCCAGCGCTTCTGTCAGCGAAAAATTTGCTGCATCCGAATTCTGCAATTACTGGAAGAAAACTACCGGCCATGAAATCCAATCCTCGACCCAGGCCATGGAAAAAAAAGTGAATGTCTGGATCGGCAAGGAGGGAATCCCGCCTTACCTGCTGGATGGAATCCTGATCGATGATTTCGGGGATGAGGATTTTATGATCCGCAGCCGGAATCGTGGAGATACCCGTAAGATCCAATCGGACCACCTCTTCATCCTGGGAGGGCGGAAGCGTGGAACGCTGTATGGGGTGTATGAGTTTTTCGAAAAAGTCATGGGGGTTCGCTGGCTGACCCCTGAGTTTACCTGGATTCCACCCGCGGCGCCGGACTCTATTCAGGTCCAGGATTTCGCTTACTCCCCCCCCTTTGAATACCGTGAGACCAATTACCGCGCCTTTGTGCAGAATCCATACTTCGCACTGGTTCATCGCTTGAATGGCCATCACCTGGATATTCCCGAGGAATGGGGTGGCCATATCGCATACACCAAGGCGGGTTATGCGCACACATTCCATAACCTTGTTTCTCCAGTGGAATATGGCCAGTCCCACCCGGATTATTTCTCGGAGATCAAGGGGGAACGCCACATCACGCCCCACTCCACCCAGCTCGATCTGACCCACCCGGATGTTTTCAAACTGGTGGTGGAAAAGACAGAGAACATTTTGGAGAATGCTGCTCCCAATGAAAAAATCTCCAGCATCTCACAGATGGATTGGCCCTATTGGTGTGAATCCTGGCCGATGCGCACGATCGATGAGCTCGAGGGAGCGCATTCCGGCAGCCTGATTCGGTTCATCAACGAAGTCGCGGATGCTGTTGCAGTCCGATTTCCAGATATTTTAATCGACACCTTCGCTTATACCTTCACCCGGAAACCTCCCCGGTTTGCACGTCCACGAAACAATGTCATTGTGCGCCTGTGTTCTATCGAGTGTGATTTCGCCAGGCCGCTCTCGGATTCGAAAAGCCGCCTGAACCGTGCCTTTCGAAAAGACCTGCAGGGGTGGGCACGCATCACGAAGAACCTGTATGTGTGGGATTACACACAAAACTGGTATTGTTTTCAGGGGCCGCATCCCAACTTCCATGTCATCCAGCCGAATTTGAAATTCCTGTCCGATAATGGGGTCAAAGGTGTTTTCGAGCAGGCCAGCCCGGTTTCCCCGCACAGTGATTTCGAATACCTCAAGGGATACCTGATTGCCGAATCGTTGTGGAATCCCCGCCTGGACTGGGAAGAGGCATTCAATGAATTTGTCGATCTCTATTATCGCGATGCCGCTCCCTACATCCGGGAATATATTGCATTGATCACCACCAAAGCTCAGAAAAGCACTCAGCCAATGACGATCTTTTCGAAAATGGAGTGGATGGATGGCGACACGGTTGTGGCTGCCGAGAGTATCTTCCAGCGGGCCTTTGCAGCCATCCAGAATGATGAAATCCGTGAAAGACTGAAAATTGCCCACCTTCCTGTGCAGTATGCCGCTCTGGTGTGTCCGCCGCATGTGGAGATCGCTACCGGTTCATACATCCTGACACGCCCGCCGAGCCAGACCTTCGATGAATACTGGAACATGATCCAGTCCTATGGGATCACCCATCTGCAGGATACCCCCATCGACGAACTGCGCACCCGTTTGAACGGAACCACCCCGCCCCGCCATGAGGCAATCCCGATCGTCCGTCTCCAGAGTCCTTTTTCGGAGGTCTGGATCACTCCGACACTGGGTGGAGCTGTCCGGCGCTGGCTGGATCAACGTTACCATATCGAGGTTTTCAATGGCTTCGAAAATCCCACCAGCAACCAGTGGATCTGGCAGGAGTGGGAGCTGATGGATCCGGACAACCCGGCTCCTGAAAAATCCCTGGCCTCCAGCTACCAGGTCATCCAGCAGAACACCCACTCAGTCGTGCTCCAGGCGGGCCTGCCCAATGGATTGGTGCTCACACGGACCATGACTCTGGATATGAATGCCCCAGTCCTGGCTTATACGCTCGGCATCCATAACACCAGCTCGCAAGCAGTCCTCCCACGTTTGAAAATCCATCCGGAAATCTGGACCCAGGGGAGCAAGCACCCGGAGCTGTGGGTAAAAGACAAAGACGGCTGGGTGGAAAAAGAGATGGAACCTTCCGGAACAGAGGACATCCATAGGGGAACCCTCGATCCGGAGGGAATCCTCAGCTGGGCGATGCGGATCTCCTCGAGGAGCACGATCCTGGTGAATGCAATTGAATCTTCTGAACTGGAAGCTCTGGCGTATTACCACAATCCGGAAAAAGACCATCTGAATCTGGAGCTGATCCCGAAGCAGACGCCTCTCGCTCCCGGAGAAAAAAGGGAAATTCACTCAAAGTATGAGGTCGTCGAACGGCTCGGGATGGATGATAATTTTGTCCGGACATCCCAGACAAAACGTTGATCGCCTTTTCGAAATGTAATCTCCTGCCCTGTGAGGATCCCTGAGCGATGCGTCTGGCAATCGCCTGGAAGGCCCTTTCGGAATGTGCTTCGCATCGGGTGCTGCTGGATATCCTGGCAGAGGAGCACAATCATCGGCTGCTGGCATTGATCGAAGGGGAAATGCCCACAGAAGGAATCAGCCCCGAGATCACCTGTCATCCAGCACGAACCCTTCATTTTGGGCATCCCACCCTCGATCTCCTCTCCGGCTGGATGGAGGCATTCAATCAGTTTAGCCCCGAGGTGTTGCTGGCTTTCTATGAGCCTTACAGCCTCCAGGCTACAGTCTTCTCGAAATGGGCCATAAAACGAAAGATCCCCATTATTTTCCTGTCGTGCCAGAATATCGACCGTAAACTTCCTCTGCCTTTCTGCTGGATGGAAAAAAACTGCTTAAGCCATGCACAGGGGGGCTGGTTTCTGAACAGGGAAGCGGCCCAGCGTGCGCGAAAGCGCGGGTTTCGCGGAGTCGAGGCCGTGATCCCATTGGGGGTTCCGAAGGAGCTGTTCGATTTTCCAATCCGGAAATATGACCTCACATCCCCCCTGCAGGTGGGCTTTGTGGGGCGCCTGGTTCCTGAGAAAGGAGTGGAAGATCTTTTCGCTGCCTGTGCTCAAATAACCTGCGTGGTCCATATCGCAGGTGAAGGCCCCTGTTGGTCAGAGCTCGAATCCCTTGCAACCCGTTTGGGATTGAGTGTAGTCTGGCATGGCCAAATAAGCGGCCAGGCATTGCTGGATTTTTACAGGACCATCGAGGTGCTCGTGCTTCCCTCCCGAACCACCCCGACCTGGAAGGAACAATTCGGCCGGGTGCTTGCAGAAGCCATGGCTGCCGGAGTTCCGGTTATCGGAAGTTCATCCGGAGAAATCCCGAATGTGATCGGAAGCGTCGGCTTGATATTCAGAGAAGGGGATGTTTCCAGCCTGGTTCAACGTTTGAATCAGATTCAGGAAAAACCACAATTGGTATCCCGATTGGCAGTGGCGGGGAGAACCAGAGCGCAATTCTGCTTCACCTGGGAGAAGGTTGCAGACAGCTTAAACGGGCTGATTCACAGGACTTATGGAGCTATGGGGTGACATTTATCCAGAACCTGTTAAGTTTTTGTTGTGTCCTGTCGAAACTGGCGAATGGGTCAGAGGGACTCGACTTGAGAAGGCATCCTCTGAACTATTTTAGAGTCAAAGTATTAAGTCCAGAGAAATCAGGTAGATGCAGAAGGAAGATTTTCCTTGACAAAAGGAGTGAAGTCCGATTAGACTTTGTCTCGTTCGTTTTGGGGCTAAGAGTTGGATCTTCTTCAACAGCGTGTTTAGGGAAAACAGAAACCTTTTAGAACAGCTGGGGATTTGCCTGGCAAGGCCGCAAGGCTGGACCATGGGGAAGATGGGGAGAAATACCCCACCCCTGATACGAATGGCCCTGCTCTTTATCTGTATGGCGGCGGTATCAGGGCTGTTCACAAACCCCTCCAGCACCCCGGATTCCTCTCGCATCTGGCGACAAATAGCCGGTGTGTCTCCCGCTCAGGCGGCCGACACCCCCACCCGAATCAATGAATCCGCTCCCATCCCGCTCCTGAATGACTGGCCGGAAATCGATGAAAAACCTTCGGAATCCGCCACTGCCGCCACCACTCACAAGAAGATTTCCGAACGAAGCCTGCTGCCCAGTTCCAGGAAAACCCAGCTGCTCGAAAGCATCGATCGCTTTTCTGCAAAGGCAGCAGCCAGCGGGGTACCTCCAGCACCGGCAGTCTTGACCTCTCTGAGCACGGCTGCGCCTCATGTTGCGGTTTCAGCGGTTCCTGCGCCAACAGCGGTTTCTGAAAATGGTATTGTCGATGATGATGGGGCCGATCCGGACAATGACCCGGAGGAAGCCACATCGGTTGAGGTCGATCCATCGATGGATGATGATGATGATTTCAACGAAGAGACTCCTGTTTATACGGATGAGGAGCTTCATGACCCGGCCACAGAGCAGTCACCCGCTCCGTCGAGCCAGCCTGCTCCGGAAAAGAAAAAACGGGGATATATCATCCGCCCGGATGGGGATGATCTGGTGGTTTATGATGAAAAAGGGAATGAGATTTTCAGGAAAACCCGGAACAAACCCGCCACACGGTCCCCACTAACCCAAGTGGAGGATGCAAGCAAAAAACTTGCTGACCAGATCGGCAGCCCAGCCCAGACTTCACCGATTCCACCGGTTCCTGGACAGGCTGGCCTGGTCTTCCATACAGTTAAGAAGGGTGAAAATCCGAGCCTGATCGCCAGGAAATACGCGGGTGTGACTGCCGAGAAAATCATGGAGGCCAATGGAATCAAAGATCCTTCCTCCATTCAGATTGGAACCAACCTCTGGATTCCCGGGCAGATCGAGGGTGTCTGCCATATCGTGCAGGAAGGCGAAACCCTCAGCGACCTCCTCAAGATTTATGAGATTTCTGACCTCTACCTGGTGTGTGATGTCAATGGACTCAGCCGTTCAACCAATGAGGTTCCGGCTGGAACTCAGCTGGTTATTCCTGGTGCCAAGCCCAAACCGCAGAGCCAGGTTGTAAAAAATCGGCCTCATGCCATCACAATCGATCCAAGTGTTTTCAGAGGATCGGCCGGGTGGGCATTGCCTGTTGATGGAAAAATCCAGGTCAGCAGCCCGTATGGATTACGAATCGATCCTTTCTCCTCTTTACGCAGCAAATCCAAGGTGGCTGCTGGTGGCGGCAAGGATGGAGTCAAACGGTCATTCCACCATGGGATCGATTTGAGCATGCCGGTTGGCACTCCAGTCAAAGCGGTCCGGCATGGGGAGGTTATCAAGGTTTCCCAGTCACGATGGGGGCATGGCAAGATGGTGCAGGTCCTCCATGAGGATGGCTGGTCCACAGTTTATTCTCACAACAGCAAGATTCTGGTGAGTGTCGGGGACAAGGTCAAACAGGGAGATATCATTTCCCTTTCCGGCAACACTGGCCGTTCCACTGGACCCCACCTTCACTTCGAGGTTCGCCGCCCCGATCAGAAGAGTGTCGATCCACGCCCCTTCCTTCAGGGACTCGACTGATTCATTCCCTTAGATTTCCTGTTCAGACCTGCGGTCGCCCTTCTGTGGATTCCCATTTTCATGGGAATGACGAGGTTTGACGTGGTTTGAGCTTACATACAAATCCACAAGTATCTTTGCCACCTGTGAGATTCCCATTTTCATGGGAATGATGCAGACCCGGAAGGATTTAGCGCCTGCGGCCTAGCGAACCCTTGCTTCTGGCGGCCACTCCAGGGGAATCCCGGTGTCTTTGAGGTAAGACTGGAACTGAGCCAGGCGGGAGGGATCATTCCGTACCTCACGTGGTGTCCAGTTGTGCTGCAGGCACCAGGCAGCCAGTGCTCCGGCGGATTCGCCGATATTCCACTCCACAGGATGCAGGCGGTAGCACCCATTGGTGATATGGGTCAC
>JAANMV010002177.1_pt1 | contig 19675 bp, 14 predicted proteins | sample 7279661 | NCBI WGS metagenome assembly JAANMV01 (sample SAMN14094540, study PRJNA606508) | bioreactor metagenome | isolation source: A lab-scale SPAN reactor treating ammonium-rich wastewater day 121 | place: Ireland: Galway | collected 2017-05-16 | reverse complement strand
CGCGCGCCCCAGTTCGCCTGAACCACCGCAACACAGATGCGGGGAGGCATCGCCTCCCCGCATTCACCCGCATCCCAACTGCGCAATCGGTCTTCAGACCAGAAGGAACACCCGTCCGGTTGGCGGGTGCTCCTTCTGATCATCGTGGTGCCCCTCAGCATTCTGCGCCGGGTGCGTTCAGCGGACCTCGAAGACCTCCACGCGACCGCGGAAGTCGCCGATGGCGAGGCGACTGTCTGCCCACTGCAACGTGGTGACCTGGGCGGCGTTCACGCGGAGGTCCGGTCCGATCTGATCACCGGTGCGCAGACTGTGGATGCTCACGGCATTGAGGTTGCCGCCTTGACCCTGGGTCGTGGTCGCCACCGCAAAGCGGGTGCAGTTGGCATTCATGGTCACCGCGGTGATCTGGCCGTTCGTGTAGGTGAAGCGGCCCAACTCCTTCCAGGTGCCCGTGTCCAGCAGGCGCACCTCACGCAAGTCACCCACCACCGCCGTGCGACCGTCGCACGACACCGCCAGTACGTCCTCGCGTCGGTCGCTTGCGCTGCTCAGCACGGCCCCAGTGGCGCCGTCCAGGCGTTCGTACGTGCCGTCGTTGTTGACGATGATGCGTCCATCTCCCGCCCAGCGGGCCGACAGTGGCCAGGCCGCGTAGGTCCGCTGCCACACGCGTCTCCCGCCGGCGGTCCACACCGACACCGTGTAATCGGACGAGGAGGTGTACAGCAGGTGCTGGCCGTCCGCGGACCAGCTGAGCGAGCGCGAGTCGCTCCGATTGCCGGGTTTGAAGGTGGCGGTGACCTGACCGCTCGCGTCGTGAACGCGCACCTGTGCCTGCTCGTCGACGGTGGCGTAGCGTGCGCCGTCCGGGGAGATGACGGCGCCGGTGACGAGAGTGTCCATTTGGCGCCACAGGTCCAGCGTGCTGGTACGCACGCCGCTCGTGGCGTCCCAGGTGTGCACGCCGCCACCGCTGTCGAGACTGTACAGGCGGTCCGCGTTCAGGGCGAAGCCGGTAAGGGTGCAGGTGTGCGCGCGCGCTTCGCCCTGCAGGGTCAATTGCGGCGTGAACGTCCAGCGGCTCACACCGGCGCCACAGGCTTTCTGGGTGGTGGTCGGGATCTTGCCGGTCAGGTCGATCAGAACGTCACCGTTCGGCCCGAGCGCCCAGGTCTGGAAGCCATGCAGGCCTGGATCGACGGACTGGAGCAGCGCGCCGCTGGTTCCGTCGCGAACTTCGAGTCGGCCCAGGCGCTGCCAGGCCCAGCCGCCGGTGTACAGCAGCAGCCGACCGTCCGGCAGGAACAGCGTGGGCAGCGTGAACGACACGGCGTCCGGCGTCAGGGGAATGGCAATGCGGCGTTCCGTTCCGGTGTTGAGATCCCAGCGGTACACCGCCTGCGGGCCGCTGGCGGCGACTTCTTCGGGACCCGTCCAGGCCAGGCTGTCGTTGGCGTCGCTGCTGACCGGGAAGGAGGTGAGGGTCTGGCCGTCGCTGGCCCGGAGCACGAGCAGTTCGCCCCCACTGAGCACGGCCACCCGGGTGAAGTCGGGGCTCCACACCGCACCGCGAGCGAAGCCCGGCAGGACGCTGCTCCAGACTTCCTGCGCGCGCTCATCAAAGACCTGCACCACGCCTTTCACGCTGTTGTACGGGGTGCCTGTCGTCAGCACCCGGTCGGACGCGCCGTTCCAGATCGCCCCGACGGGGATGTTCCAGCGGGTGTTGGCCACGCCACGCTGTGTCGAGGACGCCAGGTCCCAGGTGAACAGCACCGCTCGGCCGAGGGTGTCTTGGCCGATCACCGCGAGGGCGCGTCCGTCCGGGCTCCACGACGGCCGTTGCAGGTCGGTGTGGGGCACTTTGAGCACCTGGGTGGGACGCATGGTACCCGCGTCGCGGATCGTGATGGTGCTGTCGCCGTTGACCCGCGCGAAGGCGCTGCCGTTCGGGTGCCAGGCGATGCCGCCGGGGTTGCCGGAATGCTGAAAGCCGGTGTCGAAGCGCTCGTTGATCCAGGCGGACGTGAGCGTCATGGGCGCGGCGCACTCCAGCAGCACTGGCAGGTCGTTCGTGAAGTGCTGCGGGTCGTTGGTGCGCACCTGCACGCGGCCTTCCAGCACCGTCTCGCCGGTCGGGCAGATGGCGGTGACGTCGAACAGCAGCGGCCCGTACCCCGAGGGGCGGGCGCGTTCCTGCACGTTCAGCCAGGCGCTGCCCTCGGTGACGGTGGCGCTCGCCATGAGCGGGCCGGTGTGGTGCAGTTCGAGGGTGCGGGTGGTGTCCTGCCCGACCAGCGCGGTCGTGCGGATGGCGTTGGGTGCGATGCCGCTCAGCTGCGGGTCCGCGCTGCTATACACCTCGTAAGTGGTGGCGGAGGCGTTGATCTGCGCGGGCAGGGCTGCGGGGTAGGGCTGGGCGTCGTCGGCGGTCAGGTCGAGGTTACTGGCGATCACCGCCACCAGGTAGCGGCGGTTGCTGGTGAGGGGGCCCTCGGCCCACATGGCGCGTCTGGCCGTCTGTTCGCCGGGAAGGGTGCTGCCGTACACCAGTTTTTCGGTGGTGGTGTCGTAGACAAGCACGGTGTACGAGCGGGCGCCGGCCACGGCCGACCACGCGAGGTCGAGGCTGTGCGGGGTGATCACGGCCTTGCGGAACACGGTGGCGGGCAGTTTCTGGCTGGCGTCCAGTGTGGCGCTGAGGCGCGCGGTCTGCGCGTTGCCATTCAGCGCGAGGGTGTATGTGCCGCTGCCCTGGAAGGGATGGAAGAACTCCGCCGTCCAGCGCTGGCCTTTGGGGTAGGTCAGGGTGCTATGGCCGCTCGGTCCGCTCACGGTGCCCTGCAGGTCGAAGGTGGGGGCCTGCCCGTTGATGTCAAGGGCCAGGAAGACATTGATGTCGGGATTGACCGCCTGGGCGCGCAGGTCTGGTGTGTCACGCGTCAGGGCATTCAGGATGGCGCCCTGCAGGGGGGCGGCGCCGGCGGTGCGCAGCATACTGAGGCTGCCTTCCTGCCAGGTCATGGTGCCGACGCGCAGGATGCCCTGCCATCCCGGCGGCAGGGTGTCATCGCTGGTGGATGGGGTGGGTTCCGGTGGGGTGGTGGGAGGTGTGCCGCAGCCCAAAAGCAGCGTGGCCAGTACGGATAAATTAAAGATTCTTAAGAGCATGATTTATTATATGAAGCTGTGGCCTTCAGGTTGGCCAAGGACGCCCTGCAGCGAGAGTCAATGGGCCTGGCGTCATCACGTCGAACCTGGGCGAACCGCATCTTGCCCGTTCGCGCTCCCCGCAATCGCCATACCAGTCAAAAACAAAGACCATCAGGTCTTCTGCGTCTTACAGCCGTTTTTGGAATGAAAAGACTGTCTGTGACAGTCTTTTCATATGGTGGCCAGTCGACAGAGGAGAAGGCGGGTCATGGCCAGGCGGCACCACGTTTCCTCCGTTTCAGGGAGAATCTTGATATCCCGTGACAACCTACGGGTTCGGCCCATCCAGGCGAAGGGACGCTCGATGACCCAGCGTCTCGGGAACACGTGGAAGGCTTGTTCGTCGAATCCCTTGACCTTCAGTCACTCCGGAGAGGGTGTCAATTGCCACCACCGCGGACACACCACCTCCAATTTAAGGTCGAGTTCCTGACTCGCCCACTGCTTGAACTGCCCCGCGTCCCCTGGGGCAGCGCCCTCCACGCGGCACGTCCATCACGGCATTGACGATCTCATGGGTTGACCACCGTGAAGGCGCCCCTCGCGCAGAACGTGGGGGCCTCACTCCACTCAGCACTTCCCACTCGGCATCAGTGAGGTCGGATTCGTACGTCTGTGATGACATCCTTTCTCGTATTCGCCCGTCCAGATCGGCGTCAAAATCCCAAACGGGCTCTCAGTGGTAGGCTCCCGTGAACCTCAAGGGCCGCGGATGAGCCAGATGACGTGCCGGCCCGTAGGCAAAATCCAGCACGGAAACCCGTCAGCCGGGCGCTACAGTGACGTTCAGGGTGGCTCACGGTGCGCTTCCTTCTCACCCTTGTCAACCAGCGCACCCACTCTCCACCCGCCGACCGCCCGTCCCGCCGCCCACACCAGCGAGGCGGCGTTTTTCATGCCTGAGGTGACCCATGACGACCCCCGCCCGACCCCTGCCGACCATCGCTGCCGTGATCTACCGCCGCGCCGGGCGCCTCGGGGTGCCGGACCCGGACGGGGCCTTGCGGACCGGGCAGGCCTTTGGCGCCCTGCAGCGGGCGTTCGGGCAGGTCGGTCTGATCCCCCGGCGGTCCCTGTTCGCGGCCCTCGAGGCCCTGAGTGACCGGCAGGTCGAGGCGCTCGCCCGGGACGTCCTGCCCATGGCCCTGGCGGAGGTCGGGGCGCACCGGGCGCACCGGCCCCTGTTCAGGAACCACCCACGGACCGTTCCGGACGACACGTACGCGTTTTTCCTGCAGCGCCTGATCGCCTCTGCCAGCCGGGATCCCGGCGTGCCCTGCGCCCTGGACCGGGATGACCGCCCGGGTGGGCTGAGCCGGGCCCCGTCCGTGGTCCCTGAGGGGGCGTGCGCGTACGGGATGTTCGATCCTGAGCTGTTTGACGGCTGCCCCATCTGTCACCGGCGGGTCGGGCCACAGGACGCGCCCCAGGCGCCCGCCCTGCAGGCGTCGAGGGAGCGGCTGCGGTGGTACCGCCCGCTCGACCTGGACCTGAACCCCGGGGAGACGGCCCGCGCCCTGCTGCGGGACCTGCTGGCCAGCGCGGCGCCCCTGGCCCCGCAGGACCGGGAGGACCTGCGCGTGCTGGTCACTCACCTCGGCCCGGCCGCGCTGGCGGAACTGCCGGACCCGGTCCCGCAGCGCGAGACCATGGCGGCCGTGCTGGGCACGCTCCTCACCCAGCCGGCCGCCGCGGCCGCCGTGACCGCGCGCCTGAACGGGCAGGTCCGGACCGCCACCGACCTGCTGCGGGTGCTGGACGCCGCGGGCGGCGGGGACGCCAGCCTGACGGGCGTGAACCGCGCGGCGAAGCGGCCCCGGCCGCTTCGCCGCGCGCTGCTCGCCCGCCTCGAGGCGCTGGACGAGCGCCTCTTGACCGAGGACCTGCAGCGGCACCCGGCCCGCTGGAAGAAGGCGGCGCAAACCCTGCACCCGTTCGAGTTCGCCCGCCGCTACCCGAAGGTGGCTGTGGCGTTCGCGGCGCTGCGCGGCACGGTGCCTGGGGACGACCCGCTGGGCGCCCTGCTCCTCCGCGCAGCGGCCCGGCGCAGCGACCTCCAGTTGCTTCCCGTGCGCTCGGGGCACCGCCGCACCGGGCCGCGCGCCCCGGTGCCCGACGTGACCACCATCGTGCACGAAGCCCAGCGCGCCGCGATGGCCGAATGCGCCCAGCGCGGCGACTGGGGACAGTACGCGGCCCGGCTGGAACAGCACACGGCCCGGCTGCTCGAGGCGAGAACCGCCCACCTGGCCGGCCGCGCCGGCCCGGGTACGCCTCACCCGCCCCGGGTGCGCTTTACCGGCTGGGCTGGGCAGGTCGAACAGGCGCTGGCGGGCAGCAACACCTCCCGGCTGCTGGCCCTGCTCGCGCAGCGGCCCGGGGAACTGGGCCGGCGCCTGGACAAGGCGCTGCGCACGGCCCTGGCCGGTGGCGAGGGGGACGTCCGCCAGGTCCAGGAGGCGGCCGTGACGGCCCTGCCGCACCTGAACGCGCCGCTGCTGCTGCTCCTGCGTGCCCACCTGGAGGCGCGCCACCAGCCCCAGCCGGTCCGGCTGGTCTTCCCCCGGAGCTCCCCCCACTCCTTCGCCCTGCCGGACCACCGGGCGGTGCTGCCGCCGGCGGTCACGGCCCCCATCACCGAGGCGATCACCGCAGAACTCCTGGCCCGTGCCGCGCACCTTCCCCGTTTTCCGGCCGCGGTACTCGACGCGCGGCTGCAGGACCTCCCGCTGCCGTTCGCCGAGCGGGAGACCGCGCGGGCGCTCGTCACGCTCGCCCGGGGCGCGAAACTCGCCCTGCCCCCCGGCCGGTTCGCCCGGCTGTTCGTGCACTGGATGGAGCACGACACGCAGCGCGTCGACCTCGACCTGAGCGCCGCGTTCTACGACGGCGCGTGGCGTCACGTGGGCACATGCGACTTCACGCACCTGCGCTTCGCCGGGACGGGCGCCGTGCACTCCGGTGACCTCACGAGCGCGCCCGCGCCGGCCGGCGCGTCGGAGTTCATCGACCTCGACCTGGCGCGGCTGGAGGAGGCCGGCGTGCGCTACGTCGTCATGGGCGTGCTGAGTTACAACAACGTGCCCTTCGAGGACATGGCCGACGCGTTCGCCGGGTACATGCTCCGCGAGCATGCCCACGGCCCGGTCTTCGACGCCCGCAGCGTCGAGCAGCGCTTCGACCTGCGCGGCCAGCAGCAGGTCATGCTCCCGCTGGCCCTCGACACGGCGCAGGGCACCCTGCACTGGCTGGACACGACCCCCCGGTCACGGACCCTGGGCGAGGTCGCCGGTCACCAGGTCGCGGCGTACCACGACGCGATGGGCCTGGCCGCCCGGCGGGTGATCGAGTGCGCCGCCACCCGGGCCCGCCCCACCCTCTGGGACGTGGCGGCCCTGCACGCCGCCGCCCGCTGCGACGAGGTGGTCGTGCAGAGGCCGGAGGGGTGGACGCGGCACGTCCGCGGTCACCTGACCCCCGAAGCGTTCCTGAGTCACCTGACCGCACCCGGTGAACCCATCCGGGTTCTGCCGGACGGGCCCACCCTCGGGTTTCACCTCACCCGCACCGAGGCGCTGCCCGCCGGCAGCGTGGCGGCGGCGCTGCGCACCGGGGTCGCCCATGAGGTGGACGTGGACCGCCTGACGTTCGCCCAGGTCACCACCCAGCTCGAAGGTCCGCCCTGAGGAGCGTTCGCACGCCGCGCCGGGCGGCTTCATCGACCCCCAGGACCGGTCCCCGGACCACGGGGCGCCGCCCGGCCACGCGGTCTGCCCCCGGCCCCTGATCCGGGGCAGCGCGCGGCCACCAGGATTCCGGGCGGCTCCTCCTATGATCGGGACATCGATCCGCCCCCTGGAGGCCCCCATGACCACTCCTGACGCTCCCGCCCCCCGTGTTCCGGACCTCCTCGACCCCGGCGTTCGCGCCCGCCTCGCCGGGGCGCTGCCGGCGGTCATCCGCATGCTGGAGGCCTGGGGCCTCACCCGGGCGCAGCAGGGCCTCCTGCTGACGCTCAGCCCGCGCACCCTTCAACGGGTGGCGCGCGGTGAAAAGCGGCCACGACTCACCCGGGATCAACTCATGCGGCTGTCCCTGATCACGGGCATCCACGCCGCCCTGCACACCCTGTACCGGGATGAGGGCGCCGACGGGTGGATGACCCGCGTGAACCGGCGCCCGACCTTCGCGGGCCGGACGCCGCTGAGCGTGGTGCTCAGCGGGGACATTCCGATGCTGCTGGCTGTGCGCCGCCTGCTGCAGGCGGACCTGGAAGGAATGTTCAGCGCGTCCGACGAGGCGCGCCGGGAAGCGCGGACCCTCCCGCAACCCCCCATCGAATTCAGTGAACCGGCTCAGGGGGAGGGCCACCAGACCCCCTGAGCCGGCGCGGGCGTTACAGGCGAGGGTCGAGCGGCTCGCTTTCCAGCGCGGCCACGCCGAACACGCACTCGTGCACGCGGCGCAGCGGCTCCCCGGCCACGAAGCGCTCCAGGCCCTCGAGGCCCAGCGCGAACTCCCGCAGGGCCAGCGCCCGCTTGCCGCTCAGCCCGCGCGCCCGCAGGCGTTCCAGGTGCTCCGGGAGGGTGTACTCCGGGCCGTAGATGATCCGCAGGTACTCCCGGCCCCGGACCTTCATGGCCGGCTGCACCAGGCCCTTGTGCCCCCGCGTGAGGAAGTGCAGCGGCTTGACCACCATGCCCTCCCCGCCGCCCGCCGTGAGGGCCAGCCACCACTCGGTGGCCGCCTGCCGGCTGGCGTCGTCCCTCAGGTCCACCGTGCGGTGCCGCGTGGCGATGAACAGCGCCGGGTCGGCGTCCGCAAGCCGGGCGAGCGTCCTCATGTGCCACAGGTGATCCTGGCCGGAGTGCACGTGCCCCTCGCTGGCCAGCAGGTGAAAAGGCGCGATCCGGACGTCCGCGAGCCCGTTCACGCGCCGCACGTACTGCCGGTACGCGTCCACGTACGCGGCCGTCAGCGCCTCACGCGCCCGGGTGCGGTCCAGCAGGTCCCCCAGTGGCAGGCCCCGCGCGACGGCCGCCTCGAGCACGCTGACCTCGGCCGGCAGGGTCGCCCGGGCCGCCGCGCCGACCGCGGCGTACTGCCCCCGCAGCAGCGCCCCGGCCTTCAGGGACCACGGGAGGATCTCGGCGTCGAGCAGCGCCCAGTCCGTCCCCAGTTCCTCCCACAGCCCGGCCGCGCTGATGGCGTCCGCCGCCCGGGCGACGAGGTCCCGCTCCAGGGCCTCATCCTCGAAGAAGGCCCGGCCGGACCGGGAGTACACAGTCCCCTGTCTGCCGTCCCGCACCCCGAAGCGCCGCTGGGCGGCGTCCGCGTCCCGGGCAAGCACCAGCACCGCGCGGGACCCCATGTGCTTTTCCTCGCACACGACCTGCGCCACGCCTGCGTTCAGGTAGTGGGTGAAGGCCTCCTCCGGATGCTCGAGGTACCCCTCGCGGGTGCTGGTCTCGCTGGGGCTCATGGTGGGCGGCAGGTACAGCAGCCAGCGCGGGTCCGTGGCGAAGCGGCTCAGGGTCTCCAGCGCCGCGGCCGCCTCGTCCTCCCGGACCGTGACGCGGCCGCGCAGGCGCGTCTCGATCACGCGTTTCCCGGTCACGTCCGCGAGGTCGAGCAGTTCGTCGTTCACCTGCTGCGCGCTTCCAGGCTCCCGCGCGGGCTGCAGGGGCCGCACGGGTTCGGCGTACACCTCCCGCGCGTGCACGCTCACGACCTCGAGCTCCGGGTAGCGCAGGGCGGTGAGGTGACCGCCGAACACGCAGCCGGTGTCGATGTCGATCGTCCGGTTCAGCCACTCGGCGTGCGGGACCGGCGTGTGCCCGTACACCACGTGCGCCTGACCGCGGTACTCGGCCGCCCAGTTCCAGCGGACCGGCAGGCCAAACTCGTCGGTTTCCCCGGTCGTCTCGCCGTACAGCGCGAACTCCCGCACCCGGGCGGACGCGCGGCCCTGGTACGCCTCCTTCATCCCGGCGTGCGCCACCACCACCCGGCCGCCGTCCAGCACGTAGTGACTGACCAGGCCCTCGAGGAAACCGGCCACCTCCCGCCGGAACTCCGGGGGCTGCGCCTGCAACTGCTCAAGCGACCGGTCCAGGCCGTGGGAGACCGTGACCTTCTTCCCCTGCAGGGCCCGCAGGAGCTTCACGTCGTGATTCCCGGGCACGCACAGGGCCGTTCCGGCACGGACCATGCCCATCACCAGCCGCAGCACGCCGGGCGTGTCCGGCCCGCGGTCCACGAGGTCTCCCACGAACACGGCCTTCCGGCCCGCTGGAGGCGTGACGCTCAGGTCCTCTGCGACGGCGTATCCCAGCGCGTCCAGCAGGTCCCGCAGTTCCGGCAGGCAGCCGTGCACGTCCCCGATGAAATCGAACGGGCCCGGCTCATGCCGGAGGTTGTTGTACAGCCGCTCGCGCACCACCTGCGCGGCCTGCGCCTCCTGCGCGCCACCCAGCACCGTCACGTGCCGGAAGCCCTCCCCCTGCAGTCTCCGCAGGGACCGCCGCAACTGCTGCACCTGCTGCCGGATCACGCCCGGCCCGAACGGCCGGTCCGCCCGGGCCGCGTGCCGGGCCAGCAGTTCCTCCTCGGGCAGGTCCAGGACGACCGCTACCGGCAGCACGTCGAACTCACGCGCCAGGTCCACGATCCGCTTCCGGGCGTCCGCCTGCACGTTCGTCGCGTCGATCACGGTCAGCAGGCCCCGCGCCAAGCGCTTGCGGGCCACGAAGTACAGCGCGTCGAAGGCGTCCCCGTTGGCGTTCAGGACGTTCTCGTCGTTCGCGACCAGCACCCGGAAGGCGTCGCTGGACAGCACCTCGCCCGGCGCGAACAGCCGCCCACCCAGCGTCGTTTTCCCGGACCCCGACGCGCCCACCAGGGCCACCAGGCACAGTTCCGGCAGATGAATCGTCGTCATGGGGTCTCCAGAAGGGCGGCCGCCGCGAGGAACGCCTGCGCCTCGGGGGCGTCCGGGTCATGCTCGTACTCCTCCATGAGTGCCCGGCCCGGAGGGCCGCTGCGCAGCCACGACTGCAGCACTGGCCCGGAGTCACGCCGCGCGAAGCTGTTCCATGCCCGGTTCAGCATGAGGCCCGTCAGGTGCTCGTTCACGAACCGCGCCAGCCAGCACCGGGCGGACCGGCCAGACGCCAGCCAGAGGGTCAGGTAGTCGTCCCAGGCCGCCTCCGGCTCCACCTCGGTGAGGGAGGCCAGCACTTCCCAGGGATCATCGGTCGGCGGGGTCGAGGTGAGCGCCTGAAGCCACCACGCCCGGAGGTACGCCCGGACCGCGTTCCGCTGAGTGGCCGGCCAGTCCCTCCAGGGCACAAACCGCAGGCGGCGGACGACCCAGCCCCGGTCCGGCCAGTTCAGTTCGCCGGTGGCCGAGACCTCAAGAAGGCGGGGCAGGAAGTACTGGAAGTCACCCGGGGCGCCGACCGTATCCGGGGCGTTGCCGGCGTAGGACCGGAGGTCTGCGGCGCTGAGCTCCTCTCGGTTTCTCGAGGACAGGACCGCCAGTTCTTCCTCACTGATGCAGCAGTTCGTGCAGCCGTCCACGCGACCCGGGTGGGGAACGTCCGCAAAGGCGGCGTACAGCGGCGCCACCGTGCCGATCAGGGCCGTCACGCCCCCTCCTTCAGCCGGAGGCGGACCAGCAGGTCACTCAACGCGTCCACCGTGGCCACATCGACCTCGCCCGGCAGGCCGCTCGCGTCCCGGGCGTCCTCGAGGTCACGCGAGAGCCGCCGGTACTCCCGCTCGTAGAACGCCACGTCACCCGCGAAGGGTTCCTTCTCCGCCCCGCCGCGCTTCTGGTCCATCAGGTCGTCCAGGTACCCCAGCCTCACCTCGGCGTTCAGGTGCGTCAGGTTGGCCTCGGTCTCCCCGGTTCGCATCAGGTGCAGACCGGTCAGCAGGGTGCGGAAGGTGTACAGCAGCGGCTTGACCCGGCGCGGGGACTCCTTCTGGAATATCTGCCACTGGTTCGCGCTGAAGCCCAGGTAGTGGTGCGCGTGATGCCGCGTGACGACCCGCGCCGCCAGGCGCCGGAGTTCGGCGTGTTCCGGCGTGGTGTGCACGACCAGCGGGGAGTGCAGCTGCTCGAGCACGTAGCCGTTGCGTTTGAGCAGCAGCCGGAAGAACTTCGCGGCGTCGTGCGTCACGAGGTCCAGGTCCACGGCGTGCCGGGCCGGGTCGTACATGACCTCCACGGTGTCCTGCGTGTCCTGCAGGCCCAGCACCTCCCGGACGGGCAGCCGGTGAACGCCGCGCAGGTCCCAGTCGCTGTCGGCACTGGGAAAGCCGTACAGGTGCGCGCCACTGATCGTGGCGAACAGCAGGGGATACGGGTGGTCGCTCACCGCGGCCTGAAGGGCGGCGGGAATGGTCAATGGGGTGCTCATGCGGTCTCCAGGGGGGTCGGGGCGTCCAGCATGCGGCGGCGGGCGCGGATCAGGAAGGCGTTCACGCGGTCGTAATCGGGCCGGTCCGGCAGGCGCGTGCGGGCCAGGGCCACGTCGAAGCGGGCGTGCAGGTCCAGACGCCAGCCTTCGGTGTCCGCCCAGTTCACCTCGCCCCGTTTGACGGCCAGCAGGGCGTCCCGGTGCTCTCCGACGTGCACCATCACCTCGCCCTGCTCCAGCACGGCAATGCCTGAGAGAAGCAGGCGGATCAGGTGCATCGCGTGCTTCGGCCGGACCTGCCCGTGGGTGCGGCGGTCGGCCTCCATCCGCCGGAACTGCGAGAGGACGTACCCGTTGTACGTCTGGTACACCAGCGTGGACAGGAACGCCTCCCGCAGGTCCAGCAGGTCCTGCGCCACCGGAGAGACGTGCTCCACCAGGGGCGTGTACAGGCACTCCAGGACGTTCGGGTTGGCCTTCAGCGCCAGCGTCAGGAACTTCTGCAGCTCCCAGTACGTCTCTTGCGTGGCGTCGTTCTCCAGCTGCTCCGGCACGCCCCACAGGCTCCATTGCCGTTCCGCGGGCGGCAGGTAGAAGCCCCGGCGGTCGGTGTCGCTGCCTTCAGTGTCCAGCCCGAAGGCACGGGAGCCGACCACGCAGCGGTACTGCACCCACGTGAACCAGTCCGGCTGGCCCGGCGGGGTGGGCTCGGCGTGGTGCCGCTGGACTTCCAGGTCCGCGCGCAGGAACGCGCTGACCGTGCCGTCCGGGAAGCTGACCCGGTACGCGTGCCGCAGGTCGGCCGGCGCCGCCACCACCCGCCCGACCGCGCCGGCCGGCCGGCTGACCTCCCCGGAAGGAGAGTGCAGCGCGGTGCGGGTGACCACCTGCGTGCCCACCGGCAGGGGCCGCCGGTCGGTGCCCCGCGCCGGGCCGCGCTCCGGCGCGGTCACGGCGCCTCCCGGCGGAAGACGGCCATCTGCGTGGGCGGCCCGAGGGCGGCGTCCACCTCGCCCACGTCCCGGAAGGTCACCGCGTACCCGAACTCCCCGGCCACCCGCTGCGCCCACGTGCGGAACTCCTGGCGCGTCCACTCGAAGCGGTGGTCGTCGTGCCGGACCGTGCCGGCCGGCAGCGTGGCCCAGCGGGCGTTGAACTCCTCGTTCGGGGTGGTCAGCACCACCGTCCCAGGCCGGGCGTCGCCGAACAGGGTGCGTTCCAGCGTCCACAGCCGCGCCCCGTCGAGGTGCTCGATGACCTCCACGACCGCCGCCGCGTCAAAGCCCCGCAGGCGGGCGTCCCGGTACGTCAACGACCCCTGGACGAGGGTCAGCCGGGCCCGGTAGGACTCCGGGAGCTCCGCCAGGCGCAGGCGTTCCCGGGCGAGATCCAGCACGCGCGAACTGACGTCCATGCCGAGCAGCCGCGTGAACTGCCGCTCCGGCAGCAACCGCGCCAGCAGGTTGCCCTCCCCGCACCCGAGGTCCAGCACGCTCGCGGCCCCGGCCGCGAGCAGCTCCGCCTTCACCGCCTCCAGCCGCTGCTCGTTCAGGGAGACGTTCCGCGCCCCGGGCGCCCCGGCGTCCGCGTCCTCCTCGGGCGTGAAGTGCGCCTGCGCGGCGCGCTGCAGCGCCCGGCGGTGCTTCAGGAACCGCCGGGTGATCAGGTCCCGCTCCGGGTGGGTGTCCAGCCACCCCGCCCCGTACCGGAGCAGCTTGTCGATCTCCGCCTCGCTCACGTAGTAGTGCTGGCTGTCGTCCAGCACCGGGATCAGCACGTACAGGTGGGCAAGCAGGTCCCGCAGGCGCACCTCGGCGCGCAGGGTCACGGCCTGGCAGGGACTCGCGCCCCACTCCGGGAAGAGCGGATCCAGCGGCGCCTCCTGCACGCTCACCCCGTACCCGAGCGGGCCGAACAGCCGCCCGGGCAGGGCCGCGTCCCCACGGGCCGGCAGGGCCGGCAACCGCACTTCGAACGGCAGGGCCCGCGCAGCCAGGTCCGGGCGGTCCCTGCTGCGGCCGCCCATGGCGGTGCTGAACGCCTCACGCAGCGCCGTGCCGAGGAAACTGGACGCCGCGTACGGCCGGTCGTTCACGTACGGCTCAAGCGGCAGCCCGGCCCGGCCCGCGCCCCGCCCGCGCGAGATCACCACCGGGTCCACCTCGACGAGCAGCGCCGCCGTGCACACCTCCTCGCTCGCCTCGGGGTAGAAGACGTGCCCCTGTCCGACCGGCAGGCCGAACGTGAACACCCGGGCGGGGTTCTTGTGCAGCAGGAACCCCAGGTCCGTGGCGGGGCGGTGGGTGGTCGAGATGGTCAGCAGCATGGCGGTCTCCTTCAGGGCCATCAATCCAGGCCTCAACGCGGCCTGGACAGCATGCACCAGCGTACTGCCCGGCCCGGCGGCTGCCATCCGCACTTGGGCGTAGCCGCGCCAGATCGGGCGGGGACCGCCTGTTGCCAAGTCCCTGCCCGATCTGGCCGCTGCCCTCGCCCCTGATTCCGGTGCCAGTTTGATTGCAAAGCGAGCAGCAGACTGGGAAGCACATGAGGCGCAGACGACACACGGAGCAGCTCCTGGAGACCCTCGGGCAGCTTGAGACCGGAACCCCGATCAGTGGTCTGACGCGACTCCAGGGAGTCGCGATGACGACCATCTCCCGATGGAAAGCCAAGTACGGCGGTGTGACCAAAGATGAAACCCGCAAGTCCCGCGAGCTGGAAGCCGAAAACCAGGGTCTCAAGACGCCGGTGGCCGATCTGTCGCTCGACAACGCCATGCGGGGAGGTGCCCCTGGCGGAAGTGGTGACGCCGCTCAAAAAGCAGATGGTGGCCGTGCTCCAGGGGCCATTCGCCGTCAGCGAACGACGGGCCTGCCGGGTGCCGGACTTTTTCCGACCCACACAAAGACGGAACAGCCCCAACAGGGCAAAGGACCAGCGCCCGGTCGAGCGTCTCCGCACGCTGGCACAGGAACGGCCCCGAGTCGGGTACCGGCGCATTCACCTGATGCTGGGCCGGGAAGGTGAGATCGTGAATCACAAGTGCGTCCCCCGGATCTACCGGGCGGAAGGGCTGGCCGTTCTGAAGTAAGGGGCGGAAGAAACTCAGCGTGGGCGCGCGTCAGCAGAACCCTCAGGTTTCTGCGCCCAATCAGGGGTGGAGTCTGGACTTCATGGCCGATCAGCTGGCTTCCGGGCAGCGGTTCCGCGTCCTGAACGTCGTGGACGACTTCACCAGAGAATGCCTGGCGATGCACGTCGGCACCTCCATCACGGGCCATGATGTCGTCCGCAGCCTCGAGGCAGTCGTTCGCTTCCGGGGCGCGCCGCAGGCGATCACCACTGACCACGGCCCGGAGGTCGCGGGCAAGGCCCTGGACCTCTGGACCCACGACCGCGGCATCACGCATACCCTCATCCGACCATGAAAACCCTCGATGTAGGCGTCCAGCGCGGGTTTTCATGGTCAGGTCCGGGACGGGTGCCTCAACCCGCACTGGTTCCAAGGTCTGGGTCCGTCCCGCCTGAGCCTTACGGCCTGGCGCCACGACAACGACGTCCGGCCGCACACCTCGCTCGGTGGGGCCGGACCCCGGACGAATGTGCCGCCTGGAACGGGCGGGCTGAGACACGCGGAGACTTGCATTTCGGCTGAAACCGCAATTGGAGCCCCTCACGTTCAAGGCTTATTTCATTGCGGAACATCACAGGACGAACAATCGACATCCGCGTCTTCATCTGCTCTCCAGGCCAGAGCACCCAGACATGGGCTGGCGGTACGGCCCAAATGACATTTGTGATGACAACATATGCAGTATATGTAGAGAGTATGAAGAAACTGTTCCCAGTCCTTATCGGGTTGACTGCTCTCCTTACCGCTTGTCCCCAACCGCCGACCCCGACGCCCACCCACACGCTCACCGTTGCGGTGACTGGCGTAACCGAGGCTCCTGTCGTCGTCACCAACGATACGACCAAGACCCAGCTGTACAGCGGCGTCATTGCGAACAGCAAAGCCTTCGCCGACATCAAGGAAGGCAGCGTCATCACCATTACGCCGCAGACCGTCAACACCTACACGACTCCTGCACCGCAGACCATCACCCTGGGTGCCGACCAGACGGTCACCCTGAACTATGCCAAGGCTGCCCTTCACACCTACTTCGACGCCAGCGGCTACTACGATGGGGTGACGACCAACGACAGCCATAGCTTTTCCTCCAACGTGCTCCTTTGGCTCAAGCAGGACGCGAACGGCAACCTGACCGGCTTCCTTGACACCATCGCCGATGGAAACCAGATGGCGGTGACCGGCAATGTCGACACCGGGGAATTGCGAGCCACGCTGAACAGCAGCTATGTGATGCACGTGGACTTCAAGGGCGCGTTCGCCAACAATCAGTACGTCGCCACCTGGACGGCCGCTGTCGAGGGCGACCCTGCGGCTTCGACAGCTACCGGCACCATGACCGTGACGAAACGCTGACCATCCTGTACAGCCTCACGCCGCCCCACAGTGGGCGGCTCTTGCTTTGACCACGGCGTACCTGACACGTTCGACGACGTCATCTGCTCTTTGAGACCGAACATGCCCGGTTGCGTCTGATTCGGCCTCATCGCAAATTTCACTGTCCATCTGGGCTATTGAGAACGGCGTCAGTAGTGGCTGATCGAGAACTTGGACGATTCCGGGTGGGGAGCCGCTGGCGGACACGGGCTTGCCACCCTGCTGAGCGAGGTGTGAAAAAAGCGTCAGCGCCGCTCATTTCGGCTTGTCACCAGCAGACTGAGCGTCTAGTGTGCGAGGGATGAAGAAGTTCCTCGTACCCGGCCTGCTTGGCAGCCTGCTTCTTGCCTCCTGCACGCCTCCTTCCACTCCCACTCCCAACCCAGAGCCGGAGAAGTTCACGGCCGTGACCAGTGTCAGCGGCAACGTGCACCTCGGCACGCAGACCGACGGCACAGCCACAAACGGGCACGTCGACGCGGACGCGGCTGGCAAGAGCATGCGCGTGTGGGTCAGCTCGAACGCCGGGAACGGCACGGGCGTGAACACGCCCGTCGGCAGTGACCTGAAGTACACCGTGACGCTGCCCACGCCGCTGGACTCGGAAGTCACGCCATTCAGTCTCAGCAACTACGACACCTGCACGATGGCCGCCAAGACGGTGACCGCCGGCCTGAAAGGCACGGACATCAACTTCAGCCTCTACGCCCATCCCGAGACGGACACCATGCACTACCTGGAACCCGTGCGCACCGAGCAGACCGGCACCAGCGTCACCACCACTGTGAGGGGCGTGATGTACGTGAACATGGACGGCGTGATTCAGGTCAAGGGCGTGTGCACCAGCCCAGACGGCCTGCGGACGATCAACCCGGACACCGACCTGAAACTGAAGAAAGGCTGGAACATCTACTCGACGGTCTCGAAGGTCGTGCGGTCCGAAGATGGGAAGGTCACGTCGGAATTCACCACTCGGAACGATACAGGCGCGATTGACCTGTACGCCGCGATGCAGTACCACCTGGCGGAATAAACCCCGGAACTCAACAGGCGGCCTTCATGATGCGGGCCGCCTGCCCACGTGCCCACGCGTGAAATCGGCCTGGCTGGTTGCGCCAGTCGTGTGTGCATCGCCCTAAGTGTCTGGCCGCCAAGGTACAGACCGGTCCTCCTCGCTTCTCTGTCACCGTGGAGTCCTGGATTCGCGCAAGTCCTTCGTCAGCCCCGACTTTCGCCATGTTCAATAAAGCGCCAGTTCAGTCAGCGACCCAAACCACGCCCAGGCCCAGCGGCTGCCTCAGCAGATCTTCCGGCAGCTTTGGAAGAACGCGCGTGCAGGAAGGGAATCCGGGGCGAGCACTTCCGGGTGCCACTGCACTGCGATCAACCCGTCGCCCTCCACGGCTTCTACCAGCCCGTCCGGGGCGTGCGCGGCGGCCACCAGTCCAGGTGCCAGGTCGCGCAGCGCCTGATGGTGGTAAGAGTTCACGAACGCGCGCTCCCCGTGCGTGGCGTGCAGGTGGGTGCCGGACGTGAACGTCACCTCGTGCCCCACGGCGGGGGAGGGGGCGACCTGCGCGTGGTCCGCCCAGTATTCCGGGGCGTCCGGCAGGTGCTGCCACAGCGTGCCGCCCTCGAGCACGTTGATCATCTGCACGCCCCGGCAGATGCCGAACACCGGTTTGCCCAGGCGGCGCGCCTCGCGGTACAGCCGGATCTCGAACTCGTCCCGTTCCCCGTCCACCTGACCCAGGCCGCGGCGGGGGTGTTCCCCGAAGTGACGCGGGTGCACGTCCACGCCGCCGGTGAGCAGCACGGCGTCCACCTGCGCGGCGTACGTCTCGGCGAGGTCCGGCAGGGTGGGCAGCAGCAGGGGCAGGAACCCGGCGGCGTCGAGCGCCTCGGTGTAGCGGCGGGGCGTGCCGTTGAACACGCGGCCCAGGCCGACGCCTTCTGTCAGTTGTGAGGTGCTGAGGCCGACGACGGGGCGGGGAGCGGGCATGCCCCGAGAATACGCGGGTGCAGCGAACGGCACGCGCCCCCGGACCGGATGGTGGGGGCGCGTGCCTGCTGGAAGAATTCAGGTCAGGCTTAGAGGTTGCCCTTGAGGGTGCTGGCGACCTTGAAGGCGACCTTCTTGCCGGCGGGAATCTGGATCTTCTCGCTGGTGCCGGGGCGCACGCCGGTGCGGGCGGCGGTGGCCTTGACGCTCAGGGTGCCGAGGCCGGGCATACCGACGCTCTTGCCGCCCTTCACGGCGGTCACGATGGCGTCCAGCATGGCGCTGACGGCTTCCTCGCTCTGCTTCTTGGTCAGGCCGGTCTTGTCGGCGACCATTTCCACCAGCTGGGTCTTGGCGACCTTGTTGGACTCGCCGGCGGCAGCCTTACGGGGAGCAGCTTTGGCGCTGGCAGCGGGCTTCTTGGCGGGGGCCTTCGATGACTTTTTGGTCATGGTGAGCAGCATGACATACGCCCTGCGGGAAAAGAAGAGGGGGTATGGGATTCCGGCCCGCCAGTACGGCGTTTCTCTACCTGAGAGAAATATGAAGTGCGTCCAGCACGCTGTTATCTGCTCTATATGGGTTCGTGGCGTGTGGCACGGAAAAAGCCCGGACTTCGCTCCGGCGGGGTCGCTGATTCTGCCGTTGTCACCGCAGAAACTCCGGATTGGGTCGTTCGACTTCATGAAGCATAACGGGAATTCTCTGTCCTGGACGGAGAATCTGCGAGCCGGGCGTACGAGGCGGACCCGCGTCGTCAATTCCACCGACAGCGCGCTGGACGGCTATACCCCCCTCTGCTCCGCGTCTTCATGGACGGACCATGGCCGCCAAAGGCGCGCTCCCCGGTCCTGCAAACTGGACCGGGGAGCGCCGGGCGGCGGCTCAGACGGGGTCAGCCGAAGCGGCCGGTGACGTACGCTTCGGTGCGTTCGTCCTTCGGGGACTGGAAGATCTGCTCGGTGGCGCCATGCTCGACCATGTCGCCCACCAGGAAGAAGCTCGTGGTGTCGCTCACGCGGGCCGCCTGGTGCATGTTGTGCGTCACGATCACGATGGTCGTGACCTTCTTCAGGTCCGTCATCAGGTCCTCGATCCTCGCGGTGCTGGCCGGGTCCAGGGCGCTGGTCGGCTCGTCCATCAGCAGCACCTCCGGGTCCACCGCCAGGGCCCGTGCGATGCACAGGCGCTGCTGCTGGCCACCCGACAGCCCGGTCGCCGGGGTGTGCAGGCGGTCTTTGACCTCGTCCCACAGCGCCGCGCCGCGCAGGGAGCGTTCGGCGACCTCGCTGAGCTGCCGGCGGTCGCGCACCCCGGCGAGTTTCAGGCCGGCGACGACGTTGTCGAAGACGCTCATGGTGGGGAAGGGGTTGGGTTTCTGGAAGACCATGCCCACCCGGCGGCGCATGGCGACCGGGTCCACGCCCGGGTCGTACACGTCCTGCCCGTCCAGGATGATCCGGCCGGCCACGCGGGCGCCGGGCGTGAGGTCGTGCATGCGGTTGATGGCGCGCAGGAAGG
>JAANMV010002174.1_pt1 | contig 19691 bp, 26 predicted proteins | sample 7279661 | NCBI WGS metagenome assembly JAANMV01 (sample SAMN14094540, study PRJNA606508) | bioreactor metagenome | isolation source: A lab-scale SPAN reactor treating ammonium-rich wastewater day 121 | place: Ireland: Galway | collected 2017-05-16 | reverse complement strand
CCTGGGTGTACCCGCGGGCCCTGCGCAAGGAACGGAGAGCTTTGCCGAACGCCTTGTTGTGGTTTTTCATGCGGCCGCTCCATGACTCCGATGTCATGAAGTGGCCGGTAATTTAAGGCGTGCAGACTATTGTCGTCTTCCGACTTTTGTCGGAAACCGAATGCTTGATGGGTCGATTGTTGAGACGATCAGCAGCTGGCAATAGCTGGGTTGAGCCAGAACCCCGGCGACGCCTTGAACCGTTCGGCCGCGGCACGGACGTACTCGAGGATCCATTCAGTGACGATCCACCGCCGGCCGCGCTCCTCGGCAGACTTGCCCAAGCGCGCAAGGCGTCGTTTGTGACACAGTAAGATTAGATCACCCGCTCCGGCGGGTGTTTTTTTGCCCAGATTCCTGCGCAACAAAAACCTTACGTTTCCCTCCCTCGAAGCAATTTAGCCCACCTGTACGAGCTATCAACTTGGCTCTCGCCAAATCGCTTTGACTACAATTACACTTACTGATATAATATTCTCTGAGTATCGTATACCTAAGACAAAATCAATTCCCTTGGAGGAAGCGTGAGCAATCTGGAGCAGGACATTCTCGATCGTGAATTCGGAAGAAACGAAACGGTTATCGATGCCGAAGTAACTGCGCCTTCGCGGCGCCGGAAGTCGAGAAAGCTCGTTCTGGTGGCGCTTCTGCTGGCGATGATCGCTGTAATGGCCGCCGGCGTCATGCTGTTGCGCCCCAAGAGTGGGGTGCCATCCGCTGAAATTGCAGAGGTTATGGCGAGGGCGTCCATGCCGCAGCAAGCTCCAAAGGCTGATGCCCCCGTGGGTGCCCCGGTGCCAGTCGTCGAGCAACCCTCTCAGCCCGCTACCACCAGTCCTCCGCCCGCCATCGACAGCGCCCAGCAATCTCCCGGCATTTCTTCGCCGGCGCCATTACCGGCGAGCCAGGAGCCTGTTTCTGTTGCGCCAACAGCAATTCCAGCTACCCCCTCCGCGGCAACAAGTGCCGGCGGGCTTGATAAAGAGATCGCCGAGATCAAGGCGCAGCTGGCCACAAGGGATGCTCTTATCAGTGAACTGACGAAGGAAATCGCCAAGCTCAAAAGCGAAGCCAGGTCGCCCGCGCAGTCGAAGGCGGTTACCAAATCGGATGCTTCACAGGCGCGTCCTAAAGAGATCGTTGCTTCGATGACCGAGTTGGGCATCATTGCGTTGCTCAACGATGGGATCGTCGTGCGAAGCGATGCCGGTGAGGATGTGCCGATCTCCGTCGGTCGTGTCTCGAAGAAATTCGGGAAGATCGTGAAGGTCGACCCGGAGGCGAAGGTGCTTGTCACCGAATCCAGAATTTACAAGTTGCGCTAAAGGGGGCGTCATGAGGCTCGTTGCATTTCTGGCGATGATGGCCCTGGCGGCGGCAGCACGGTCTGCGCCTCCAACGGCTGTGATCCAGCCTGCCGGGACCGGTTATCAGGTGCGCGTTTCGGTGCCCGTGGAACCGGCCGACGTGGGCAGGAAAGGCACGCTCTTTGTTGCGCTGGTTCGCGGCGGACAGCCGGTGGCTTGGCACGATGGCAGCCAGTTCGTGGTGCCAAGAATGCCCGCGGGTTCCGGTGTCTTGGCGAACCCGGTACGCCTTGCAGTGAAGACGGATGCCCATCTGTGCGACGTGGTGCGCGTCCCAGGAAACTACGAGCTGTGGGCTGGTTACGGCATCAACGGTGTGCCGCAATCAGATGATGCCAAATTTATGCGCGCCATCGAATCCGCCCGCAAGGCCGGGCAGAAAGACGTAGCCGCCAAGCTCGAACGGTACCTGCAGGAGCAGCGTGCCGCGCGCAATCGCAAGGTTGCGGACCAGGTTCAGGCGTCAGGACTGGCCGCCGGCGCCGGAGAAGTGTTTGGCGAAATGATCTCTGCGGGTCGTTTCGCCAGGGCCGCAAAAATAACCTGTAAGGAGGTGGGACAATGACTTCGCTTGTAACCTTTGGCCGGCGCGCTCCGGCCAATCCGGCTGACATCAAGCCCAGCGCCGAGAAGCACAATATCACTTCCCTCATCGCGGCTTCGGCCGTGTTCAAAGGGGACCTCCTCCTGAAAGAGAGCGTGCATGTCTGCGGCACGATCATCGGCAGCGTCCAGATCGAGGGCTCCGGCGTGCTGTTCAGCCTGCGCGAGGGCGGCCGCGTCGAGGGGAAGATCGAGGCCGACATAGTTGTCGTGGCCGGCACGGTGATCGGCGATGTCAGGGCCCGCATCGTCAGGCTGATGCCTACCGCCCGCATCGACGGCAACATCTTCTACGATCGGATCCTGGTCTCCGATGGGGCGACGATCAATACCCGCTGCATGGAGAGCATCCGTGACCTGGTGCAGGAAAAGCCGGTCCCGGCCCAAGCCTCGGCAACCGGTGCGGTGGTCGATATCGAACAACGACTCAAGGCGTCTTCCTCCTCCTTTGCGCCTTGATTTTTTACCCCGCCCGTAAAGCGGGGTTTTTTACATCAGTGCTTGGCAGACGCGATTTTCTGAGGCTTGTGGCGGGCGCGGCAACTGCTGTTGCCGTGCCTCCCGTCTTTGCCAAGACCCAGCAGGCGTGGCCGCTTTGGCTTCGCCGCGGCAAAGATGAGCATCGGTTCGACGCCGCCCAGCAAGACGGCTACAAGGCTGCCATGTGGCTCCTACGGGATGTCCGCGCTGGCGCTTATGGTTTGCCGCATCCCCGGCTGCTCTACCTGGCGTCGTGGGCGCAATCCTGGCTTGCGGCTCATTCGATTCATGCCGTGTTCGATGTGACGTCCGGGCTTCGCTTGCCGGCCACTAATGTGGCAATCGAGGGCGCCGCCCAGGCATCCCTGCATCTGCCTACTCCCGACTGGTATTTCTTTGCCTTCGATTTCCGCGCCCGTGGGTTGGATGCCGAATACACCGCCATGCTTATGCGCGCCGTCGGCATGGGTGGGGTGGGGATCTACTGGAAGCGGGATTTTGTGCATGCGGACGTTGGCCGGCGCCGCGACTGGAGGGGGTCATGAACATTTGGGGTTGGGTGGTCCTCGTTTCGATCTTGTTTCTGATTCTGGTGGCTTTTTCAGAGACCCGGAAGCTTGTGATCTGGTTCTTCGGATCCAAAGGCCCTGTGGCGATCATGATTGCCTGGACCTGGTTGATTCTTGAGCACGTGATCCAGGCACATATCGTCGTGGCGCGCAATTTTCTGCCACGCCAGATGATCCTGCCCAGCCTGGAGAAGCGAGGCGTACGGATCGATTGATTTTTTATCAGTTCGCGCCGAAACAATCCTGTGCGAACTATCCCCATGGTGGGGATGGAACCAATGAGCCCGAAAGGGTATTTTGAAGAAGGAGTAGCAAAGCATGAGCAATCTCATCAACATCAGTGTTCCGAAGATCCAAGGCGCCCTGTTCCCGGCCAACGACATCAAGACCATGAAGGTCTACGGCAAGGAATCCCCCGTCATCATGACCGGCTCGATCCGCGCCGGCGACGTCAAGGAAGGCGACGGCTACAAGCCGATGGCCTACGGCCAGCTGGGTGTGCGCGCCGCCAAGGCCGAGACCCGCGATAAGAAGGAGTACCTGCACCTCGCCATCGACGGCGGCCTGCAAGGGCGCCTCAACAAGGCCGAGGGCAAGGACTACGACTACATCGGCTCCGTGGACTGCGGCGACGGCCAAGAGTTCACCATTTTCGGTCGCAAGACGAAGGCCAACGAAACCGGCACCAACTTCATCTCCCTGTCCTCGGGCGAGAAGAAGCCCAAGGCAACCGGCAACGGCGGCTCGGGTGCTTCTGCGCCGGCGGCCGGCGGCAACGGCAACGACGACGACGACATCCCGTTCTAGGATATACCTGAGAGAGCCCTTGTAAAACAAGGGCTCCAGAACGGATCAAGAACCCTCGGTGCATTTTGCGCCGAGGGTTTTTTCTTGCCTGGTCTCCGCGCAATTCCTTTTGAACCGGGACATTTCGTCCCATCACAAAGGAAGGATATGGAAGAAAAAATTTCTCTGTATTTCTGCGACAACGGATCCTCCAACAAGGAATACCATACGCAGCTGATCGCGGAAGAAGGTGGGTTCAAAGTCAACTTTCAATACGGCCGCCGCGGCGGGCCGCTGCAGTCTGGCACTAAGACCACAAGCCCACTGCCCTACGACAAGGCCAGGAAGATCTACGACAAGCTCGTCGCCGAGAAAACCGGCAAGGGCTATACGCTCGGGCAATCCGGCATCGCCTACCAGGGAATGACCATGGAAGCCTCATTTACCGGCGTTCTCCCACAACTACTCAATCCCATCGACGAAACCGATGCCGAGCGCCTGATCAACGATCCCGCCTACGTCATGCAGGAGAAGGCCAATGGCGAGCGCACGACCTTCAAGCGGGCTGGCGAAGCTGTTACCGGCGGCAATAAGAAAGGAATGGGGCGCCCTCTGCCGGAGCCGCTGGTTGCCGACGCTGGGAAAATCGAGGGCGATTGTGTCATCGACGGCGAGCTGCTCGGTGGCGGCCATGTCGCCTTCGACATTCTCGAGCATGGCGGTGAGGATTTGCGCTGCCGCCCCTACCAGTACCGCCTCGCCATCCTGCGCTCGGTCATCGCCAAAGAAAGCGCCTTTATCCGCGTCTGCGAGACTTATTTCACTACCGAGGAAAAGCGCAAGGCATTCGATGCGCTGCGCGCCGCCAAACGCGAGGGGGTGGTGTTCAAACGGCTCGACGCGCCTTACGAGGCCGGCCGGCCCAATTCGGGTGGGCCGCAACTCAAGTTCAAGTTCTACGAGACGACGACTGTGCAGGTGGTGGGAGTAAACGGCGGCAAGCGTAGCGTGCGCTTCCAGGGATTCGACGATCAAGGCCAGCCGGTGGAGATCGGCAACGTCGCCATTCCGCCCAACGCGGATATCCCACAGGCGGGCGATTTCATCGAGGTGCGCTATTTGTATGCCTACCAGGGCGGCTCGCTTTACCAGCCGACCTACCTTGGCCGGCGCGCCGACCAGGATGCATCGGATTGCCTGATCTCGAGACTCAAGTACAAGCCAGACGAAAAGGCTGCAGCATAAGGCAGATGCAAAGACAAACGGGGGAGCGGATTGCCGCTCCCCCCGTTTTTTATGTTGGCGCCGGTGGCCGCTTGGGTTATCGGCCGCGGCCGGGCTTGGTGGCCAGATAATCCGGAAGCCGGTACGCCGCCAGCATGATGGACGAGCCAAGACCGAAAGCCGATGCCGCCAGCACCAGGCGGAATCCTTCGGCCCAGTTCTCGGCGCGCACAACATAGCCGAGCGCGTAGACCGGGATGGCGGCTGTCAGCAAAAGCAGTGCAGGCAGGAATCGGTGCATGCGGCTCTCCGTATATTGATAAGCGCTTCGAGCATAGCAAAACCTTCTTCCTCCAGCAATTCCCCTCTTAACCAGAACATCAAGGCCACTTCCCGGGGTCTGATTTTTTATCGGTTCCGCTGCAGCCAATTCCTTCGAACGGGCGTTTGCCCGAGTAACAGAGAGGGAATCATGAAACCCAAGATCAAACCACGGAATTGTGCCGCGATTGCCATGCGCGGCCGTTCCGGCGCAGGGGCGCACGGTAAAACGCGCAAGGCCGAGCGGTGCCTCATGAAAGTGGCGATCCGGAAGGATCTGCCATGAGTGTTTTCGATGTAGCAAAAAGAGTGGCTTTGCCTGTGCTGGCGAAAAACCATGGCATCACCATGCGCGAGCAGGGCCGCTCCTATGGCAGCAAGACTTGCCCGTGTTGCGGCGAAGGCAGCGAAACTTCCAACGCGCTATCCATGTTCGTTTCAGGCGAAGGGATCTGGCGGTGGAAATGCTGGCGTTGCAACATGGGGGGCACGGCGATCGACTACGCCGCCGCCATCTGGGGCGTAACCGATAATGAGGCTGCCCGCAGACTCGCTTCGGATCCGAACTATACCGGGGCAACCCATGCAAGTGCCGCGCCGCCCAAAGCCCAGCCGCAAGCCAATCCGGATGCGCTAAAGGAAGTCCTCGATGCTTTGGTCCACCATGGTTGCGAGGATCCCAAGGTGCTCAACTACCTTGTGCGTGATCGCGGCATAGGCGCCAATGTGGTCAAGGAGGCCGCGCAGCGCGGAATTGCCAGGGCTTTGCCCAGCGATCCTTATTCGTGCTTCCGTTACCTGGTGGAGCGGGTCGGCGAAGGCCGGTTGCGTGCCGCCGGCCTCTGGAAGGAAGGGTCAAAGTGGCCGGCGATTGCTTACCGCCCGCTTGTGTTTCTCCTGCCTGAGCATTCAGGCGCGGAGTTTCGCATGATCAGGGAGCCGTCAGGACAGGAACCCAAGGCAATCCGCTACGGCCGGCTGGAATGGCCGTGGTTCTGGCGCGGCGACCTCAACTCCATTACCGTCGTCGAAGGCGCCATTGACATGATGAGCCTGGTTACGATGGGGGAGGGCGGGTGCGTTATGGGGCTGCCTGGCGCCACTTCCTGGCGCGAGGCATGGTTCAAGAAGTGCGCCAAGAAATACCCCCAGGCGGAATGGAGGCTGGGGCTCGATTCGGATGCGGCTGGCAAAACCGCTGCAGAAGCAATCGAAACGGCTCTCGCTCCCGTGCCGGCAAAAAGGATCGTCCCGACCCAGAAAGACTGGAACGAGATGCTGATGTGCGCGGCGTAATTTTCAGGAAGATCCCGGTGCTTTTGGCACCGGGATTTTTTTTGCTTGCTGTTTTTTTGGACTTACTAGATCAGGAATTGATCTGGAAAGTTTTTTTGAGTGGCGTGACCTACTTATCCACAATTTTTGTGGATAAGTGAAGCGCAAACGTATGTCTTGTTGTGCGGCCGGCTTACACGACTTCAGGTTCAGGTGCCAGGCTGAAGTAGAACGTCGCGCCGGCGCCGGGCGCGGACTCGGCCCTAACTTGCCCGCCATGACGCTGGATGATGCGCTGGACGGTGGCTAGCCCGACGCCCGTTCCTTTGAATTCTGAATTTTCATGCAAGCGCTCGAATGCCTGGAAGAGCTTGCCGGCCTGTTTCATGTCGAATCCGGTGCCGTTGTCACTGATAAAGTAGACCGGTACCCCTTCTTGATCAAGCACACCGAGGGTTATGTGGGCTACCTCCGCTTTGGCGGTGTATTTCCAGGCATTGGACAGCAGGTTTTCAACCACGATCTGCAGCAGGGCTTCATCCGCCTCCACGTGAATCGATTGGGGGAGGTCAAAGACAGCCTGGCGGAGAGGGTCTTCCCGGCGTAGCTGTTCGGCTACAGCTCGGGCCTGGACTGCCATGTCGAAATAGGTTCGTTTAAGATCGGTGCGAGAGACGCGAGCCAGATCCAGTAGGGAGTCCATTAACATACCCATCCGGAAGACATTACTCCGCACACGTTCCATGTGAGCCAACCCATTTTCCCCGAGAGGGCCAGCACATTCCTCCATTACCAGCTTGGTGAAGCCGTCAATGGCGCGTAAAGGGGCGCGCAAGTCGTGTGAAACGGTATAGCTGAAAGTCTCCAATTCCCGTAGTGCAGAGGCTAGTTCGGCCGTGCGCTGCTGCACGCGCTCCTCCAGAGTGGATTGCAACTCCTGGCTTTCTCTGATGGCTTCCATTCTATCGAGCGAGAAGGAGATGTCGCTCGCCATGCGATTGAGCAGCCCCACCATTTCTTCGGTGAACATATCCGCGATCTCGCCAAGAAAAACGATCACGCCAGAAACTTTGCCTTTCCGGCAAATAGGGAATGAGGCTAGTGAGTGCAACCTCTCGACATGTGTGAAATGCCGCCATGGCTTGGTGGACGGGTTGGTCTGCAAATCCGAGATAACCACCGGCTTGCCGGTCCGCATTACCTGAGCGCTTGGCCCTTGCCCTTCTGGCAACGACGAATCGAGCGGGATGCTCATCTGGTTGGCAAAATCTTCAACCATGCCGACATGTACCAACGGACGGACTATCTGGGTTTCTTCATCAATGAAACCAGCCCAAGCTTTGGTAACGCCACCATCCGCTACGGCAACACGACAGATTTCACCCAGCAGCTCCTCGGGGGTTTTCGCCATGACGGTCGTCTCAACGGTAAGCGAGAGCGCGGCATACATGCGCGTCAAACGGGAAATACGATCTTCGGAATGTTTCCGTTCAGTGATATCGGCGACCGAGACGATGATATACCGTGGAATTTCGTGGATAGCTTCGATGCGCCGTGCGACCAATCCGGCCATGAATGGGGTGCCATCCGCCTTCTTTAGCAGAATCTCGCCGCGCCATTCATCCTGCCCATGCGGCAGTTTTGAAAGGAGCAGCCCAGGTAAGCCGGAGAGTTGCCATGCAGCGCTTAGAGCCGATCCATCAAAGCCAGACGGTTCAATTTGCCAGAGTTTGAGGAGCGCTTCATTGGCGTAGGCCACGGTACCATCCCAAGTAATGATAGCGATGGCGGTAGGGGCGCGTTCAATCGCATGGGCAAGTACCGAAGTTTTTCTGTGTATGTCCATGCCAAAAGCGCGTGAAGTATCCAGGTTGCCGTCCCCGGCTGGCGCGGCCGCGGTGAAGCTTACCGCACAAAACGTCCGTCGCGGGCAATCATTGTCATGTCGACGAAGGTCGAAGCTTGATGATTCTGCGGGGAGAAGGCGATATGGAACCCATCAAGATTCACATTCCGCATCCCCTCGAGTGCATCGATGAAGCCTTCCCGCGAGAGATTTTTCCCCGCGCGCTTTAGGCCCTCTATGAAAACCCGCGCTGCGATGTACCCCTCAAGGGAAGTGAACGAGTAGCCGGTTCCCCCGGCTGCCTTCATAAGCCGCTGATATTCCTTGACGATGGGCACTGTCTGATCGAACGGGGAGGGGACAACCTGGGAGATCGCGACTCCTGCCCCGTCGGCGCCTAGTGCTTTTGCAAGCGAGATGGAGCCTACGAAGGAAACATTGTGGAATTCCGTGTTGCTGCCGGCCTGCTTCATCGCTTTGACGAATGTCGCAATACCATCATAGGCGCCGATCATCACTACCGCTTGGGGACCGGCTGCATTCATTTGTTTGACGGCGGCGGATACTTCGGACGAATTGCGTTCGATCGTTGCCTTTACTGCGATCTCCAATTTCCGTTTTCGCAACGCGCGCTCAACACCGGCAAGTCCTGCCTGGCCATAGGCGTCGTTCTGGTATAGCACTCCGATTTTGTTTCGCCCCAAGGAGATCAGGTGCTCAACGATTCGTTCCGTCTCGTCGTAGTAGCTCGCGCGTACGTTGAAGATATAGCGATTGAATGGGCTACGCAGGAGTTCCGCGCCGGAGAATGCGCCGAAATAGGGTACTTTTGCCTCAGTGAAGATGGGCAGTGCTGCCTTGCTGGTGGGGGTGCCTACTGCCCCGAACAGGGCAAAAACCTTGTCATCGTTGATCAGTCTTTTCGTGTTGGCCACAGCCCTGTCCGGCTCATAACCATCGTCGTAGGAGATCAGTTTGATTTTGCGGCCGTGAGCGCCGCCCTGGCGGTTGAATTCGTTGAAGGCCAATAAAGCGCCGTCCCTCATTTCAACGCCGAGATCCTTGGCGGGACCACTGAAGGCGGCCGACTGCCCTAGTGTGATGGAGTCTGCGCTCACGCCGAACTGGGCAAGTGCATTCAGGGAGGAAAACATTGCGGCGAGCAGCAGGATGTATTTTTTCATGGTGGGAGCCCTTGAGTTACTCGAAAACCGCGCAATTGCGGCCGTTGGCCTTCGCCTTATAGAGCCTTTTGTCGGCGAGGGTTAAAAGCGATTCAGGCGAAGTGGTTAGCGATGGAATGGTGGATGCGACGCCGATACTGACGGTGACGCAATCTCCAACAAGTGAATCGGGGTGATGTAACGCCAAGCCGGCCACTGCCGCGCGGATGCGTTCCACGACAATCGCGGCGCCATCAAGATTGGTGTTGGGCAGAATGACTGCGAATTCTTCGCCACCGTAACGCGCTGCCAAATCTGCCGGGCGAAAGGTGGATCTGCCAATAGCCTTTGAGATTCTTCTCAGGCAGTCGTCGCCGGCCTGATGCCCCAGACAGTCGTTGTAGCGCTTAAAGCAGTCAACGTCGATCAGTATTGCTGATATTTCCGACCCGTCGCGAGCCATGCGCCGCCACTCACGAACCAGCACGTCATCCAGCACACGCCGATTGGCGAGCCCCGTGAGGCCATCCTGGCTTGCAAGTCGCTCCAGTGCCAGCTCGGCGCGTTTCTGGGCGGTCATGTCATTGATGGTTTCAACGACCCCAATGAGATCGCCTCTGTCATCGAATACTACGCCTGCATTGATGCCTACATAGAGTCGTGCGCCTGTATGCGGCACCTCGATCCAGTTTTCCGCATAACTGGCGATCGCGGTCCCATTCAGATCATGAGCCTGCGCGTAAAGTGTTTCAGAGTCAGTCATCTTGCCTTGCAGAACAAGATCCGCAAGGCACGGCCGGGGTTCTGAGTAAAAGGCATGCCAATGACGATCGGTACCTAAAACCGTAGCGGACAGAACGCCCGTCAGTCGTTCCAATGCCCGATTCCAGATGATCACCTTCCCGTCAGGCGAGAGCACAAATGTTGGCGTGACCAACTCATCGAGGAGCCTTGCGCTGCAATCCGTATCCATAGTCACGAAAGGAGGAGCTATCGATTAACCGAAAACTCGTAATGATCGCGGCCATTCAAGCGGAAGAACTTCAGGGCCACCGGGATGGACTTGCCGCATGCCACCACATTCCACTGTTCCTGTGTAACAGCAACCCCTGTGGGGTCTTTAGCTGACTGACTGGAGGTCGTGGCTACCTTGATGGACCGGATTGGCTCTTGGCAACCGCTCATGTAGTGGAAGGATTCGGATAGGGTTGCGTATGCATCGTCATGCTTCCCGTCGAGAATGCTGTTTCCTGAAATGCGCGGCTCGGCCGCCCAAGAACCGGCGCTCAAAGAAAACACGAGTAGGAATATTGAGGTTTGGATGCGACGGGTTACGTGCTTCATGGTACGAATCTCCACTCAATCGATTCGGTTCTTCTCCGCCCAGTTGATAACTTCCTTGGCGAAGTAGCGCTTTTTGCCCTCCTGAGCTCCGGTAGCGTCAATGGGTTTAGGAAACCCGGGGCGGTTGATCACGCGCATTTTCACGGTCACCTCTGAGATATCGAGCCATGCCGCGATATCTGCGGTGCCCCATATTTCCGGCGCTTCTTTGAGTCTTGCGGCAGCTATGAGTTCAGCCAATTGCTGGCTGATTTTTTTCTCAATAGCGTCGAGTTTTTCGATGACGTCATTGGACATTACTGGAATCCCCTAAAAGCACCCATTCGCCGATTTCGTTTGATGAGCCGCTCTTACCGGCCCTGCATACAAGCCTGAGCACAGCGGTTTTCGCGGTCATTTCTTGAAGCATATTGATGGCCTTCCCGATTGCTTGCGCAAGCTGTGTTTCCCCCGAATCGGTAACCTTCAGGACGGGTTTGATTAACACTTTCCCTTGGTGGGTGACGACCTGGAGCTTGAATTCGCGGCGCAGGGGGACCGATGATTCAATCTTCGGTACCGGACTTGAGATGAATTTCTCCGGAGGAAGCACTCCGGCTTTCATGCAGGCGTTGCGAACGTCTCCGCGCTTAATGATGCCTGCGATTATTTGTTGCCCATCTACGTTGCTGTAGAACGCATTACCGCCACGGTCAGACCACGCATCGAGTATGGTCAGAACGCCATTGGTTTGCCTCGAGACGACAGCAAGAATCGGCTTTTGATCCGGGATGGACCAGGTAAGTATGAAACGTTCGGTCGACGGGCATCTCGCATCAATTTCCACGCCATGCTTTATCAGAGCCAAATAAAGAGTTGATGCGTCCAAACCTGGAGCGCGTTCTGCAGCGCGTTCCAGTGCGTGCCGAGTGAGATAAATCCTGTTCATCGCCGTGTCGGAAACGGAATGCATTTCCTGGTGCGCTTTTCCCAGCCGGCGCAATAACCCTCCTCAGACCAGCCGGAGTAGATACGACGCGCGGTCGCGAAATGAATCGTGCACGCCCAACCGCGCCGGTGCTCGGTATCGTTCCCGTCCGTTTCCGGGTGGCTGTGGTCCGGCACAAGGTAGTGGCAGTTGCCGCACTTGTGGGGCTGGGCTGGTTTAGACACGTTGGTTACATTCACTCATCATTGATACGCAATTATATTATTTAAACTGTTGCACGTCAATATATTTGTCAGTGAAAAGCATCGATAGTATACTGATGCGCGTAACTATACGATTAGATCAATGTACGCACTTGTGACAGGCGGGGCCCAAAGAATTGGCCGTGCCATCGTTTCCGAACTGGCTGTCAGGGGCTATGCCGTAGCTGTTCACTATCGCAGCGCGGGCGAAGAGGCCCAGTCGCTGGTGCGGGATATCAATGCCGCGGGTGGGCGTGCAATTGCCATTTGCGCCGATTTGACGCGGCAGGGAGCTTGCGAAGCGCTGGTCGATCATGTGTGGAGTGCTTCGGAGGGGAAGCTTTCCCTGGTCGTGAATTCGGCCGCAATATTTGAAGCGGACGGAGAGGGCGGATTAGATGTGCCTGGCGCATTAAAGCATTTCGAATTGAATGCGCTTGCACCCGCAGAAATATCGGCAGCATTCTTCCGAAAGGCCGAACGCTCGCAATCCAGTGGGGCCGTGGTCAATTTGATTGACCAGCGAATCATGAAGCATCCCTCCGGCCAGTATATCGGCTACAGCATGTCAAAACATGCGTTGTACGCAGCGACAATGGCTCAGGCCAAGTTGTTTGCCCCAACACTCCGCATCAATGCGATTTCTCCCGGGCTTACATTGCCATCCGGGCCGCTGCAAGGCGACGAATTCTTTTTGGCTTGCAAATCCAACCCAATGGGGCGATGCCCCTCTCCCGAGGAAATTGCTCGGGCTGTGGTGTTTATGGCGGAGTCGCCGGCACTTTGCGGGGCAATGCTTCCGGTTGATTGTGGCGAGCGATTTATCCAGGGGGCAATTTAGGATGCAAATAGAGATCCGGGACATGAACATTCCGATGCGCATAGGGATTCTCCCCGAAGAGCGTCTGGGGCCGCAGATGGTCGTGATTGACGCGAAGGTTGCATTCAAACCATCTTCGGAAGAGGACCGGATTTCATCGGTCGTGGATACAAGGCAAGTGCGGTCGAGACTGCTGAAGGTAGCGGCGGCAAGCCACTATGACCTGCAAGAAACCTTTGTCCGTGCGGCATGCGTTGAGCTGCTCAACATGGATTGCCGTGTCGAATCTGTCGAAGTTTCTCTATCCAAACCGTCTGCTTACCAGGACTGCGTTGTATCCGTTTCGGAAATCCTTTTTTCGAGACGGAAATAATGGCCGAGTCAATTTCGTTACGCCTCAAGATTGCAATGGGCCTGATGGAAGATGCTATCGGTTTCGATGCGATCGGTAAGTACAACCTGACCCCCTTGGCTGGCGAAACAATATTTGAGGCCATGGTTCGACAAGGGGTGGCGAAATCGCTTTATGAGGCAGCAATGAAAGTTGGAAAGGAAATCCCTCCACCCAAAGGAGACTCATGGAACAGTCTTGCTGCGTGGGTGGAGGATTACTTGAAAGAAGAAGCGAGGTTGTCTCGTACCGCTGTTTCTCCTGCGAGGGCTACGCTTTGAGAGTGCTATGGATTGCGCCGGCCAACCAGCCGTATATCGATGACGGTCCTCTTTCCACGACGGATTTTCTTTCGTGTGCGTGGAAAGCCTTCAATGAGCGAGGGACAACGCAATATGCGCTACTTCCTCCAAGCTCATCGTGCTCTGCATTTGCCAATGCATCGATATCAAGCGGGACTTTCCAGCCGGATGCACTACTGGAACCCAATGCGCCAGACGGGACTGCGTTGCCGCGAATGATTGAGGTGGCTGAGCGGATTTCCTGTGACTTTGATGTTGTCATCAATCTTGGGCATGACGTATTGCCTCATAAGTGGATGATGAGCACGTCCGCAAAGGTTTTTTCAATCCCGAATTTGTGCTACCAGGGCCGGCCCACCGATCAAGTCATCAAGGCTGCCGTCAGCAGTATGCCAGGAAGATTCCTTTGGTCGTCGCGATACCAAATGGCTTCGTTCGGTGTAGGGAAGGGAGTAGTTGCATTTCAACCCTTCGATCTTCGAATTTTCCCGGAGCACGACGGAGAGATAGGCGACTACCTACTTTTTGCCGGCCACCTTATTCCTGAAAAGGGGTTGCTTCATGCTGCGAGAGTCGCCCAGAAGCTAGGCAAGCGTCTGTTGGTGTGTGGGGGCAATTCGAAATCGGATTACATCAAGGAATGCCTGAAAATCAATCCCGATATCGAATTTCTCGGGCAGGTGAGCAGGACTGTTCTTTTTGGGCTGATGGCTGGCGCCATTGCGCTTCTGCAGTTTCAGGAGACCCCTGAAGCGTTCGGTAGGGTAACTGCGGAAGCGCTGTTGTGTGGGTGTCCGGTTATTTTCCGGGATGCCGGCGCTACCTGCGAGCTTGTATCTCAGAAAGGCGGAGACGGGATTGAGGTGGATATGGCGATGATGTCGCTGCAGAGAATCGAGGCGTACTTGTCTTCGCCGATTGATCGTGCTGCCATTCAGACGAGGGCTATGGAGCGATTTTCCCCCTCCGTATGGGCAAACAAGCTTACGCAGATGATTTTGCATGATCAGGACATCTCGCCGGCTGTTGCCGCGTAACTGTCATGTACAAGCCCAAAGCTGAATCCAAGGCGGTGTTGAAATCCAGAATCCTGGAAGCGATTCAAAGTTCCAGTGGCGGGCTGCTGCGAAAGCAGGTTGCCTATGCGGTTGGGCTGCAGCCATCGAATCGCGACCTAGCTTCCGTACTCGACAGCCTGGTGACCGAGAAGTCGATCTACCGTTCCGGTGCCGTAGGAGCCGGATACCGTTACCTACCGGTAAAGAGCGGTCAATTACCCACCACCTGACCAACGCACTAGGTGGGGCTTGTGAGGTCAAGGGCGGCGAAAGCCTAAGACCAAAGCAAGCCCGGTTGACCAGGCTAAGTCGCAGCTTATCGCGACTACGTTGCAGAGGAGCAGCAAGACCGACGTTGGGATGCTTCCTTAGTTCCAACCTCTCGAAGTGGCAGCAGCAGACAAGGTTTTGGGTAACTACGAAACGGGCTGCCACAGGCTCAAAGCATCGAGTCAAAACTGCTCTGCAACATTGCCGAAGGGAGCGGAGTCTTCGGACTCCCGTCACAAGGCCCGTAAGGGTTCTCGCTGAGAAGCGACACGAAGTTCTGCAGCAACCGCCCGGGCGGATCCCGGCATGTTTTAACGGAGAGATACGTGTCGGTTTATGTGTTGGATCGCAGCGGCCAGCCGCTGATGCCGTGCAGCGAGAAGCGTGCGAGGCTGTTGCTGGCACGCGGCCGTGCGCGGGTGCATCGGCAAATGCCCTTTGCCATCCGGCTTGTTGACCGGCAAGTTGAATCTTCCGTGTTGCAACCGATCCGGATCAAGCTCGATCCGGGCAGCAAGGCTACCGGCCTGGCCGTGGTTCGTATTGCCGAACATGTTTCGCTGCAAACCGGCGAGATTCAACGGGAAGTCGCTGCTCTCAACCTCGTCGATGTTTTGCATCGCGGTCACCAGATCAGCGAAGCGCTGACGGCCCGCCGGCAAATGCGCCGTGCACGTCGCAATCGCAAGACACGCTATCGCGCCCCGCGCTTTCTCAACCGAGGCAACAAGCAAAAGGGCTGGCTGGCGCCCAGTCTGCAACACCGTATCGATACGACACTAGCCTGGGTTGCTCGTCTACGTCGTCTGGCACCGGTTACCGGAATCGATCAGGAACTGGTCCGTTTTGACACACAGCAACTTGAGAACCCGGAAATTTCCGGTGTTGAGTATCAGCAGGGCACGTTGGCCGGCTACGAGCTCCGCGAGTATCTGCTCGAAAAATTCAATCGGCAGTGCTGCTATTGCTGCAAGAAGGATGTGCCGCTCAATATCGAGCACATTCATCCCAAGGCCAAGGGCGGCAGCAATCGGGTTTCCAACCTCGCCATCGCCTGCATTCCCTGCAACCAAAAGAAGGGCGCCCGGCCGATCGAAGAATTTCTGGCTAAAGATCCTGCTCGGCTAGCCAGAATCATGGCACAGCTCAAGCGCCCGCTGAAAGACGCGGCCGCCGTCAATGCGTCGCGCTGGGCGCTGTGGAATGCCTTGAAGGAAGCCAGCCTGCCGGTGGCCACCGCCTCCGGCGGCCAGACCAAATATAACCGGCACATCCTGGGCATTCCCAAAACCCATGCGCTGGATGCCGCTTGCGTTGGCAATGTCGATGCACTGACCGGCTGGCGCAAGCCAACCCTGAGCATCAAATGCGCCGGCCGGGGCAGCTATCAAAGAACACGACTCGATTCCTTCGGGTTCCCGCGCGGGTATCTCATGCGTGAAAAAGCAGCCTTTGGATTCCGGACGGGCGATCTGGTGATCGCCCGGGTTTCTGAGGGCAAGAAACAGGGCGTTCACGTTGGCCGGGTCGCGATCCGGAAAACGGGCAGTTTCAACATTCAGACCAGAAACGGCGTAGTTCAGGGCATCGGACACAAACGTTGCCGGATTTTGCAACGGGCGGACGGGTATGGCTATGTGCTCAATACTCAACTTCCCGCTTTCCTCCCGCAACCTGATCGGGCGGCTTTGCCTAAAGGGTTGCTGCGCAAACCAGTCGATCAAGGTTGGGGTATCCAGCGGAGTATTTGATGAGCAGGAAAGAATTTCTTAGAAGGCTTTTGCTTCTCAAGAAGATAGACCACGCCGAATCCGAGGCGAATGAGACCCCGGCTTTGTCGCCGGCTACAAAACTGGCTGAATACGTTGTTGATTACTATTCACGGCTTGGGCACGCATGTTCCTGCGACGTGGTGCTCCGTGACATGAATGCCGTCGCGCTGGTGTCCATTTCTACCGTGCCCAAGGAAACTGCTGCGGCGCTAGCCAAGGCTCAACAGCACATCGAGAGGCGTACGAGCTCCTTGTTCGCCATACCAACAAGGCTCTACATCCATTTTCGTGCTCAACAACAAAAGAAGGAAAGGGATGATGTGTCGCTGAAGGATGACAGTATCATGGTGCAAGAAACGGTGTTTGAGGAATTCGAAAAGATCAAGAACGGGGGGCAGCCGTATGGCCAGGCGTGATCCTGTAAAAAGCAGTGTTGTCGTGGGGTGGTTGTGGTTCGTTGTTTCGGCCGCCGCCGCGTACCCCTTGTACCAGATGCTTGTCGGCTGGGGATTCAACAGCGGGCTTGCCGTGGTGGCTGTTTTCCTTGGTTGCGCCTTCCTATACAACATTCCTTACCGGATGAGGGTCAAGGAAGAAAACGAGGCTGCGCTGGAAAAAGCAAGCCAATGGCGCGGATAAGGTAAGCGTGTCGTTCGATCTATACGCCTCTCTCTATGAGGCGCTTACGCAATTTATCCTTCCGGCCGCCGCCGGCGCGGCGCTACGTGTGTTCCTCGTGATTTGGCGAAAACTTTCTTCACGGTGGGCCACTTGGTTCCCGCTTCTGAAGGGCCTTGCCGAATACGTGCTCTGGTTTGCCGCTGCGGGCATCGCTGCGGCAATCGCCGCGGTTCTGTATATGGCGAACCAAATTGGCGTAGCCGTGCTTTGTGTTGCCATGGGGTTTGCCATTACCTGGGTGTTGGCAGAGCTGCTAGCCGGACAGGAGGAGGAGGTTGTCGAGCGTGGTGCGCGTGTCGCCGAGGACCGCGTAGTTGCATCTATGACACGGAAGGGTGCGCCGCCTGTGCCCATCGTTTTTGGCGGGGTCAGCCTGCCGGCCGATGCGGAGCCTTACCATTTGCTGGTCGCCGGATCGACGGGTTCCGGCAAGTCTGTCGCGATCAAGGGCGTCCTGGATGCGCTGCGCGCTCGCGGAGATACGGCGATCATCGTGGATTCCGGCGGTGAGTTCGCTGCCAGGTATTGGGACGCCAAAAAGGATTTCCTGCTCAACCCCTTTGACCAGCGGTGCATCGCCTGGAGCCCCATGAGCGAACTTTCTGGCGTTTGGGATGCCGATGCGCTGGCAAAGTCCATTGTCCCAGATGGAACTGGCGAATCAAAAGAGTGGAATGGGTACGCGCAGACGCTTGTTGCTTCCGTCATGCGCGCACTCCTGACGCGAGGCGACCTGACGCTAAAATCCATGCTGACGGCGATTCAGAGCATGCCGATGAGCGAGTTGGCGATCATGCTGAAAGGGACGCCGGCGGCGGCCCAGCTCGAGTCAGACAAAACCTTCGGGTCCATCCGGACGATTGCTTCTAATTATCTTTCGACGTTCAACTATCTCGCCGACGAACCGAGTGATTTTTCGGTGGCAAGATTTGTGCGCGAGTCCCGAGGCGGCTTCTTGTATCTCACCTATCGAGACGACCAGCTCGATTCCCTCAGAAACCTGATCTCGTTCGTTCTCGATGTCGCGTCACGGACTATCCTTTCAATGGAGCCGGATAGGAACAGGCGGGTATGGCTCATCATCGACGAGTTCTCGTCCATCGGGAAGGTGCAGTCGATCGAGGCGATCGCGACAAAAGCACGGAAGGTCGGCGGTTGCTTGCTGGTCGGATTGCAGAGCATTTCGCAGCTGAAGGATCGCTACGGGGAGAATGGCGCCCAATCCATTCTTTCGTGCCTATCCTCATGGCTTGTGCTGCGTTGTGCAGACGGGGACACCGCCGAGTACGTGAGCCGCTATCTTGGGGAAGAGCAGGTGAGGCAGCGCCTGGCCGGTTCATCAACGGCCGATTCTGGCAAATCCGTGTCAATAAGCACTACTGTTCAGACTCGCCGAGTTGTCATGGCTTCCCAGATTCAGGCGATGCCGGATCTGCGCGGTTACTTGCGCGTAACCGGCGGTTACCCAATATGCGAGATCAAGCTGTCATTCCCCAAGAAGATCGAAAACGTGACGAGATCGTTCGAGGCTCGAGATTTTTCCATCAGGAAAATGGTCGATATCAGCGCCCAGAAAGAGGAGAGGGCGGAGCATGGCGTGCCACAAAGGCAGTCCATGCCGGAAGCCTCGCTTGCCGAATCCTATTCCGATCGCGTTGCAAGACTCCGAGTTGAATACGAGGATGAATTGATGGGGAATGCTTCCCCGGAGAAGCTTGATCGTATCTTGGCTCAACTGGATTCAGTTGTGGCCGCGATGCGATAGAGTTGGTGGGCTTATGAGCCGGCCCGTGACCTACCCAGCAGTAGTTCGAAGCGATAAGCAATCTGCCGTTCCGGCCCCTCTGTAAAGGAAAGCACGGCAGACTTTCGTCCAGGGTCGTCGATCCAGGCGCAGATGCGCTCGGCATCGGCCAGTCGCAGGGCGCGTTCTGAGCGCAGAGCGATATTTTCCGCCTCTAGCCTGGCGCATTCGGCCTGCAGGCGCTCCAGTTCCGCGGCCATGACCCTGATATGCCGGGACGGCACATCGGCGCTGTGCTCGGTGTTTCTGAGGAGCGCGAGGTCGAGTTCCTTCATGCTGCCATCCTAATGTTTTGCATGAATCCGCCGGCATCGGAAAACCTCGTTGCGGCGCCAACGACATACTCAAGCATGATCTCAGTAGAGAGCCAGCGCCGTCCCAGCCGTTCGGCCGCCTTCGCTGTGGT
>JAANMV010002165.1_pt1 | contig 19747 bp, 18 predicted proteins | sample 7279661 | NCBI WGS metagenome assembly JAANMV01 (sample SAMN14094540, study PRJNA606508) | bioreactor metagenome | isolation source: A lab-scale SPAN reactor treating ammonium-rich wastewater day 121 | place: Ireland: Galway | collected 2017-05-16 | reverse complement strand
CGCGCAAAGCCCAGCAGCACCCCGGCCAGGATGCCGCGCCAGGCCAGCGGCAGCGTGACGCGCCAGAACACGCCCGCCTCGGAAATGCCGAGCACGCGCGCGGCGTCCTGCAACTGCGGGCCCACCGCCTCGAAGGCGGCGCGCGCGGGCTTGAACACCAGCGGGAACGCCACCACCGTGGCCGCGATCACCGCGCCCGTCAGCGTAAAGATGAGCTGGATGCCGAAGGTGTCGTGCAGCCAGCCGCCCAGCCAGCCCTTGCGCCCCAGCAGCACCAGCAGGTAGTAGCCCAGCACCGTGGGCGGCATCACCATGGGCAGCGTGAGCAAGGTGTCGACCAGGTCGCGCCCCGGAAAGCGCCAGCGCGCCAGCGCATAGCCCACGCCCGTGCCCAGCACCAGGCACGCCAGCGTGGCCCAGGTGGCCACCTGCAGCGAGAGCCAGAGAGCGGGCCAGGCGCCGTCCATGTTCGCCAATCAGGGTTTGAGAAAGCCGTAGCGCGCCAGGATGGCCTGGCCAGCCGGCGAGCGCACATAGGCGATGAACGCTGCCGCCTCGGTGGCGTTGCCACTGGCGGCGGTGCGCGCGATGGGGTAAAGGATGGCCCGGTCCAGCGGCACAGCGAAGGCCGTCTTCACCTTGTCCTTCATCAGCGCGGCATCGGTGGCATAGACAAAGCCCGCATCCACCTCACCGCGCGCCACGTAGTCGAGCGACTGGCGCACGTTCGTCGTGTTCACCGCCTTGGCCTGCACCACACCCCACAGGCCCGCCGCCTCCAGCGCGTGCCTGGCATAGCGCCCCACGGGCACGCTGGCGGGCAGCGCCAGCGCCACGCGCGCCACGCCGGGCGCGGCCAGGTCCTTCAGCGCTGCGGGCGGCGCCTTGGCGTCCACAGGCGCAATCACCACCAGCGCGTTGCGCACGAAATCCTGCCGATCCGCCGCGCGCACCAGCCCCTGCCGCTGCGCGGCGTCCATGGTCTCCTGGTCGGCCGAGGCGAACACATCCACCGGCGCACCCTTGGCCATCTGCTGCAGCAAGGCACCGGACGCACCAAAGTTCAGCAGCACCTTGCTGCCGGGGTGCGCGGATTCGTAGCCCTGGGCGATGTCCTTGAAGGCATTGGTCAGGCTGGCGGCGGCGGACACCGTGACTTCACCCGCAATGGGGGCGCTGGCAAGGCCTGCCAGAAGGCAGGCAGCAAGGCTGCGTTTCAGGGATGGGAAGGCCAAGGGAACTGGCTCCATGGGCGTTACAAACGAGCGAAGTATACGCTTGGTTATAACGAGAATTTTGGCCCTGGAAACGGACATTGATGCACCCCAAGCGTCCGGTTTTGACGGGCCCAATCGCCATAGCGACGGCAAGCCTTGCGGCCATACACACTGCAAGCATCCAATCGAATCAGCGCCCATTGCTTGAGAGGAAAGCGCGAAATGCTATATATTTGATAGCACTCCATTGCATCAGGCGCCACCGGGGAGCGCGCGGCCTCCCCCTCGTGACCGGTTTCAGCAGCAGCGCGGGCCGCAACCACAACCCGTTGCCCCGGGCGCGGCGGCTGGTGCCACAGCTTCGCTCGCATTGCCTGCCGCCAGCGGCTTGCGTGCCCGCACGAAGCCGCTGACGAAGCTGCCGTCCACCTCGCGCGCAAATTGCTGCAACTGCGTCGACTGGCCGGCCAGGAACTCAGCCGCGTCTTCCGCCGTGTAGACCCGCGTCACCTCAATGGCCGCATCCTCGAACCCGACAGCCCGCAGCTTGGCGATGTAGTCGGCATCGCGCAATGCGCCAGCCACGCAGCCGATCCACAGCTCCATGTTGCGGCGGATCGTCTCGGGCATCTCGCCGCGCACCACCACATCCGACACCGCGAAGCGGCCGCCCGGCTTGAGCACGCGGAAGGCTTCACGCAGCACGCGGTCCTTGTCCGCCGACAGGTTGATCACGCAATTGGAGATGATCACGTCCACCGAGTTGGCCGGCAGCGGGATGTGCTCGATCTCGCCCTTCAGGAAATGCACGTTGGACAGGCCGCTCTTGCGCTTGTTCTCCTGCGCCAGGGCCAGCATCTGGTCGGTCATGTCCAGTCCGTAGGCCGTGCCGGTGGGGCCGACCCGCTTGGCCGAGAGCAGCACGTCGATGCCGCCACCCGAGCCCAGGTCCAGCACCGTCTCGCCGGGCTTGAGTTCCGCCAGCGCGGTCGGATTGCCGCAGCCCAGTGATGCCAGCATCGCCTCGGCCGGCACGTCGGCCGCCTGGGCCTGGTCGTACAGGTTCGAGGTGATGGGGTCCCACTGTTCGGGCGACGCTGCCGAGCCCCCGCAGCAGGCATTGCCGCCGCCCTGCGCCACGCGCTCGGCGGCCGCGCCGTACTTTTGCCTGACCACGTCCTTCACATCCGTCATTTCGCTCATCACGTTCTCCTTCATCAAGGTTTAGTTCAATCGCAACAGGTCACGCGCCCAGGCTCCACCGCCTTGTTGCGGGTGCAGCACTCGGCGTACAGAAAGCCCAGCAGCTCTTCCAGCCCGGCGGTGTTGGCGGTGCAGCGCAGGAAGGTGCCTTCGCGCTGGACGGTCACCAGTCCTTCGTTCTTGAGCTTGTCCAGGTGGTGCGAAAGCGTCGAGGCCGCCATGCCCAGTGCGGCGGCAATCTCGCCCACCACCACCCCCCCGGGATGCGCGGTGAGCAGCAGCCGCACGATGGCCAGGCGGGGCTCGGTGCCCATCGCGGCGAGCATGCGGGCGAATCGGGCCGTGGAGGAGGGCTGGGGAATGGCAGACATTCTTCGTACCTTTTATCTATATTTCTACAATAATCGAAATATAAGATCTCTGTCAACTGCACGTGGCCCGACCACAGGGCCATCGAGCCATGACCACGCCTATCCTCATCCTAGGCTCCCCAACCCAGCACGTAGCATGCTGAGAGAAGGCCCGCTCAACCATCTGGCAGCCCGGATCAGCAGCCATATGAATGCGCATCCAGGGCTGGCCTGCCGCGAGGTGCTTCGCCTGTGCAGCGTTTGGAGGGCAGCCGGCAGGCGTCACGAGCGGACGAGCCTGCGAACCCACCAGGCCGAGATCGCCCTCCCTAGCCCTGGCACCCCCACAACCCATCCGGCCGCACGCGCCACAGCACCGGGGCGATGCGCCAGCACAGCAGCCCAAACGCCCCCACCCAACACAGCCCCGCCAGGCCGAGCAGGACTGACGCCACGTCCGGCACAAAGGCCGCCCCGGCGCGCAACACAGCCCCGGCAATGATGAGCACCGCCCCCTGCGCCACCCAGGGCCGTTCGTCCGACGGATGGCCGCAGTGCGCGCGCCCGGCGATGCAGATCACGGCGTAGATCGACAGCCCGATGGCGCCCACGGTGAGCAGGTGGCGCCCGGCACTGGCGCCCGGCCCGCCGGCCAGCAAGGCCGTGCCGATGAAGGCATAGCCCAGCGCCATGCAGGCGTACACGGCGTAGAGCATGAGCGGCAGGCGGCGCAGCAGCGGGCGGCCCACGTGCCAGTCGCCCATCAGGTTGCACAGTGCGGCGGCGGCGGCGCAGGCCAGCCAGCCGCTGGTTCGGCCGCCGGGTTGCACAAACTCGGCCAGGGTGAACAGCGCGATGCACAGGATGGCCAGGTTGCGCCGGGGCGGGCGGGCCAGGTAGGGCTCACGATCACCACCCACTGCGTCGATGGCGTTGTTGACGATGCGCATGGAGATGCGGCTCATGGCCACGATGATGAGCACCATCACCAGGCCCAGCAGGGCCAGCAGCCAGCGCATGGGGTAGGCGCCGCGCAGCGCATCGGCATAGAAGCCCACCACCAGCAGGAACAAGCCCGCCAGCGCCCAGCCAAAGGCGCGGTGGCGCCGCCCGGCCACGGTGCGCAGTGCGGGCCACAGCAGCCCCAGCAGGCCGCCGAGCAGGCCCAGGTGCGCCAAGGCGGCCAGCGCCAGCGCGGGGCTGCCCGCCACGCCCACCGCACCAGACAGCCAGAAACCCGCACGGCCCAGCAGCCACAGCAGTACCAGTTGGCGCGCGGTGCGCGGGCTGGCGCTCGCCGTGTCGGTGAACTCGGGCACAGCGGTGAGCACGAAGCCCGCCACCGCCGCCAGGCCAAAGCCCAGCAGCAGCTCGTGCGCATGCCACACCAGCGCCCCGCCCGCCACGGGCGGGGGCGGCAGGCCCAGCGCCAGCACGGCGCTCCACAGCGCGATGAGCAGCACGGCCGAGCCCATGGTGAGCAGGAAGAAGGGGCGCATGGCGCACATCCACACCGGGTGCGCGGGCGACAGCAGGCCGGGCGGGTTCATTACGGCGGTCATCCGCATCGCATCCTCCGCGCGGTGGGGGTGGCGTCGCCTTCCTGCGGCAGCGGCTGCAGGGGCAGCACGCGCGCCTCGGGGGGCGGCAGGGTGTCGGCGAATTCATCGGCCAGGCAGGTACCCTCGTCCACCAGCGCATCGAGCCCGAAGGCGGCGCGCACGGCGGGCACGCGCAGCAGCTCGGCGGTGTCGTGGTAGACCATGGCGTCGGTGCGCGCCAGGGCGGGGGCTGGCGGGCTGTGCTGGTGCACGATGCGGCCCGGGCCGGCGGCCATGACGAGCACGGTGTCGGCCAGGCGCACGGCCTCCATGAGGTCGTGCGTGATCATCAGCACGGCCGTGCCCTTGCCCGCCTGGTGGCGCAGCAGCAGGCGGTGCAGTTGCGCCTTGAGACCGATGTCGAGCGCGGCGAAGGGCTCGTCCATCAGCAGCAGGTCGGGCTCCAGCACCAGGGCGCGCGCCAGCGCGGCGCGGCTTTGCATGCCGCCCGAGAGCTGGTGCGGGTAGGCCGCCAGGGCTTCAAAGTCCAGCCCCAGCACGGCGCCCAGGGCGTGGGCGCGCTCACGCGCGGCAGAACGCGCCATGCCCTGCGCGCGCAGGCCCAGGGCGATGTTGTCGGCGGTGGTTTGCCAGGGCAGCAGGCGCGGCTGCTGGAACATCAGCGCGGGGTTGGAAAAGGCGTTGTCGAGCCGGCCCTCCTGCAGATCAAGCAGGCCCGCGCAAAGGTGCAGCAGCGTGGTCTTGCCGCAGCCCGAGGGGCCAACCAGCGCCAGCATGCGGCCGGGCGAAAGCGCCAGGCCCACGCCACCGAGCACCTCGGTGAGCGCATAGCTGTGACGCACGTCTTGCAATAAAAGGCTCATGGGGGTGCTTGCCGCCAGCGCTCTACTTCGCGCTTGAGCGGTTCCAAGAATCCGTATTCGACGACCAGCAGGCAGACCACCACAGCGCTGATCCAGCCCAGGGTGGTGGCGGTGTCCAGCTGCGAGCGGCTGGCGGCCAGCGCGGCGCCCACGCCGTCGGTGCTGGCCAGCAGTTCGGCCATCACGGCGACCTTCCAGGCACTGCCCAGCGCGGTGACCCAGGCCGGGAACAGGTACGACAGCACATGCGGCCCGTACACCTCGCGCAGCGCCATGCCCAGCGGCAGGCGGTAGGCGCGCGCCATGTCGCGCAGCTGCAGATCGAGCGTGCGCGTGCCCTGCAGAGCGCTGGCAAACACCACGGGAAAGCAGGCGATGAACACGGTGAACACCGGCGTGCCGTCGCTCATGCCAAACCACAGCATGGCCAGCACCAGCCAGGCGATGGGCGGCGTGCCCAGCAGCACGGTGACCAGCGGGCGCGACAGCACCGAGGCCGTGACGGACAGGCCCGCCAGCAGCCCGAGCACGCTGCCCACGCCCAGCGCCAGCGCCAGCCCCATGAAGGCGCGCCGCGCCGTGGCCCACAGTGCGGGCCCGGCGGCGCCCTGCTGCACTTGGGCCCACAACGCGGCAAAGGCGGTGAGCGGGTCGGGCAGGATGAGCGGGTCGTACAGCGCGGCCACGGCCTCCCAGGTAGCCAGCAGCAGCAGCAGGCTGGCACCGGCGCCCCAGCCGCTCCACAGGTAGGCGGGCAGGCCCGCGAGCACACGCCAGAGCACACGCAACATCAGACCCCTCCCGCTCCGCCATAAAAACCGGCGGCGGGCAGCTTGCCCCCGAGCAGACCAGGGTTGCGCGCCATGAGCTGGCCAAAGAAGAACTCCAGTTCCTCGCGCGCCTGCAGCGCGGGCACGGCGTTCATCTGGCTCACGGCAATGGCGTCGGCCACAGCGTCGGGGGTGAGCAGGTCGATGTGGCGCGCCATCATGCGGCCGCATTCCATGGCGTTGTTGCGGCACCAGGCCAGCGAGCGCGCATAGGCCTGCTCTACCGCGGCCAGCACCTGCGGCTGGCCACGCACCGCTCCCACGGCGACAATGCCGGCCTGGGGCACGCGGGGCGCGCGCTGGTACAGGCGCCCCCATTCCTGCTGCAGGTCGGCGCCCCGGTGCAGATCGGGCGCCACCAGGCCGACCGGAAACGAGCGCGTCTTGCGCATGGCCAGTGAAACGCCCGGCTCGGTCAGCAGTGCATGCGAGACGCGGCGCGTGATGAGCAGCTGCATCGCCTCCATGGGCGTGGGCACGTAGCGGATGCGAAAGTCACGCAGCGGGTCCAGCCCCTGCTTGGCCGCGAGCAGCTGCAGCACGATGTCGGGCATGTCACCCCGGAAGGGCACGGCGATCTCTTCGCCCTTGAAGTCCTGCAGCGCCTTGCGCTGCGCGTCGCGCGTGACGATCCACAGCGCCCCCCAGGTGGAAATGTTGAGCAGCGTGACGCCAGCTCCCCGGTTGAAGAGGTTGGCCGCCACATTGCTGGGCATGGCCAGCACATCGGCCTTGCCGCCCAGGGCCATCATGCGCAACTGGTCGGGGTCACGCCAGGCAGTGAATTCGGTGCGCTCGGCCAAGCCGGAGAGTGCCCCCGTTTCGGCCATGTGGATCAGCGGCGCCGAGACGATGGCGGGCGGCCCCGCCAGCGTGATGCGGGGCAGGCGCGGCGCCGCCCATGCGGCGGACAAGCCTATGCAAGCCAGCGCGGCCAGTGCCTGGCGGCGCGTTGCCAGCCCGCCAGAGAGGGAGTGAACCATGGTGTGCTCTTGCCTCAGAACTGGTAGGTCAGGCCGGCCGTGACGCTGCGGCCCAGACCCGGCAGGTAGCCGGGCTGCGCGGCCGTGGTGCGGTTGCGCACGGCATAGCTGCTGGCGTAGCGCCGGTCGGTCACGTTGTCGGCCTGCAGGAACACGGCCCAGGGGCCTTCGCGCCATTCGAGCTTGAGGCCCAGCAGCGCATACGCCTCCTGCTCGGCTCCCGGGGTGTTGGCATGGTCGGTGGGCGCGCTCACGGGCATCCAGCGCAGGCTGGGGCCGAAGCGCCAGGCGCCCATGCGGTACAGCGCCTCGGCGCTGATGAGGTGGCGCGGCACCCCGGCGATCTGCTTGCCCGCGTATTCACCGCTGCGGAAGCGGAAGTCGCTGAACGTCCAGGCGGCGCGGAAATCGACCGCACCCGTGCCCAGCCGCTGGCTGCCCGAAAGGCCTGCCTCGATGCCCTGATGGCGCGTGCCGCCCCGGTAGTTGTAGGTACCCACGCGGATGCCGTTGGCGTCGGTGGTGGAGATCAGCTCGTCCGCCAGGACGCTGCGGTACACGGCCGCAGTCCAGCGCAGCGCCTGCGCGCCGTCACCCCAGCGGCCCTGGCCACCCAGTTCCAGCGTGGTGGCGCTCTGCATCTTCAGGCGCACCAGCTCGGCGCTGGCCGTGGCCGGGCTGTTGGGCGCCACGGTGGCGCTGACGATTTCCCAGAAGGTGGGCGCCTCCTGGCTGCGGCTGAGGTTGGCCCACAGGCGCGTGGTGGGCGTGGCGGCCCAGTTCAGGCCGATCTTGGGCGTGGCGAAGTTCCATTGCTGGTCGAGCTGCGCCGCCGTGCTGCGGCTCGCCGCGTCGCGCGTGAGCTGGCTCCACTGCAGGCTGCCCAGCAGGGTCCAGCCGGGTGCGAGGCGCCAGTCGGCCGCAGCCAGCGCCTGCAGGTTGCTGGCGTCGAGGCCGTAGGCGCCAAAGCGCTGCAGCCGCTGGCCGTTGGCGGGGTTGTTGGCATACAGGTCGCGCTCCATGGCGCTGTGCGCCCACGACAGCGCCGTGCGCCAGCCCAGCGCACCGGCGCCGCCGCCCGGGCGCCCGCTGGCCTGCCACTGCGCGCCCGTGGTGCGGCTGTTCGTCACGGTGTGGGTGGTGGAGTCGTTGAACAGGTCGTCGGTGTCCTGCCAGTACACACCGACCTCCTGGCGCAGGGCATCAGTGCCCCAGGTGGAGCGGTTGGCCAGGCGCAGTTGCGTGGCGGCGCGGCGCGGGTCACGCTTGTAGACGTTGAGCAGCTGGTCCTGCGGCGTGTTGCCGTCGCCCATGACACCGCGCGGGTCGGTGTCGATTCGGCTTTTGGGCACGACGGTCGGGATCTGGAAGGCCAGGTCGGTCCAGCCCAGGTAGGTGCGGTTCTGAAAGCCCCCGTCCCCCAGGAAGCCCACGTTGGCCTGGAGGCTGTCGCGTTGCGCGGCGGAGTGGCGGCGATAGCCATCAAAGCGGTCGCTGCTGACGGACACCCGGCCGTCGAAGCGCTCGCCCACACCCCCCACCGCCGCCTGCAGGCCCTGGCGGCCAAAGCTGCCCGCCTCGGCGCGCACGCGGCCGCGCTCGTCGGCACCGGTGAGCGAAACGAAATCGACCTCGCCACCCAGCGTGGTGGCGCCCGCCGTGAGCGCATTGGCGCCGCGCCGCGCGCTGATGAAGGCCGCATTGCGCGGCTCGATCAGGCCGATGATGAAGGAGCCGTCGGCCTCGTTGAGCGGCAGGCCGTCCTGCAGCAACAGCACGCCCCGGTTCACCGGGTTGCTCTGGATGCCCGAGCCCCGGATGCCCAGGCGCGGCTGGTCGGTGCCGCCAAAAAAGTCTTGCAAAACGATGCCGGGCTGGTAGTCGAGCGCATCGCGCAGCGTGGCCAAACGCGTCTCTTTCTGCGGCTCGGCCAGGTTGGTGCCGCCGGGGACCTGCGCCAGCCGTTCGCGCTCTTTTTGCACCGTACCATGCAACGGCATAGCGGCACTGGCACGGGTGGATTGCACGGTGACGGAAGGCAGCGCTGCGCCTTCCTGCGCGAGGGCAGCCGTACCCAGGGCGGCAGCCAGTAGGGCGCCTGCAGTGGTTCGGAGTGTGAACGGGGTGGGATAGGCAGCCATGTAAATATTGTTGGGAGTAATTCGCATTTGCAATATCATCCTGGAAACCATCGGTATCCGGCAATGACATTTATCAACGTTCGCCCCCCTGCAGCCACACCACTTCTGCAGCTGGCAGCCCATCCGCTGCTGCGGGAACTTGCTCCGGGGGTGCTGCAGGGCCTGTGCGAGCACGCCGAGTTGCGCCCCTACCGTGATGGCGAAGTCGTGTTCCACGAGGGCGATGCCGCCCAGCATTGGCTGCTGGTGGCCCGGGGCCATGTGGAGGTGGTGCGCTTTGGCTGCGATGGCAGTGAGCGCGTGTACCACCGCTTCGGCGCAGGCCAGTGCGTGGCCGAGGCCGCCATGTTCATGACCCACGGGCGCTACCCGATGCAGGCCCGCGCGGCAGGCAGCACCACGGTCTGGCGGCTGGAGCGCCAGGCATTGCGGCACGCATGCGAGGCCCACCCTGCCCTGGCACTGCGGCTGCTCGAAGACTTCAGTCGGCGGCTCTACCACTACATCAACGAGGTGGAGTGGCTGACTGTGAGCAGCGCACCGCAGCGGCTCGCGGCCTTTTTGCTGCGGCTGTCGGAGCAGCAGGGAGAGCGGCTGGAGCTGCCCAGCAGCCAGCGCCAACTGGCAGCGCACCTGGGCATCCGCGCCGAAACGCTCAGCCGCCTGCTGTCGGAATGGCAGGCACGCCAGTGGCTGCGCGGCGAGCGCCGGCACTGGATGCTGCTGGATACCGCTCCCCTGCAGCAGCTGGCGGGGGCGCTGGCGCGCAACTTCTGAAACCCGCAGGGCCACGCGGCCCGGGCCAAGCCGCTACCATCGGCAGCCTGCCCTTTCCTGATCCATTGAAGCCGCCATGCAAATCGCCACTTGGAACGTCAACTCGCTCAGCGTGCGCCTGCCCCAGGTGCTGGACTGGCTGGCCCGCCAGCCCGTCGATGTGCTGTGCCTGCAGGAGCTCAAGCTCACCGAGGACAAGTTCCCGTTCATGGAGCTGCGCTCCGCAGGCTACGAGGCCGTGGCTTTCGGGCAGAAGACCTACAACGGGGTGGCCATCCTGGCGCGCACGCCGCTGACAGCGGTGGTGCGCAATATTCCCGGCTTCGAAGACGAGCAGGCCCGCGTGATCGCCGCCACGGTGGAAACACCGCAAGGCCCGCTGCGCGTGCTCAACGGTTATTTCGTCAACGGCCAGGCGCCGGGCACCGACAAATTCGCCTACAAGATGCGCTGGCTGCAGGCGCTGCACGATTGGGTACGCAGCGAACTAGCGGCGCACCCGCGCCTGGTGCTGCTGGGCGACTTCAACGTGGCGCCCGAAGACCGCGATTCTTACGACCCCGTGGGGCTGGCGGACACCATCCACCATACGCGCGAGGAACGTGCGCATTTTCAGGCACTGCTGGGCCTGGGCCTGACGGACGCCTACCGCATGTTCGAGCAGCCCGAGAAAAGCTACTCGTGGTGGGACTACCGCATGCTCGGCTTTCAGAAGAACCGGGGGTTGCGCATCGACCATATCCTGGTGAGCGAGGCGCTGCGCGGCGCGGTGACGGCCTGCACCATCGACCGCGCGCCGCGCAAGAATCCGCAGCCTAGCGACCACGCTCCGGTAGTGCTCACGATGGCGTGAGGTGTTGATACGGCGGCTGTGCTGTCGGCCAGGGCGCGCGCCGTGGCAGCCCATAAAACAAAGGCTCCAAGGATTTCTCCTTGCAGCCTTTGTTGGTGCACTGGCAGAAGACGCCCCCATGGCGCCCGCAGCCGGCCATTCGATGCACGTCGGGCCTGCACCGGGGGTGCAGGCCGATCGATCAGGTGTTCGCGTACGAATCGCGCAGGCCACGCACTTCGTCGTGGTTGCGCTGCGTCCCTTGGAACTGGCGCTCCACCAGGGCCCGCACATCGGCGGGCATTGCGAACTGCAAGGCTTTGCGGTAGCGCGCCACGGCAGCGTCCTCGCCGCGCTCGCACTCTTGCAGCACTGCCTTGTCGTCATTGATGGACAGCGCCGACTTGACCGACACCCAGCCGCGGTGCAAAGCCCCGGCCACGGTGCCGCCCGAGGCAGGCTCGCCACCCAGGCGGCGGACTTCGCTTTCCAACTCTGCGGCCGCGGCGGCGCATTCCCGCGCATGGCGCTGGAATACCCCCTTGAGTTGCGCCGAATGGGCACGCTCGGCACAGGCTGTGAAACCATACTCTCCGTCGCGTGCTGATTCCAGCAAGTCGTTGAGGACGTCCACCGTATCATCGTTGTCCGCCACGTTGAGCGGAAGCCCGTTGTTGATGCGGGCGCTGGATACACGGTCCCACGCGGCGCGGGCGGCGGGACGGGCATCCGTCCAGGGCAGGCCGTCCGAATGGCGCGCACGCCAGTCGTCCGCCAAGCGCGGTTCGACGGCTTCAAAGTCGCCTTCGTAGCGGTCTACGGAAGACCAGCCCAGTTCGTAGGCAGGGCGATATTGGTCATAGGTGCGGCCACCCACGTAGTAGGGCTCACGTTCGTAGCTTTCGCGCCAGTAAGCATCCTCCGCCGTAGGGTTGACTGCCTCGGCAGCAGCCTTGCCAGCAAGGCCGCCGGCCACGGCTCCGGCCACTCCGCCAATGGCCGCCCCCACGGGGCCGCCGAAGGCACCCGCCGCCGCCCCGGCAGCGGCGCCCCCCATCATCGCACCCACGCCGGTGCCCACGGGATGGGCGCCCGGCTCGTTGGTCAAGGGGTCACGGTTGGCATCGTTGAAATCCGACATAGAAACTCTCCGGTTGGTTGACAGTGAGTTCATTGTTGGATTCGCCCCAGCATTGCCAGGTAGGTCCATGGAGTGCTTGCACGTAGGACACCGACCAGCACGCCCCGCCCACGCCAAACGCTGGGGCGATGCAAACCGTCCGGCACCCTTCTCCAAGGGGTGCAGCAATGCCAATAGCTATCTTTTTAATAGCTATAAGCGCTTGAAGATAAAGGGCTAGAAGCCGTTTTTACTATCATCTGGAGCATCTAGGCCGAGCTCCTGAATCTTGCGCGTGATGGTGTTGCGGCCGATACCCAGGCGCTGTGCTGCCTCCATGCGCCGGCCATGCGTGGTGCCCAGCGCAGCGCGGATCAGGCGCGACTCGAATCGGTGCATGAGCCGGTCCCACACTTCGCCCTGGCCGCTGGCCAGCAAGGCATGCACCTCGTTGTCGAGCGCCTGCTCCCAGGCGCTGGACTCCGAAGGCTGGGACAAGCCGTTGGCGGCAGCAGCCACGGGGGCCAACATGGGTGCCGGCATGGGATCGGCAAGCGGCTGACCTGTCGGCAGGATGGCTGGCGGCACGGCGGTGTCCGCTGCAGGCGGCGCGCTACCCGCTGCCACAGCCCCGCTGCCCAACAGGGGCGCCTCCAGCACCTCGGGCGGCAGGTCCTGCACCGAGATGACCTGAGCGGGCGCCATGACGGTGAGCCAGTGGCAGATGTTCTCCAACTGGCGCACGTTGCCCGGAAATGCGAAGCGTCCCAGGCGCGCCAGCGCTGCGTCGTCGATGCGCTTGGGCTCCACGCCAAGCTGGCGCGCACTGACCTGCAGGAAGTGGCGCGTGAGCATGGGGACATCTTCGGCACGCTCGCGCAGCGCCGGCAGGCGCAGGCGGATGACGTTGAGGCGATGGAACAAATCCTCGCGGAACGCACCGTCCTTGACGCGCTGCTCCAGGTTCTGGTGCGTGGCCGCGATCACGCGCACATGGGCCTTGACGGCCGCGTGGCCGCCGACGCGGTAGAACTGGCCGTCCGACAGCACGCGCAGCAGGCGCGTCTGCAGGTCGAAGGGCATGTCGCCGATTTCATCGAGGAACAGCGTGCCACCCTCGGCCTGCTCGAAGCGCCCGCGCCGCTGTGTCTGCGCGCCGGTGAAAGCGCCGCGCTCATGGCCGAACAGTTCGGATTCGAGCAGATCCTTCGGGATGGCCGCCGTGTTGATGGCCACAAAGGGGCCGCCCGCCACAGGCGAATGCTTGTGCAGCGCGCGCGCCACCAGCTCCTTGCCCGAGCCCGACTCGCCCGTGATGAGCACCGTGACCTGGCTCTGGCTCAGGCGCCCAATGGCGCGGAACACGTCCTGCATGGCGGGCGCCTGGCCCAGCATCTCGGGGGTGACATCCTGAATGACCTGCGCAACATCTTCGCGCTGACTCTCCTGCACGGCACGGCGGATGAGTTCCACCGCCTTGGGCAGGTCAAAGGGCTTGGGCAGGTATTCAAAGGCACCGCGCTGGAAGGCCGAGACGGCACTGTCGAGGTCGGAGTAGGCCGTCATGATGATGACCGGCAACCCCGGCTGCAACGCATGGACCTTCTCCAGCAACTGCAAGCCTGATCCGCCTGGCATGCGGATGTCGCTCACCAGGACCTGGGGGCCGGGCAGTTCGGCCTCGCCGGCACCGAGCTGCGCCAGGGCGTCGAGCACCTCGCGCGGGTGGGTGAAGCTGCGCGTGGGCAGGTTTTCGCGCGCCAGCGCCTTCTCGAGCACGAAGCGGATCGAGGGGTCGTCATCTACTATCCAGATCGGCTTCATGTCTGTTCAAACTTCCACTGGTTGCGTGACTGGAAACCTCAGGGCAGTGGAATCAGGATGCGGAAGTCGGTGCGCCCGGGGGCGCTCTCGCATTCGATCATTCCATGGTGCTGCTGCACGAAGGTTTGCGCCAACGTCAGCCCCAGCCCCGAGCCGCCGTCGCGGCCCGACACCAGCGGGTAGAAGATTCTGTCCCGGATGGCATCGGGCACGCCCGGCCCGTTGTCGATCACATGCAATTCCAGTGCCAGCCTGTAGCGCTGGCGCCCGAAAGTCACCTGTCGCGCCACGCGCGTGCGCAGCGTGATGCAGGCGTCGCCCTGGGCGATGCGTTCCGACAGCGCCTGTGCAGCGTTCTGCACGATGTTGAGCAGCGCCTGGATAAGTTGTGCACGGTCACCCCGGAACTCGGGAATGGAGGTATCGTAGTCGCGCTGCACGCGCAGGCCATGCGGGTACTCGACCAGAATCAGCGAGCGCACGCGCTCGCAGACTTCATGGATGTTGACGTCGCCCACCTGGTGGGGGTGGCGGTGTGGCGCCAGCAGGCGATCCACCAGGCTCTGCAGGCGGTCCGCCTCGTGCACGATCACCTGGGTGTATTCGGCCAGTTCGGGGCTTTGCAGCTCCATCTCCAGCAACTGCGCGGCGCCGCGGATGCCCCCGAGGGGGTTCTTGATCTCGTGCGCAAGGTTGCGGATCAGCTCCTTGTGCGCCTGGGCTTGTTCCAGCAGGCGCTCCTCGCGGTCCTGGCGCACCTGCTGCTCCAGCGGCCAAAGCTCCACCAGCACCTCGCCGCGCGTGTCGGTCGGGGCCACGTTCACATGCACGGGCACCGGGTCTTGGTGCAGGCGCCGGAGGCTGGCTTCATAGCGCAACGCAGCAAAGTCGTTGCTGCTGGTGCCGGCCAGCGCCGTCTGCAAGAGGGCGGGATCGGTAAAGAACTGCGTGAAGTCAGCGCCTTCCAGCGTGCGGCGGGACATGCCCAGTTGCTGCTCCAGGGCCGCATTGGCATAGAGCACCGAGCCATCGGTGCGCAAAACGGCCACCAGGAGCGACAGCAGATCCAGGGCCTGCAGGTGCTGCGGCCCGTGCGGTACATGGTCAGCCATCGGCGGTGGGCTTAACGGGTGGGCAGGCGGGCCAGCTCACGCTTAATGCCTGCGATGTCGCTTTCACTGCGGGCCAGGCTGGCCTTGATCTCGGCGGTGCGTTCCATGTAGCGCTGGGGGTTGCGCAAGTCGAGTGCGTTGCGCTCGGGCGCTCCTTTGTTGTATTCCTTGAGCAGTTCCGCATGACGGGTTTCGGCCTTGCGCAGCTCGGACTCCAGAATAGACCGTGCGTCTGCATCGCGTGAGCGTTGGTCATTGGGGTCCACCCGGGGCGCCGATGAAGGGGCGACGGACGCCTTGGGTGCCGCTGGTGCACTGCGCGCGCCTTCCACCACTGTGACATTGCCACCCTCCACCAGCTTGCAGCCGCGCTCCTTGGCCTGCGAGGCATTGTTGGTGTATTCATTGCCACAGCGATAGATACGGTCCTGTGCGGCGGCAGGTCCGACCAGTACGGCCAAGCACATCAGTGCGGGGATCAGGGATTGAATGGTTCGGTTCATACGGTTTCCTCGCACTGGACGTGCAGGGTTGCATCCGAGTATCGCCCAAACAGGGCGGTTCTCCAATCCGGCACGGCCAGTGTTGTGCAACCAATTGCCGTGTGATGCCCTGCGGCATCCCAAGGTTCCCGCCCAGAAAAAAGCGGCCCGCAGGCCGCTTTGCTTTCACGTTGGCGAACGCAGCGCCAGCTTACAGCGAGTAGTACATGTCGTATTCGACCGGATGCACCGACATGCGGAAGCGGGTCACTTCCTGCATCTTCAGGTCGATGTAGGCATCGAGCATGGCCTCCGAGAACACACCACCCTTGGTCAGGAAGGCGCGGTCGGCATCCAGGGCTTCGAGGGCCTGGTCCAGGCTGTGGCACACGGTGGGCACCAGCTTGTCTTCCTCGGGCGGCAGGTGGTAGAGATCCTTGGTGGCCGCTTCGCCTGGATGGATTTTGTTCTCCACGCCGTCCAGACCCGCCATCAGCAGAGCCGCGAAGCCCAGGTAGGGATTCATCAGTGGATCGGGGAAGCGTGCCTCCACCCGGCGCGCCTTGGGGTTGGACACATAGGGGATGCGGATCGATGCCGAGCGGTTCTTGGCCGAGTAGGCCAGCTTCACCGGCGCCTCGAAGTGCGGCACAAGGCGCTTGTAGCTGTTGGTGCCAGGGTTGGTGATGGCGTTCAGCGCACGGGCATGCTTGATGATGCCGCCGATGTAGTACAGGGCGAAGTCGCTCAAGCCAGCATAGCCGTCGCCTGCGAACAGGTTCTTGCCATCCTTCCAGACCGACTGGTGCACGTGCATGCCGGAGCCGTTGTCGCCGTGGTAGGGCTTGGGCATGAACGTGGCGGTCTTGCCGTAGGCATTGGCCACGTTGTGAATGACATATTTTTGCAGCTGCGTCCAGTCCGCTCGCTCCACCAGGGTGCTGAAGCGCGTACCGATTTCGTTCTGGCCGGCGCCCGCCACTTCATGGTGGAACACCTCAACGGGAATGCCGAGAGATTCGAGGATGAGCGACATCTCTGCGCGCATGTCTTGCGTGCTGTCCACTGGAGGAACCGGGAAGTAGCCGCCCTTGGTGGTGGGACGGTGGCCGCGGTTGCCACCTTCAAGCTTGGCGCCCGTGTTCCAGGGTGCCTCGTACTCTTCGATCTCGTAGAACGTGTTGTTGGGGTCGGTGCTCCAGCGTACCCCGTCAAAAATAAAAAACTCGGGTTCGGGGCCGAAAAATGCCGTATCGCCCAGACCCGAGGCCTTCAGGTAAGCTTCAGCGCGCTTGGCGATCGAACGCGGATCGCGGTCGTAGGCCTTGCCATCGCTGGGTTCGATCACGTCGCATGTCATGATCAGGGTCGTCTCTTCAAAGAAGGGATCGATGTTGGCCGAAGACGGGTCGGGGATCAGTTGCATGTCCGACGCTTCAATACCCTTCCAGCCTGCAATAGAGGAACCGTCGAAGGCATGACCTGCCGAAAACTTGTCTTCATCAAAGTGCGACACAGGCACCGTGGTGTGGTGCTGCTTGCCACGGGTATCAGTGAATCGGAAGTCAACAAACTTGACTTCGTTTTCCTTCACCATCTTCATTACGTCTGCAACGGTCTTGGCCATCAGGTTCTCCTGGGTAAAGCGCTGGTTGAAAATACTATGCAGCTATCAAGCAGTTTGCGTGCCAACCTCGTTGGACCGCAGTCACTGACAGCCGCTCACATGGGGCAAAGGCCCCCACAAGAAAAAGCACCAAAATAGAGCAAGACTCTACCAGTACAGCAAGTCTAGAGTTTTCGCACCATTTCGGTGCCGATATTTGCACCAATTTCGTGCAACCCTCTCAGGAGCATCGACCATGCATCAGGAACTTGATCGGCAGGCCCTTTCACGCCCAGCTCGATATGTCTCCCATGCTGCGGATGATCCACACTGGGCAAGCTGAACACCTTGATGGTGGCGTGCGTCTGTTCAATCTGCTGCATCAGGGGAGTCAAAAGGGACTCCATTGCACCGTAAACGATCACCGAATGCTCCAGTTGAGGAGACCGGTTGAAAAGATGCGGATAGTGGGTATCAAGCACCCACTCAATCATCGGCCATGCCATGACAGGAAAACCGGGAACAAAATAGACCCCGCCTCCATGGCCGCCCTCACAACTGAAGCCAGGTATCTTGTTGTAAGGATTCGGAATCAGGGATGCGCCTTTCGGAAACACCCCCATGTTCAGCCGATGGACGTTATCGGGACGGTCAGCGTCATACTCAACCCCCTGCTCTTGGGCCATTTCCTTCATCCGCTCGCGAATCAACGCTTCTGCCTGCGGATGCAGTTCCATGGAACGCCCCAACGCGCGTGCCGCACATTGACGGGTATGGTCGTCAGGTGTGGCCCCAATGCCCCCTGTCGAAAACACGACATCACCCGACGCAAAGGCGCGCTCCAACGTCAACACAATACGTTCTGGATCGTCCCCGACATACTCGGCATAAGCGAGTGCCAGACCGCGGACGCCAAGCAATTCGATCACCTTCGACAAATGCTTGTCGGAACGCTTTCCGGAGAGAATTTCATCGCCTACGATGATCAGACCAAATTTTTGGTTCATTTTTCGCCATGCTCCGAAAGAAGGGCAGGTGCCTCTTCTGGCAGTGCACTTCCAGTCACCGAGGCGCCGTCAATAACGTCAACTGCCGCCGGCAGCGGCTTTGCCTCGGCGCGAAGGCGCTCAAGCGCTGACAGACAGTAGTGAGCAAACCAGAGCGATGAGAACGCGAAGACCAGTGTGTAAATCCAAATGGCCAGTGGAATCATCACGAAGAATGCCGCCACGAAAACCACGCCTGATGCCCAAACAATAGCCGGAGCGGCACCCAGGTAGCCACTGAGCACCCCGATTCCGAGCAAAGACATGCGGTGCCTGCGGAAGATCTCGATACGCTCCGAACGGCTCGCGTGCTCCGCCAGGGCATCGAACGCCATGACCCTGTACGTTAGCCACCCCCAGATGAGCGGCGGCAAGATGAGAACCAGCGGTGGAATGAGCCACAGCGGAACCGAGGCCAACAATGCCGCACAAGCGACAACCGTTGATCCCAAGGACCACGCCAAGCTCAGCAAAAAAGACCCGCCCTTCTTCCGCTCTAGGGAACTGAAGCGTCGTTGGGCTACAAGAGACACCAACGCAGGAGTCATCAGCACTGCAACCAACAACAAGGCTGTAATGACGATGAGCGGCGTAATGCCTGCCACTACCAACAATGGAGCTACGTAGGCCTTGACATCGGCAAGTCCGATTCCGGCAAGCCAGTTCCAGAAACTGCCCAGCAAACCCAAAGATTCCAACCATATGGAAACAGCTTCTACGGACGCCTCCCAATAGAAATGGCTGAGCCCCAGCGCCAAGCCCACCATCAGTATCAGAGGCAGCAGCGAGAGAGCAATCACTCTGGGGTGCATGCAATACACCACCGATCGCCAGAAGGAATCAAACAAAGAAGCCATGGCGGCAAGCATACCCTGACGGATAGGACACCTTGCCCGGTATCAAAGAGTCCTACATTTCGGTAAGCTGCAATTGGGCCAAGTCGGCATCTTCCAGCCAGCACCACTGACCCGGTCCAAGATCAGCAGGCATGGACAAAGCACCAATCTTTGAACGGTGCAAACCTTCTACCCGATTGCCAACCGCTGCCAGCATGCGTTTGACCTGATGGTATTTGCCCTCTGTCAGTGTGAGGCGCAGACACCGCTCGCTGGTCTGTAGGCATGCAGCTGCGCGCACAGGCCGTGGATCGTCATCCAGCACGACACCCACCAACAAGCGATCAATCTGCTCTCGCACCAGATCATGTTTGACCAAGACGTCATAGACCTTCGGAACATGCTTTTTGGGCGAGCTCATCCGATGAATGAACTGGCCATCATCGCTGAGCAGCAACATTCCCGTCGTGTCCTGATCAAGTCGGCCTACCGCCTGAACGCCTTGTATCGCACTCTTGGTCGGGCGCTGGCGCAGTGGTGCGGGCAACAGGGTATATATGCTGGGGTAGGTTGACGGTTTCTGTGAGCATTCGGTGCCAGCCGGCTTGTGCAGCAATACGTAGGCCTTTTCCTTGTATGGCCACTGCACTCCTTGAACGCGGTACTGCAGCCCCCCGGTTTCAAATTCTGCGGCGGCATCGAGACATGGGACAGGGGCATCCAAGCCATCGCTGGTCACCTCCACCAATCCATGCTGAACCAGGCCAGCGCAGACACGACGAGTCCCAAAACCCTGCGAATAGAGAATATCCTGCAACTGCATCTTGAACAACCGTAATGAAAATCGTCGAGTAAAGCGGTGCCCCCCAAGCAGAAACGCCCCGCTCATTGCTGAGCGGGGCGTTACTGGGCTGTAAGAGCCTGACGATGACCTACTTTCACACGGGAACCCGCACTATCATC
>JAANMV010002159.1_pt1 | contig 19821 bp, 14 predicted proteins | sample 7279661 | NCBI WGS metagenome assembly JAANMV01 (sample SAMN14094540, study PRJNA606508) | bioreactor metagenome | isolation source: A lab-scale SPAN reactor treating ammonium-rich wastewater day 121 | place: Ireland: Galway | collected 2017-05-16 | reverse complement strand
GATCACCCCCGCAGCCGCCCGCCGCGCTTCGCGCTTCTTCGGAGATTGAAAAATGCAGAATGAAAAATGAAAAATGCGAGGCAAAATGAGACCGTGAAAAAGGACGGAGCACGCGCGGCGACACGACAACCTTGACGCGTCGCCGCAGCGCGGGGGCCTCGCCGCGCGGACATCGCCGCCGCGCTGCCGCCGGCTCGGCGGGGCGATCCGGCGGCAGCATCGGCAAGTGGCCATCGGCCATAAATAGACGACCCTGCGGGCCTATGCTCCCGCAGGGTCGATCATCGGCCCGGACTGTAAGCCGAATTCTGTTCCCGCCAACAGCGGCGCCTTGCGACACCGCTCAGGCGGAGGCGACCATTTCTCTTGGCCTGCCGTTGCCGACAGGCTCCAGCGGCCTACCCGTCTCCGAGCGCGATGCGCCGCGACCGGACCAGCCGCGAAGCCGCCGAAGCGGCTCCAGGAGACTGCTTGGCCTTGCACGCGGTGGGGCTTGCCGTGCCCGATCTGTCGCCAGATCGGCGGTGCGCTCTTACCGCACCTTTTCACCCTTACCCGCTTCCGAAGAAACAGGCGGTATGTTTTCTGTGGCGCTGTCCCGCTCCACGCCGTCGCCAGCGTGGAGGGTGGGTGTTACCCACCACCGTGTCCTGCCGTGTTCGGACTTTCCTCCCGCAGACTGTGGCTTTCGCCATGCCCCACGAGCGGTCGCCGCGTCCGGACCTACCATGTATTCTATCGCCTCGCTCACACCGAAGTCGGATGAAGGGGCGATTGTCCGGGTCTGAGTGAGAAATCATGGGTCATATTGAACCGCTGGAAGTGACGGCCTGGGTTGAACCGGCGCGGGCGGCGCAGGCCGGTCGAGTCCTTCAGGCGATGTCGCGCCAGTTGCGGCCGATCGCCGTCGGCGGCCCACGCGGCAAGGAGACGGACCAGCTTGCCGCCCGCATGGGCTGTCCGCTGGTCGACGATCTGCGCAAGCTGCTGGTCGATCACCCGGCCCGCTACCTGCTGATTGACTACCGGCCTGCTCTCGCGGCGGAGGACATCGCGGCCGCCCTGACCGCGGGCACGACCATCATCACCACCGAACCCCTGGCGGCCGAATTGGATGAACTGGCCGCGCTGGCAGCCCAACTCGGCCAGCGCGGTGCGGCCGGACAGGTTGGCCGCGTGCATCTGCTGCCGCAACTGCCGCACACCGAGGGCTGGCGCCGGGCGGCTGACCCGGCTGAACACCTGGCGAAGCTGCTTTCGATGACGGCCACAAACGTCGGACCGGTTGAGCAGCGGTCGCTGTTCGCCCGGCTTATGGACCTGTGGCTGACGGCCCTGCGGATCGTCGAGCTTCCCGAGGTGGTGACGGCCACCCTGGCCGGGGCCTCGACGCCCGATTCGCCGCGGCAACTGACCGGGCAGATCACCGTGCATGCCCGATGCGGTGACGGCTCGGGGCTGGCCCTGTCGGCCGGCGACCACGTGGGCCGCGACGTTCTCGAAGCGCGTTTCACAGCCGCGCAGGCGATGTTCGAAGTCGAGGACAACCGGTACGTGCTCACCGCCATTGACGGCAGCGTGATCGACCAGTATGCGGCGCGGCGCAAGCCAGGCGGCGTCGAGCGCATGCTCGCCGATGCGTGGATGCACATGCTGGACCAGCTTGGCCCGATCGGTCCACCCTGGCCGGCCTTGCGCGATCGCCAGGCGCTGGCGTGCTGTCTGGCGTGCCTGCTGAGCACGCGCACCGGCCAGCCCGAAAGCCCGGGGCGGCTCATGTCGATGGGCGTGGCGGGGTAGGCGCGACTCCTCTCCCCCATCGGGGGAGAGGTTGGGTGAGGGGACGCAGGCCAGACGCGTAACACGCAATATGTCGGGCTTCACCCTCACCCCAACCCTCTGCCTGAAAGGGAGAGGGAGACAGACCGCGTCGCGGGCTGACCATCGCCGCAGCGTGATCGCCGACTACAATCAGACCATGACCGATGGTGCTCCGCAGTTTGTCGCCCCACAGGGCTTTCACCTCGACAGCGAGATGACGCCGCTGGGCGATCAGCCGCAGGCGATCGACGCGCTGGTACGCGGCATCGAGGGCGGCCGGCAGTACCAGGCCCTGCTGGGCGTCACCGGCTCCGGCAAGACGTTCACCATGGCCAACACCATCGCACGGCTCAATCGGCCGACCCTGGTCATCAGCCATAACAAGACGCTCGCGGCCCAGCTCTACGAAGAGTTCAAGGAACTGTTCCCCCACAATGCCGTGTGCTACTTCGTGTCGTACTACGACTACTACCAGCCCGAAGCCTACATCCCGCAGCGCGACATCTACATTGAGAAGGATGCCTCGCGCAACGACGACCTCGACCGCCTGCGCCTCGCCGCCACCACGTCGCTGATCAGCCGGCGGGACGTCATCGTCGTCGCATCGGTTTCCTGCATCTTTGGCCTCGGCTCGCCGGAGACGTACAAGAAGTCGGTCATCAGCGTCGCCTGCGGACAGAGCATCGATCGGCGCGAACTGCTGCTGGGCCTCAATCAGTTGCAGTATTCGCGCAGCGACGTCGAACTCAAGCGCGGCGGGTACCGCGTGCGCGGCGATGTGATCGAGGTGCACCAGGCCGGCGACGACTTCGCCTGTCGCATCGAACTGTTCGGCGACCAGATCGACACGATCCAGCTCATCAACCCCACCAGCGGCGAACTGCTGGCCCAGGAACAGCAGCTTTTCATCTACCCGGCCGTCCACTACGTCATGCCGGAAGAAGACGTGGCGCGGGCGGTGGACTCGATCAGCCAGGAGCTGGAGCAGCGTCTCATGCAGCTTCGCGGCGAGGGCAAGCTGCTGGAAGCTCAGCGTCTCGAATCGCGCACCAAGTACGACCTGGAGATGATCCAGGAGGTCGGCTTCTGCCAGGGCATCGAGAACTACAGCCGCCACCTCGACGGCCGACCGGCGGGCGCCAAGCCGTACACGCTGATGGACTACTTCCCCGACGCCACCGGCAGCGACCCGCATTCCGGCTGGCTGATGATGATCGACGAGAGCCACGTCACGCTGCCGCAGATGCGGGCGATGTTCAACGGCGACCAGGCCCGCAAGAAGGTGCTGGTCGAGCACGGCTTCCGCCTGCCCAGCGCCCTGGACAACCGTCCCCTTCGCTTCGAGGAGATCGAGCAGACCTGGCCGCAGGTGGTCTTCGTGTCGGCGACGCCCGGGCCGTATGAACTGGAGAAGTGTGAGGGCGAAGTGGTCGAGCAGATCATCCGCCCCACCGGGCTGGTGGACCCGCAGATCGATGTGCGGCCGGCCGACGGGCAGGTCCAGGACGTCATCGCGGCCGTCAGCGAGCGGGCCCTTGTGCGCGAGCGCTCACTTGTCACCACGCTCACCAAGCGTATGGCCGAGGATCTGGCCGCGTATCTGTCCGAGCAGAACATCAAGTGCCGCTACCTGCACAGCGACATTGACACGCTCGACCGCGTGGAGATTCTGCGTGACCTGCGTCGGGGCGACTACGACGTGCTGGTTGGCGTGAACCTGCTGCGCGAGGGGCTCGACCTGCCGGAGGTGTCGCTGGTGGCGATCATGGACGCGGACAAGGCCGGCTTCCTGCGTTCCGCCACGAGTCTGATTCAGCAGATCGGCCGCGCCGCCCGCAACGTCAACGCGCAGGTCGTGCTCTACGGCGACGTCGTCACGCCGGCCATGCGCGACGCCATCGACGAGACGGATCGGAGGCGCGATCGGCAGCTCGCCTTCAACGCCGAGCACAACATCACGCCGCAGACGATCCGCAAGGCCATTCGCGAGGGCATCGATCTGGACCTGCGGGCCCAGCGTACGGCCCGCGAGGCGATCAGCGCCGACGAAACGGAATACGACGTCACGGAACTGATCGCCGAGCTCGAGAAGCAGATGCTCGACGCCGCCGAGGCGTTGGAGTTCGAGAAAGCCGCCGCCATCCGCGACCGCATCCGCCAGCTCAAGGACATGCCGCAGGCCGGCAAGATGAAGCGTGAGCCCGTCAGCGCCCGCAAGCGCAAACCCGGCCTGCCGGGCACCCGCGTGGTCAAGCCGCGGAAGAAGCAATCGAAGCGATAGGCGGTCCGCCGGCCCAACGCCTGTACCGCTGTCTTCCTCTCCTGTCGGCATTTGCCCTTCTGTGCCACCCGCAACCCCCTGACAGGTGCGCGTCACTTCATTTGAGCAACTGCCTTAGCACTGCGGCAATACCTCTGTATAATGCCCCCTACTCTTCTTTGGTCGCTCCTGTCTGGAGAAGCACTATGGCCATAACGGATCGCGCCCTTGACCAAGCATACGCCGAGCTCAAGCACATCTGCGGTGGCACGCGAAACGATTACTTCGGTTTGCTCTATCTTCAGCAGGAGCACGACGTTCCTCAAGACAAGGCGCGTAATCAGGTGGCCTTTGGTGGTAACGACTATGGCCTTGACGGATATCACTTCGACGAACAGCGCCGCAACCTCTACCTCTTCCAGTTTAAATACTCCAAGACCCATGCTCAGTTTAAAGGATCGCTCCAACGACTGATCGACGTCGGTATGGATCGTATCTTTCTAACGCCTCATGTTGTCGATAACAAGAACCAGATCCTTCTGCAACTTCGAAGCTGCATGGTCGACAACCGAGCCCTCATCGATCAAGTCTGCTTTCGCTTTGTCTTCCTCGGTGATCCAGCAGAGGCCGAGCGCAGCCAGGTGCTTGACAAACTCCGAGAGGATCTCGAGAACAAAAAATACATCATTGACCGCTTCTTTCAGGGTCGGCAGGTGACGCTTGTGGTTGAGTTCCGCTCCGCCGCCGGCAAGGTCGCCCCGCTGGTCGACCAACGTTTCACTCACGCTTACTCCATTCCCGCAACAGCAATCATTGAACGCCATGGGCCAGACCATGAATTAATGTATGTTGGTTTTGTGTCGCTTATCGGCCTCCATAAAATGCTGCAAGACATGGGCCAGCGTTTCTTTGAGAGGAACATTCGTTATGGACTTGGCCAGAATCAGGCAGTAAACCGTAGGTTGGTTCGCGCGTTTCGCGCCATCGTGTTGGACAGAGCAGATGCGCCACAGTTGTTTTCCTTTAACCACAATGGAATCACACTGTATGCGCAGCATGTAGAATGTGGCGATGGGGACTGCCGCCTTACCGAGCCACGATTGCTGAACGGCGCGCAAACGCTTGCAGCGTTGGACGATTTCTTAAAGCGCAGCGGCGATGACCCACGGCTTAAGCAGGGCCGCGATGTACTCGGAGACATTCAGGTTCTCGCGAAAATCATCACGAACGCTAAAGAAGCTTTCGTGACGGCGGTCACCATTAATAACAATCGGCAAAATCCGGTTGAACCATGGAATCTGCGTGCTAACGATCGTATCCAACTGGAGCTTCACGATCGTTTTAACGAGCACGGTATTTACTATGAGCGCCAGGAAAATGCTTTTGCGAATCTAAGCCCTGAAGAAATGGACGAAGCAGGCATCCGGGAGGCGAAGGCGGTCCACCTCGTCAAGCTAGCGCAAACATTTGCCATTTCCGATGGAGATATCGACAAACTGTCGCGAATGAGGGATGCCTTCGAAGATGATCGTATTTATTCTCAGCTGTTCTGTGAGGCGAGGCTACGCACAGATGTTCGCAAGATTATTCTCTGTTACAAGATTCAATTTCGCCTCCGGAAGCTGCTAAATGAAATAGCCGAAAAGGGCAAAAGCAAGTATTGGTTTATTCACCGCGCTCGCAATCTTCTCTGGGCCCTGCTGTGCCAGGGCGTTTTGAATGACCGTGATATTGATTCAATGGCCGAAACCTATGGCATTCGTATGAGCGTCGAAGCGGACTACACTGCTCGACTGGTCACCATCGCAACCACAAGGTGTCGGCCGATGATTGCAGAACTTGTTGCCCAGCCGGAGTACGCTGAGATACTGGCGTCCGACAATCGGGGTAATTTTGGTTTCTTGAGATCAAACAATTCATTCAGCCGCTGTATGAAGGTGGCGAGCTCGAAATGGAAATGGGCACATAGGAAGCTTAAATAAGCGGACTATTTGCCGGAAGGTCAGCATTATGCCTCAGAGCCGTCGACGGCGAAACGTGTTGTTGCCAAAGTATCCATGGTCTCTTGTGGACGCAATTCCATGGCGACGCTTGACGGCAATCGCGAAGACGCTGAACTATGATGTCGACGGCCGTTATGATTGGACAAGAGCACAGCATGCAAAAGCGCTTGCCCAGATGAACAAAGCGGAATTGACTCACATTGCCCGAGGCTTCGGCGTGAAAGGGCGTACGATTTCGAAAGGAGAGATGATTCAAGAGCTGGTAAAACCTGCACGGCCGAAACTTCACCTGCGGGCGTTAACGGATGTTCGCGAGAGTATAGAAGACGTGTGGGACTCGCAGACATTGCGCATTTGGCTGGACTATTATCTGAGGGCTGCGAAGGCGGAAGGAATAGAGGTCGACTTGGCAAATGGGTGTCGGGAGGTCGAAATGTGGCCAGGGGCGCAAATTGAGGGCACAATTCGCCTGGTGTGTGACATTTATAGTTTGATTCGTGGCGAAGGATGGCTAGAGAATCAGACATATAAGAAGCCATTGGGTCGGGGGCCCTGGTGGGAAGTGCGTGTATATGATTATCCACATCGGTGGTGCCATGGTCGCTATTTTGCTCGAAACCCACGTGATGTGCCATTTTGGGCGATGTTTATGGCCAATAACCGTGGGGCAGTCGAACTGCTGGTAAGCCGGCGTGACCGGCGGCCCCTGTCGTCAAAGACTATTAAAGAACTTATTGAAATTGCAAGAGATGACATGCGATATGAGTATGACGACGAGGAGTTTTTGCTGTCGTGCGCACGAGATCGCAATGCGTTGTACATCGATCTGATGGATCGCGATGAGGGCGAGTTGCAGGATTACCATGTCGGACCCGACAAGGATGGTCTTTATTGGTGGTGAGCCCTGCTGAATGGGGTAAGCCACCGGTCGCAGCCTCAATGTCAACAGGTACTGTCCGGTTAGTTCCTCACCCCCTCCCATGCCCCGACCCCGGACCGCCTGGAGTCAGATGTCCTGTCCGTATGCCGTTCACGGCATCCTGCCCCCTGAAGGACTGATCGGAGAGCTCTCGCCGCGCTCCTTTCCACTGCTGTGATCCCGCCTTCCCTCGCCGGTGAGCGTCCGGCGACCGCCGTCCGCTAATCCCCGTGTTCTTCGCCCTGTCCACGCCCCGTCCGGGAAAAGGGGCGAAGGGCGGTGTGTCGCGAGGGGCGCGCTCAGGTCTGCATAACTTTCCCGGATGTCTTTCCGTCGCTCCCGGAACTCTTTCCGCGGCTCCCGGACATCTTTCCGTCGCTCCCGGAACTCTTTCCGCCGCTCCCGGACATCTTTCCGCGGCTCCCGGACATCTTTCCGTCGCTCCCGGATGTCTTTCCGTCGTTCCCGGGTGTCTTTCCGTCGCTCCCGGAACTCTTTCCGCCGCTCCCGGACATCTTTCCGTCTCTCCCGGAACTCTTTCCGTGTCTCCCGGACATCCGGGAAGCTTCCAAAAACATCCCGCAGCGCCTCGCGGACATCCCCGGACCGTCCGAAAACACTCCGCCGGCGTCCGCCGCGCGGCGCCCCTTTCACCTTTGGCGTAAGCGCAGGATTTCGAGCTGGTTGTCCTTTACGGGACGGGATCGGACCCCCGTCACGCGATTCAGAGGCTTTGAGACGATCCCGGCCCCAGAAGGCGGCCTGGCGAGTGCTACCGCGTCACGTGACTGACAGAACCGACACAACTCGCCGCCCGTTCCGCCCACATTCGCCCGTGCGGCCAAGGTCGTTGGGGTTCCAGGCATCAGTCACGGTTCACCCCCTTCCGTCGGGCGTCAATGCTCGCCAGTTCATCGCGCACCAGGGCGACGGCATCCCGGCTATACAGCCGCAGCGTGCCCGCCCGGGCGCAAGGTTGAATGTGCGGGCGCGTGGCCAGCACATGCAGCACGCGGTGCAGCGGCACGTCCAGTTCGGCGGCCAGCCGACCGGGGGTGAGTAGACGGGGTGGCTCGAACGATTTCGACATGACAAGGCTCCTTACGGGAAGGCGGCATGCCTGCCCCGTAAGGGGCCGGGTGTCATCGAGATTCGCTGGGAATGTGAAGTTGACAGCACAGACACCGATGGATCGGTGTCATTGACAGGGCGGTCGTGTCATTGACGGCAGGCAATTGACGGCGATCAGACCCGTCGCCGACGCCGGGCGTAGCGCGGACGATCGTCATCGTCGTCATCCTGCTGCTGCATTCGCCGCAGGTCAACCATGCGGCGACGCTGAGCGGGTGCGGAAGCGATACCTCACCAACGACGCCACGGTCGAGAAACTCGGCGAACTGCTGTCGGAGAATTCAGCCGGGGTGATGGTGTTCCGTGATGAACTGATCGGCTGGCTGCACAGTCTGGAAAAGGAGAACCAGCAGGGCGCTCGCGCGTTCTATCTCGAAGCGTGGGACGGCACCGGCCGATTCACCTACGACCGCATCGGGCGCGGCACCATCGAGATCGAGTCGGCCATTGTTTCCATCTTCGGCTCGATCCAGCCGGGCAAGCTCGCGCCGTACATCCAGAGCGCCGTTGATGGCGGCATAGGCGATGACGGGCTGATTCAGCGATTCCAACTGCTCGTCTGGCCCGACGCGCCGACGCAGTGGAAGAATGTGGATCGCTGGCCGGACACCCAGGCCCGTCGCCAACTCGTCGAGCTGGTCAACTGCATGGTCGATCTGGACGCCGAGGCCATCAGTGCCGAGGTGGATGAAAATGACCGATCTGGTGTGCCGTTCCTGCGGTTCGATGACCAGGCTCAGCGGGTGTTCGACGCGTGGCGAGAGAAGCTGGAGCTGCGCCTGCGCAGTGGCGAGGAGCACCCAGCCATTGAATCGCACCTGGGCAAGTTCCGCAGCCTGATCCCGTCGTTGGCGTTGATCCTTCATCTGGCCGAGGTCAGGTGCGGCGCGATTGGTGAGGCATCGCTCGGACTGGCGATCCGATGGGGTGAATACCTCGAAAGCCACGCGCGCCGCATCTACAGCGCCGTGACGATCGCCGAGGTCGCCGCTGCGAAGTCGATCTGGCGGCACATCGTCAAGGGCGATCTGTCAGATGGATTCGACGCGCGTGCCATCTACCGCCGGGGCTGGACCGGCCTGCGTGATTCGGAAGTAGTGAAAGCGGCGATTGACCTGCTGGTCGAGCATGGCCACCTGGTCGATCAGGCCGACGATGATCGGGCTGGTCTGCCAGGTCGTCCCCCAGCCCCGCGATACACGATCAATCCCCACGCCCTGAAATCACCAACTACCCCGACCAACCCTACCGACCAAACCGCCCAAACACCTTCAACCTGAAATGAGCCGAAATCGCGGCATTTTGGCGGTTCTGTCAGCGGCGTTCGGGGCGGGTTTTCGCCCAACCTCGTCCCCAGCGCCGCCAGGCAGATTGGACTTCCCATGTTTTCAACCCCGAGGTAGGGTCGCATCCATGGCCAGTGTCACGACTCGCAATAACGGCAGCCGGTTCATCAGCTTCATCGACGCTGGTCGGAAACCGCGCTTCATCACCCTGGGCCGAGTGCCGCTGCGCTATGCGGAAGCAGTCAAAGTCAAGGTCGAGGATCTGGTCTCCGCCACGATGCATCAGCATTCTCCGCGCGACGACACCGCACGTTGGCTGGCTGGTGTCGATGATCGGCTGTACGAGAAACTGGCCAAAGCTGATCTCGTGCAACCCCGCACCAGTGTCACGTTTGGTGGCTGGCTCGAGCAGTATGTGTCCGAGCGGAAGGGCGATCTCAAGCCCGAAAGCCTGCGCAAGCTTAAACAGACCAAGACGAAGCTGTTGGCGTTCTTCGATGCTAACAAGGAACTGCGAAAGTTGACGTTGCAGGACGCGACCGACTGGAGGCAGTTCCTCAAGGGCTTGAAACTGAGTGAAGCGGCGGTGAAAACCCACAGCGGCAACGCGAAGACGATGTTCGCCGAGACCGTCCGCCGAAGGCTGGTTCTGGACAATCCCTTCGCCTTGCTCAAGTCCGGCCCGACGCCCCAGCAAGTATTCACGCTACGTCAAGCCCGACGAAATCGACCGCATTATCGACGCCTGCCCGAACGCGGAATGGCGACTGCTGTTCGGCCTGGCCCGTTACGCCGGCCTGCGCATCCCCAGCGAATCGCACCTGCTGACCTGGGCCGACGTGGACTTCGAGCACGCCCGGCTGACGGTTCATAGTCCGAAGACCGAACACCATGACGGCCATGAGCAACGCATCATCCCCATCACGCCGAAACTGATGAAGCTGCTGCAAGACCGCTTCGCCGAAGCGGAGGAAGGCCAGCAGCATCTTGTCGCCATCGGCGGCAAGGGGGCGGTCATCCGGCAGGTTCGGGCAATCTGGAAGCGGGCCGGCGTGGAACCGTGGAAGCGCCTGTGGCAGACCCTTCGCCAGTCCTGCGAAAAGGAATGGGCGATGACCTTCCCGCAGTACGCGGTCAGCAAGTGGATCGGCCACAGCATCACCATCAGCGGCCGGCACTATGCCAACGATGTTCCCGATGAACTGTTCACGAAGGCCGCGAACGCCGGCAGGATCGAAGGCAGCAGCGCGCAGCGCCATGCGCAGCAGAAGTTGCACGATGCAAGCCGAAACGACGCGAAACAGAAAAAGGCCGCCGGCGAGGCCGACGACCTTAGTTCTGGCGTCTGCAAAGACTTGCAGGATATTTCCATAAGTCCTTGTCGGACAATAAGATGGAGCCGGGGGGAATCGAACCCCCGTCCCGTGACAGTCGGAATGCCGCCTCTACACGTTTAGTCGATGCTTTGATCTCGGCTTGACGGCTGCCATCGACAGCATTCGCCTCACCCAGCCCCAGTAAGTTTTAGTCCGCGGGCGCTAAGGCGTCACCGTTGGACGAGCCTGCTAATCTTTCGCCCCGCCGCTGTCACAGGCAAACATGCGGCGGGACGTGGCTGATTAAGCAGCCATGCGGACCGGCGCGAAGCCGATCCGACCAGCGACAGAGTCGTTGGCAGTTAAATAGTGCACGATGATTAACGAGGCCCACGTGCGTCCTCGACGTGCCACGACAAACCTTCCCTGTCCGGTCGATACCGGTCGGCCCCAGTTGTCAAAGAGCGGCGGGAGCGGCGTCTGGTGAACGCGGCGACCCGCGAACCTTTCATTATACGTGTCATCGGACGAGACGGATAGCGGCGTGAGCGCTAACGCCCGCACCCATCCCCCCACCCCGCCCATCCCCTCTTCTATCACGACGCCTTCGCCGGAAGACCAAGAATTCGGCGAATGAACGGCCCCTTCGCCTCCGTGTAGGCTTCTCGATCGAAGGGATACCGGGCGGCCAGGCTCCTCTTGAGCCGCGCGTAGTCGGCGGCGACGTCCGCGTCGCTTCGCAGACGATCGCGAAACTTCAGTCGAAGCACCCACAGACGACTTTCGAAGGGTACAAGGTGGACGTGATGCGTTCGATGCATGGGTGATGGCTTGCACAGCCAATGCATGACATCCGGTCGATGCGGAAAGTAACAGTATCCCATCGCCTCCAGAAGTGGGATCGCTGGCTTGGCCTCCGTCAAACCGGCGACGCCAACCATGATGTCGATGATCGGCTTGGCGGCCAGACCGGGAACAGCGGTGCTGCCGACGTGCTCAATCGTCCCGACGACGAAGTCACCGATGGCCTGGCGAAGCTGCTCCCGTTCAGCCACAAAACGCCTTGGCCAATCCTCGTCATACTCGACAATGTGAACCTCCGCTTCAGCCATGACGCTCTCTTCATTTGGCCTATCGTCAGCGCCCGTCTCGGCGCCGCGGCTTGTCTTGAACTCTTTCCTCTGCGGACGCGCCAGTGTCTTGGATCATCTCGACCCGGTTGCCGAAGGGATCACGAAACTCAAAGCGGACAAAGCCTGGAATGGGCACGCTCTCGAACAACTCGACGCCATGCGACGTGAGGATCTGCCGCCAGTGTTCCAGGTCGGACACCGCATAGGCGAGATGCGCCTTGGTCCGCGTACGGTCCACGCCGTCCTCTACACCGACGTGCACCGCCTGCTCGCCAACGGCCAACCAGAAGCCGCCTCGTGAAGCCAGACTGTCCGGCTTGGGGATCTCCTTCAGGCCAAGAACGCTGCAATAGAACGCGCGACCCTCGGCCTCGGCGCCGCGAGGAATGGTGATCTGGGCATGGTCAAGGCTGACGATCATGTGTCTGCTCCGAGTTCAGGGCCGGACCTATGTGAAGCCATCGCAGGCAGTCGGGACCAGGGACGCCATCGTCACAGACTCGCGAGCATCTCGAGCCGTCCTTCGAGGTGGCGCAGCAGCGGCTCCGGGCTCAGCGGTTTGCCGGTGATGGCTTCGCACAGGGCCGGGGAGCGGTGGCGTTTACCCTGGCTGTGGATGTGCTGGCGTTGCCAGGCGAGCAGGTCGGCGAAGCGGCCGACGGCGAACTGGTCGTGAAGTTCCGGGATGGCTTCGAGCACGGCTTCGAAGAACTGAGCAGCGTAGAGATTGCCCAGGGCGTAGGTGGGGAAATAGCCGAACGCGCCGCCGGCCCAGTGCACGTCCTGCAGGCAGCCGCGACGGTCGTCGGGCACTTCAGCGCCCAGGTACTCGCGGTACTTCGCGTTCCACGCGGCGGGCAGGTCGGACACGTCGAGGTCGCCGCCGATCAGGGCACGCTCGAGCTCGAAACGAATCATGATGTGCAGGTTGTAGGTGACCTCATCGGCCTCGACGCGGATGAGCGTCGGCTGCACGAAGTTCATCGCCCACAGCACGTCGCGCCGGGACAACCCGGCGACCGCTGCACCCAGATGGCGTTTGAGGATCGGCAGGCACCACCGCCAGAACTGTGGGCAGCGCCCGACGAAGTTTTCCCACGTACGGCTCTGGCTTTCGTGAATAGCCAGCGAGACGTGCTCGCCCATCGGCGTATGGACGTGTTCGAGCGGCTGGCCCTGCGAGTAGAGGCCGTGGCCCGCTTCGTGCATCGCGGCGGAGAGCGGTTCGAGCACGTTGTCTTCGTCATAGCGTGTGGTCAGACGCACGTCCGTCGGGTGGGTCGAGCTGGAGAACGGATGAGCGGAGGTATCGAGCCGGCCGCAGTTGAAGTCGAAGCCGATGGTGGCGACCACTTCGCGCAGCAGACCGTCCTGCTTCGCGGGGTCGATGGGCATGCCCGCCACGGGACTGCGCGTCGGACGGTTGGGCAACTCAAGAAAGCGGGCAACGAGCGCGACCAGGCGATCGCGCAGCGGCGTGAAGACGGCCTCGATGGCGCGGGCCGGGCAGTCGGGCTCGTAGTCTTCGGCCAGGGCGTCCCAGGGCTCGCCCCGCTCATCCCAGCCCCAGCACTCGGCACGCTGGCGGGCGAGCTCCACGTGACGCCGCAAGGCCGGGGCGAAAGCGGCGAAGTCGTTGTTTTTCTTCGCGGCGATCCACGCATGGCGGGCGGCGCTGGCGTGACGGGCGGTTTCTTCGACCAGCGACGCGGGCAGCTTCGTCGCGCGATCATATTGCCAGCGGAGTTCGCGCAGGTTCACTGCCTGGGGCGAGAGGGGATCGCCGTGAGGCGACGCGTCCTGCTCGCACGCAGCCAGCCAGTCGCCGACGCGCGGGTCGGTGACGCGCTCGTGGACCAGCCGGGCCAGGAGCGCCCGCTGCTGGGCCCGGTCGGCGGCGGCGCCGGCGGGCATCATGACTTCCTGGTCCCAGCCCAGCAGGCGCGACACCGCCGCGAGCACGTCGGTTTCGCGGGCGTGACGGATCAGCGCGTCATAGGCCGATGCGCCCACGGCCGCATCGTGTGATGTTGAGCTCGTCATGGCCGGATTGTATCGGCCGCGTCACACGAGCACCGGCCGCGGCGCATCCTGATGCAGCGTCTGATAGTCGGCCACCGACGCGCCTTCCAGGCACGCTTCGATGATGCGTCGTCCCTGCGGCAGCAGGTCGTGCTCATCGAGATACGGCTCAAGCTGCTCGCGGAAGAAGTCGGCGAGGATCGCGGCCCCGCGGTCGTAGGCTTCCGTGCCGACCTCCGGCTGGGTCTCGACGCGCAGGAACCAGTGGCTGATGGTCGTGCCTTCGACATGCACCGTCTTGAGGGCGTGGCCCAGCAACGGACAGCGCGAGGGCTCGATCTGATCCGGCCGGAACGGGGCGTGGCCGCGGCGGGCGAGGTATTCGCGGGCGATCCACTGCGGCATGAAGCCGACGTTCCACGCGCCGATGTGCTGGTTGGGGCACAGCACGAACAGCGTGTCGCTGGTGCTGAGGATCTGGCGCAGCAGGAGATTGGCCTGATCGACGCGGCGGCCGGTCGCGAACGGCCAGTAGGAGCCGACGCCCTCGGAGACCATGCCGCCCCCGCCGACGATGCTCGGGTTGCCATGCCCGCGCGGCGCCACGAGCCGCCAGAGCCAGGCGAGCGACGGCGGGAGAATGTGGAAAAGGCCAAGGATGCCGTAGGTTGGATTCTCGGCCGTGCACGGCGGCGTGCGCACGCCGAAGCTGCGCACGTCGATGTCGACGGCGCCGTCGAGCACGCCGGGCACAATGCGTCGGGGCACGATGACGCGCGGGTTGGGGCACGGCTTGCCGGGCTCGTCTTCGATGTGCTCCCAGATCAGGGCGCGGCTGCCGGGCACGGCGTCGATGTTGAGAAACAGCAGCGGCTGCGGCGGATCGACGGTCAGCCCTTCAAGATGCGGGTCGGTGCCGTAGCGGTCGATGTGATTCACGCGCAGGAACCAGGCGGCCTCGGCATCGACGAGGGTCAGTTTCTTCGCATCGCGCTGTTCGCGGGCCGAGAGGCACAGGGCCATGTCGTCGGTGACCGGCCGCAGCTCGCAGCCGCGCGGCAGGGCCAGATGCCGCTTCTCGCCGTTGACGACGTTGCGGCCCAGCAGCAGGCGGCCGTCGGCTTCGCGGTGGATGTGTTCGAGCATCTCACTCTTGCCGCCGCCGCTGGCGCCTTCGTGCATGATGGTGACGTAATTGTCGTAGGGCGTGACGACCTGGACGGTCGAACAGTGGGCGGTGACCCAGCCCTCCTGCTCGCCGAAATTGATGAGCACGCCGTAGATGCCTTTCTTGGCGCTGGGGCCCGGATACAGGTTGTAGCTGAACAGCTCGTGGAGGCTCGATCGGCGGTTGTGGACGACGACCTGCCGCCCGTCGAAATGCGTGTGCCGGAACGGCGGGGCGACGTAGATGATCGCACGCGGGTCGAAGTCCGGCCCGATCTCATCCTCGGCCAGAATGCCCTGCAGCAGGGCCAGGCCCAGGGCGAAGAAGCCGGCGTTGGCCGGCGCGATGACGGCGGCGTCCAGCCCCTTGTCGCCGACACCCGCCACGAAGGCGAAGACGGCGAGATCCTGCTGCTTGAGCCAGTCGAAGGTCTGCGTGCGCAGCTCGTCGAAGGGCTTTCCGAAGCGGTCGGCATAGCGTTGTTTGTTGGTGGGCAGCTTGTCGCCGATGACCAGGCAGTCGGGGTCGCGGCGGCGCATGTAAGAATCGGTGTAGTTGGCGGCGATGCCGTTGCGGACGCGGCAGGCCTGCGCTTCAACGACGCGTCCGCGGCCGGGCACGTCGTAGGCGACCTCCTGCCAGCCTTCGGTTCCGGGACTGGCCGCCAGATCGATCAACTGCTCGACGCGGTCCGCCACGACGACCGAAGGTGCGGCCTGGAGAATCTCCACCGCCTCGTGGGGCAGGTTCAGCTTACGCCAGTCCATGAGGAAATCCTTTCGGCGGCTCGTCCGTCCGCGGCGTGCTTCAGCCGACCGAACACCTGCCCGGCGCTGCGAGCCTGTTCAGGCCGCCCTGAAATCGCGAAATCAATAGCGCTATTGCTGCGGGGGTTCAAGTTCCGGACATAAATTGGTTAAGTCCGGCTCGGGTAATGCTGAACATCATAGCAGACATGGCGTGCGCTGAGCCCATGTGCCGTTGCAGAAAGCCCACGAGCCCCCGGCGAGCCGTCGAGGTTTTCTCTTGCCTGCCCCCGGGCGCGGACCCGTTCAAATCTCAAACCGCAGCACCATCTGCCGCCCCAGATCGCGCGGCGCGAAGGTGATCCGCGTCACCACCCCGGCGCCGCGGCCCTCCTTCGATTCCTCAACCAGCCGATCCACCTTGAACCGTCCGGGCGACACGGCCCGCAGCGCCGCCGAGCCTCGCCCGCGGCCGATCCGCACCGACCGGCCGCCACGCTGCACCTGCGCCTGCTCATACGTCACGAACGCTTCCTCAACCGACCGCGGCTTGCGCGAAAATCGGTATGCATCCTCGATCGTCAACCGCCCGCGCCCCTCGAGCACCAGCGTGCGCGTCAGCGACGTCAACGTCCGATCGCCGTATGCCCCGCCCATCTCGATCCGCACCGTCTTCGTACCTTCACCGTTCAGACCCTGCGCCGCAAGGGTGCCGCGGGATTCCTCACCGACCGACTGCTCCCGCCCGTTGACGACCGGCACGCTGTGCCCGCGCGATCGGCAGAACAACATCTCATACCGCCGCGCGCTGAATGTCTTGGCGTTGTAGACCGGCGCGCCCGGATCGGTCAGCAGCGCCCGTCCTCCGCGTCGAAAGATGAACGAGCCGACATCGTTGTGGTTGTGATTCACACCGTTGTGGCCCGCGATCGCCGCCAGCACCGCGTCCGACCTTGCTCCCGCATGCGTCTTCACCTGCCCCATGTCCGCCAGCAGCACGTCCGGCAGCGTGAAACCTTTGGGCGGCTTCTCGTTGCCCCGATAGAGCGCCAACCCACGCCACATCGCGCCGTGCCAGCCGCCCGGACCTTCCATCTTCAACCGCCCCTTGCCATCCAGCCGCGCACAGGCGTACAGCTGCGGCAGCTTCACAAGGTGGTTGACCTTCAGCACGTTCTCCGTGGTGAAAGGCCCGTCGTGGGCGTCGGCGAACGTGGTACAGTGTCCGCCGCCCAGATACGCCGCCAGCGGATACCGCGCGATCCGCGCCGCCCGTGCGTCGGCCATCAGGTTCAACTCGCCGCCCGTGCGCTGGTGCAACATCACCGCCGCTTCGAGATAATGCCCGAAACCGAAGTTCCAGTAGGTCGGCCCCTCAAGACACCCGCCATCGGCCGCGAAGCCCTGCAGCGCGTAGTCCATGCGCTGGATCAGCGGATGAATGTAGGCCGCCAGCGTCAAGTGATCGTCCATGACGTTCAGGGCCGTGCCGATCAGGTTCGCGTTGCACACGTGGTTCCAGTTGTTGCGGCATGTGGCCCACCACTTCGGCTCGCGCGGGTCGGCGGCCGGCAGCAGAATCCGACGCCACAGATCGGCCTTCACCCGCTCGACCACCTCCTCCTCCAATCTGTCGCGCAGCACCGCCACCGTCTCGGCAAGCACCATCGCCGTCATGGTGGCCCGCAGGTCCAGCGCCTGGGCCGACTCGTGGGCCGCGATCGTCCACGTCCACTGGTCGCACCAGGCCCACAGCAGGTCCTGCAGATAATCGACGTCCGCGGCTGGATGTTTCAGCCACACCGCCGCCCGGGCCGCGTCGGTCCGCACCATCCGCTCACGAAACGCCGCCTCTTCGGGATGACGAATCCCCTCGCGCTGGTAGCAGCGATACACCGACCGCCGCAGCACGGGAATCGCCTTGTCGCCACTGAGCATGTGACCCAGCGCGTCCCATGCTCCCGAACGCTTCGCCAGCCGACGCGCCCGCGTGCGCGTGGCTGATTCGTCGAGCCCCGGCCAGGCACAACGCCCCATGTGCGGCCGAAGAAGCTCCGCCAACTCCGCGATATTCACCGTCTCAAGCAGCATCCCCGTCTCCCTGTTCGTGATCACGTCGCACGCCGCCACAGCCCCGAACCTACTGCCCCCGCCGCCGCACACAACCACCACCGCCGCCCTTTTTCACCCTTTCCGGTTCTGTTATACTCCCCGTTCCGGTCAGCCCAGGCGGCCGCCCCACACCGCACCCCCTGTTTTACACCACGCAAGAGAGAGCCACGCGATGAGTCTCGAAATCGAACTGGTCCACGGACGACAGATCCTCGACAGCCGCGGCAACCCCACCGTCGAGGTCGAGGTCCACCTGACCGACGGCACCATTGGCCGGGCGGCCGTGCCCTCCGGCGCCTCCACCGGCGAGAACGAGGCCATCGAACTGCGCGACGCGGACAAAGGCGTCTACGGCGGCAAGGGCGTGCTCAATGCCGTCGAAAACGTCAACAGCGTCATCGCCCCCGAGATTCTCGGCCTCGACGCCCGCGACCAGGAAGAGATCGATCGCATCATGATCGAACTCGACGGCACGGACACCAAGAGCAAGCTCGGCGCCAACGCCACCCTCGGCGTGTCCATGGCTGTCGCCCACGCCGCCGCCGAAGCCCTGGGCCTGCCTCTGTTCCGCTACCTCGGCGGCACGGCCGGCAAGACCCTGCCCTGCCCCATGATGAACATCCTCAACGGCGGCAAGCACGCCGACAACAACGTCGACTTCCAGGAGTTCATGATCCAGCCTTGGGGCTTCGACAATTTCGACGACGCCCTGCGCTGCGGCGTGGAGATCTACCACGCGCTTAAGAAGGTGCTCACGAAGCGCGGCCTGTCCACGGCCGTCGGCGACGAGGGCGGCTTCGCCCCCAGCCTCAGCGACAACGAGGACGCGCTCAAGGTCATCGCCGAGGCTGTCGAAGCAGCCGGCTACACATTCGGCCAGCAGGTCTTCGTCGCCCTCGACCCCGCCACCAGCGAGATGTACAGCGAGAAGAAAGGCGGCTACGTCTTCTTCAAGTCCAATCCCGACAAAGTCTGGTCCAGCGAGGAGATGACCGACTACTGGGCCGCCTGGTGCGACAAGTACCCGATCCGCTCGATCGAAGACGGCCTGGCCGAAGGCGACTGGGCCGGCTGGGCGAAGTTGACCGCGAAGCTCGGAGACAAGGTCCAACTCGTCGGCGACGACCTGTTCGTGACCAACAGCAAGTTCCTGCAGCGCGGCATCGACGAGGGCTGCGGCAACTCGATCCTGGTGAAAGTCAACCAGATCGGCACGCTCAGCGAGACCTTCGAAGCCGTGAACCTGGCGATCCGCCACGGCTACTCGGCCGTGCTCAGCCACCGCAGCGGCGAGACCGAGGACGCGACCATCGCCGACATCGCTGTGGCCACCAACTGCGGCCAGATCAAGACCGGCGCCCCCTGCCGCTCCGACCGCAACGCCAAGTACAACCAGCTCATCCGCATCGCCGAACACCTCGGCGACGCCGCCATCTACGGCGGCACGATGTGGAACAAGTAACCGCCGCCTCCGCAACGGCGACTCCACCGCCTTCACACACGCACTCGAGCCCGCATCATCGACGGCATCAAGAAGCTTCTCTGACCTGACCTCCCCCGCTCAGCGTTCATCCGCGTGCCTCCGCGGCCCCATTGCCGCGCCCAAAAAACGGTGTCGGACACCGTTTCTCGCGCCGTTTCTCGCGCCGCGCTCCCTTTCGCCCTCCTTCGTGCGCACACGCGCGGCCGGGAATCGCCGCCCTTCTCACGATTTTTCGCTGCCTGCGCGAATTTTTTCTTCTCCCGTTTCCGCCAGCACTTGCGACCCGCGCGCGCACGAATACACCGCGATTTTCGCCACGTTCGTGCGCACCAACGCTGTCCTTCGCCCATTTATAGACAACCAGCGCGTGGCCGCGGCGGGCGCGTCTGCGGCGGGAAACGTCGGTTTCAGCCTGCGGGTG
>JAANMV010002156.1_pt1 | contig 19843 bp, 8 predicted proteins | sample 7279661 | NCBI WGS metagenome assembly JAANMV01 (sample SAMN14094540, study PRJNA606508) | bioreactor metagenome | isolation source: A lab-scale SPAN reactor treating ammonium-rich wastewater day 121 | place: Ireland: Galway | collected 2017-05-16 | reverse complement strand
TCCCATCGGTTGATGATTCAATAACGAAGCATAGAATTCAGCGGGATGGTGTTGAAGTAGATAAGCTGTTTTGTAGCTTGTGTCGCCAAATGAAGCAGCGTGTGCTTCACAAAAGCCATATCCGGCGTACCCCTGAATCCACGTAAATACTCGCTCCGCTAGGTCCGGCTTAACACCTCGTTCAATCGCCTGTTTGACGAACTGTTCGCCTAGTTCAGCCATCTTTTCATGAGATCGGTTGTGGGATATCGTCCTGCGCAACACATCGGCCTGACCCGGTGTAAAACCCGCTAGTTCAACAGCAATGCTGATCACCTGTTCTTGGTAAAGAACAACGCCGTAGGTGTGTTCCAGAATCTTATCTATCACCGGATGAATCGAAACGACTTGCTCGGTACCATTGCGACGTCTGACAAACGGTTTGACCATATCGCCTTTCAGGGGTCCTGGACGAATCAGTGCCACGGCAGCAATGACATCTTCGATGGTGCGTGCCTGTAAGCGCGGTGCAAGCGACTGTTGTGCTGGGCTTTCATTCTGAAATCCGCCGGTCGTTTCTCCAGAACGAAGCAACTCGAACGTTGGTTCATCATCCAGCGGTATTTGGTCATATTCAAACATGGGAGAATGGCATCGGACCATTCCGGCAGTATCTTCAACAACTCCAAGTGTAGGCAGTGAAAGCAAATCGAACTTCACCAATCCAAGATCCTCAACGCCGTCTTTGTCGTAGTGAGAAATTAGCATGCCGTTAGCCGCACGCAGAAGCGGCGTAATTTCTTGCACCGGCAAACCGGTTATCAATGCACCGCATGGATGTGCCGAGATGTGTCTTGGCATATCATCTAAACCTGCACAAAGTTCGAATAGTAACTCAAACTTCTTTTTGTCGACCTGCAAAGCCCTTAATTCCGGTCTACTGTCAAGTGTTGACGCGATTCGTTTTGCCGAAAGTGCCCAATGAGAATACCTTGCCAGTTTGTCAATGTCTTCCGTCTCGAACCCAATGGCTTTGGCAACATCCCGAATTGCGCCACGGGCTCTGTATCGATTGAAGGATGCTACACCTGCTACGTGTTCTTGCCCGTACTTGCCAATTACGTATTGAACGATGTCTTCGCGATATCTGCGATCAAAATCTATGTCTATGTCCGGCAGCGACTCTTTGCGCTCGGGGTTAATGAATCGCTCGAATCGAAGATTGCGTTTGAAGGCATCTACTTTGGTGATGTCGAGGCAATAGGCCACAACCGAGTCTGCTGAGCTGCCACGGCCCGCATATCGAACACCCTTTGCACGCGCAAAACCTAAGAGATCATGGACAATTAGAAAATAGCCGGCAAATCCTAATTCAGAAATAACGCTCAGTTCATACCTGATACGATTTTCGAGTTCATCATTGACGATCCCATATTTTCTTTTGGCGCCTACTTCTGTCAACTGGAACAAAGTACGAATTGATGCGTCCTCTGTTCCGCTGCCGAATAGCGGGCGGAATCGTGCATCGTTAAGTGTGTATTCTTCGCACTGTTCTGCGACTGTTCGAGTCGCATTAAGCACTTGCGGCACATCTTCAAATAACTTGGCTTGCATTGCTGGGCTCTGCAGATAGCCAAATCCGTTAATTGGACGTTCAGGATGTGGATTATCCAATCTAATCAGATTGCGGATGCAGGAAAGTAAATCAAATGCGCGATGCTGATCTGGACGAGCATAGTAAACCGGATTGCCCGCAATGAGAGGGATATTTAGTGCAGAACAAAGTGTTACTAGTCGGGCATTGAATTCCTGCTGCATGGGCTGAAATGTTCGTTCCAGCCGCACAAAGAAATCTGGGCCACATGTGTCGCGCGCCTTATGAAGCCAAGTTTCCGCTTTATCCATTCGTCGCTGATAGACCCATGTCGCGAATGGTGCGTCATTGCCACCTGCAATGAGAAACAAGTCTTCAGCATGGTTGAATAGTCGGTCTTCTGGCAGCATCGGCTTACGCCGATCATTATCCAAGTGTGACTGTGTAAGCAATCTGCAAATAGATGCAAAACCCTTGCGGGTTTTCGCAAGGGCAACGATTCTGCCGGTATTCATGGTGAGCTCGACACCGAGAATCGGTCGCACTCCGTGGCGTTTACATAATCCAAGGAACTCTGGTACGCCGCACAAGTGATCGAGGTCGGTCAGCGCCATGGCTTCGTAACCAAGCTGCGCAGCTACTTTGACAAGCTCTTCCAGTCGCGATGCGCCATTCAGAAAGCTGAACTCGCTGCGAACCAATAATGGAACATGTGTCTTCATGCGGCCTTTGCAAGCCAATCTCCAGAGTTCGGATTGCGGCACAGTAGAATTCTTCGCTGATTGGTCAGCACAAGAAAGAACTCCTTTGCTACTTCCGTTTCCCACCAGCGTCCTGCTTCCCACCAATGGTCTAAGACGCAGACAATCAGCTGTGATTGACCGCGCCACAGAAGAGAATTAGGGGCACCAGACGTGCATGTGACATTCACAGGTTCCATGCTAGGGAAGTGTTAGTCCGCGAGATTGAAAGATCAACTGCGCGAATCGTGGCTGTTGCCTTTCCAAGGCAATATTACCACGGATTATTGTATCGCTGCCGAATCGCGTGTTTAGCCTGTCCTGCATTGTTAGTAACTTCTCTTCCTGCTTTTCTCGTAATGCGTCGTCCCATAGCACACTCTGATGCGACGGAACCGGTATCAAGCCACGTGCTTCTATGCGAATTCCTTTTAGTCTCGAAGCCCGGCCCTTAGGCATAGATTCATGCACGATTCTTTCCAGGCGGGATTGGCTAAGCTTCGTTTTGCTTATTTTATGTTCGGCGTTTTCACTTCCTTGCACCAATCGAAACATAAGTCGAAGGCATGTAGGTTGAACTCGCGCTTCGTTCAGTTGCAGGTTAAGACTACTACAAACCTGTGAGATTGACCTTTCTATAGCGACTTCATCCCAATCATTGACCATAACTTCAGCGCTTTGTTCAGGGTGTGGAAAATTGGGGCGAACAGGTTCCTTATGTCTGGTCAAACATTTAAGTACGAAGTTCCTGTCGAACCCGAGATGAGACTCCAGAAAACCCGATGGCAAAGCCATGACTTGTGCCACTGTATGAACGTCGAAGTGGTGAAGCCGCTCAGTAACACGTTCCGGCAAGGACATTGATTCGACTGGCAACTTAGACAGAACAAGAGACTCCATCGCGGGAGTGATAAACTGATTATGCCCACGCGCAAGCCATGCCATCCATTTGTCTGCGCCACCGCCCCAGCCGAATCTCAAACCGGATTTCTTCAGTAACTCATCGCCCAGGCCGTCAACAAAGGCATCAGCATTCCCATAGCGTTTGATGTCGTTCGTAATATCCAAATAGCCATGGTGAAAATCCGTGGTCTCTATTTCGGGAGTGAATTTGCTGATCACGGACCAAGCTTTTTCAAACCGTTCTAAGAAGTCCTCAGGCCTGAAGTCCTGCACCTCGAGTCCTGGACACCGTCTTCGTGCCAGACTGACTGTGTTCCCTGCGCGAACACCGAGCCTGTTTGCTTCATCCGATGCTTCCAGAACAGTTCGATTCCTTGCCATCACCTGCTTCCTGCCTTGACCAAATTCTCGCAAGTAGAATCTCGGAAATACAATAAAAACAATCATCAGTATGTCAATATTTATTCATTTGTTCAAACAATATACGGAGGGAATCGACTTGAGTCAAGGGTTCTGCTAAGCATGCTTACTGCGCAAGCCGTGGGTAGTAACTAAACCCACCAGTATCTCTTCCCGGCTAATACCCTAAGAATCATTCCAAACCTGGTCCCAAAACCGAGTTTGGAATTTTTTTTGTTGGAATTTTAAGCTCTGGGTACACCCCAATGTGGTATTCAACACCATCATTGTTAGTTGGATTCGTGTGAGTCCAATAATAAAAGAAGACCCGGTGATTCAGGTCTTCTTCAGTCTAGTTGGCTCCAGTTTCACGCTTAGAGCCCTTCGATTCGCGAGTTGTCCATCATTCATTTCCTGCCCGCCGCTGTCCTACATATTTACAACTGCGCTCCAAATACTCTTACCCTTGCGGTCTACATAGGCCCAAGTAATCTTCAACTCTTGATCGCCGTTCTGATTTGTCCTGCCCGTAAATGCAACATCACTGACAAACGCAAGTCCTTCAACAAACCGATGTCCATTTCGATATTTAGGCGATATCACGATGTCGCCGCTCTTGTCAATGTACCCCCATTTACCATGAATGCTGACGGCGGCAAGCCCTTCAGAAAAGTCATCAGCTTGCTCAAATTGTGGCGCGATTACGATTTGTCCTTGCGTATTCATGTATCCATACTTGTTGCCTATCTCTATGACAGCAAGTCCATCCGAAAACGGCCTGTATGGTCTTTCTGAACTAGGATTCTCGAATTTTACTTTTCCTCGTTGATCTACAAACGTCCCCTCCCAAGTTCTAAAGAACCCCTCTCCGTAGCCATCATATGGGTCAATCGTCGCCGCAAAAGCAATTTTCCCCTCCTTGTTTATCGACGACCAGTTTCCACCTATCTCTAAGACCCCGGCAATTCCCTCGTGGAATTTCCCTGCCCTGAAGTACTTCTGTTCGATGACAAATTCACCAAGCCTATTGATGTACCCAAGTCCAGTTGTTCCAAGGGACTTTGCTGCGGCCAATCCGTCGGAAAAACTGTGCGCCTCCGAGAACAATTGAGGTATTGCACGCACGCCGTCTCTTCCAATGTACATAAATGTGTCATTCCGACTAACCACGGCTACGCCCTCGCTGAATGCGTAAGCCTCATCATATTCAGCCGGGATGAGCATATCTCCTCTTTCATCAATGTATCCCCATTTGCCGTTAAACTTTACAGCGCAACGGCCTTCGGAGCATACTGCTGCCGATATTGGTTGCTCAAAGCGCATCCAGTCTTCTTCAAATTTACAGTCGTACTCCTTTTCGGTCGGCCCATAACCTACACAGTCGAAACGTGATTCAATTACCACTCTACCTTCCTTGTCAACGAATCCGAATTGGCTATCAGAATCATAGAAGGGAAAGAGTGCAGGAGTGTTCTTCGTGTTGCAACCGACAAACACTGAAAAACAAATCACTATTGATAATCCATGCTTCATAATGTCCTCGCTCGTTGATTTGAGTCGTCACATGACGATTTGTCTAACGATCTTATCAGTGTAATATTTTGGTCCCACAATTGTCGCACTCTTCTCTCGAATGGAAACTGTGATCGCTCCGGCTGCTAATCCGGCTCGGAAAGTCGGTTTGAATTGAAGTAGCGTGCGAGTTTGTACTGCAGGACTGTAAGCAAGTTCGGCCAATGCGATATTTACACTGTCGATAAAGAGATTCGTATCTTCGAACTCTACTTCGACTGTGGCTCCTCTGAACTTAGGTGCCATTGCAAGACCCATAATCAATCCAAACACGATCCCCACGATGATCCAAAGTGGCAGAAGTTCTCCATATGGCCAGCCGAACATCATTGACATGGCACCACCCAATAGTAAACCAAAAGGCAGCCCCATAATGAATAGAAGTTGCAACACAGTCCCTGCAAAACTTCGCGGTTGAGTGCCAGAGTAAAGTTCTGACTGCTTATCAGCAGTTCTTGACACTGCTGCCGATTCAATCTCCTGCCGCAGACCACACTGCGAACAAAACGGAGCATTATTTGCGATTTCTGAATCACAGTTCCTGCATTTCATTAGTGCCTCCTCGGTTCGATTGTTGTGCGCACTTGCCAAGTTTCTACCTTTGCTAGCCTCTTATGCCACACCTCGTCACCTTAGGGCACAAAAAAGACCTCTGGCGTCTTTGCTGGCGGCTTGCCACTTGTCCTACCAAGCGGATTACCTGCACAACTCAACAACCAGAGGCCTGAACCCACGAGGGGAACAGGCCGCCAGCTCAAAAACGTTGTACAGGAAACCCGAAGGCCTCCGCTTGGTAGGATGCCGTAAGATACTAAGGAACGGGTGGGAAGTCAAGAGAGGGTCGTTAGACCCTCAAAGTCGCTTCAAGATCACCTTCAAGACCTTGGATAGGCCCCCGAGAATTTCCTTTAGCATTTCGCCTTTATCTTTCATTCGTTGAATCTCCGTTTTGTTTGTCCTCGGACACATTCTTATGCCACAAAAATAAAGAGCCCCACGATTGTGAGGCTCTTTCATCAATCAAACTTGCTTAATACTAACGCATCAGCACCATCTTCTTTGCATTTTGGAAGTTTCCGGCTTTGATCTGGTAGACATACACTCCTGATGCAACACTTAATCCGCCTGCGTTTTTGCCATCCCATAGGATTCTATAAGCACCTGCGGCCCGAACGTCATCAACCAACGTGGCGACCTCCTGACCAAGGATGTTGAATATCCTCAGTTCAACACGAATCGCTTCTGGGAGGTCGAACCGAATTTCTGTTGATGGATTGAAGGGATTGGGATAGTTTTGGTACAATGCGTAAACATCCGGCACTTCAACAGGGCGTGCCCCGCCAGTAGCAGCTCCCAAAACAGAGTCAATCCCGTCTATCGTTTTTGAAAGTGAAACGGCGTACTTTCTCAGTTGGTCCATCGATGATGGTTCTTTGGAAACAGCAATCTTAGTAGTTGCCGACTGTTTTTGGTTCTTTCCTGAACCTCGCACTGCAAGACTGCCCCAATCCTCTTCTTCAAGCTGCGACATCAGCTTTCCCATACTATTATAAAGTACCTCGTAGTCTTTGTGGGACTGATTAATCAGTAATTGAAACTCTGCCTGTGCGGATTGAAGATCACCAATTTCAACTAAGCACCATGCAGCGGTGTTCTGGCACACCATCTTAATCACAGGGTCAACAGTGTCGGCCATAGCGAGAAAATGGTTGCGAATCACGGGCCATGTCTCACCATAAACAGAATAACATACGGCAAGCCTTTGCATCGCGATTGGCGCTTGCTTGCTCGTTGGATAATCATCTATGACAACTTTATAAGTAATTATTGCTGACTCTATGTTCCCGGAGAGTTCCTGAACCATGCCTTGATTGAACAAAGTAAGCGCAGGATCAGGATCAGGGAACGTCGGACTTGTAGTCACGCAGTCGTATTCGCTCACCAACAGCGGTTCAACAATTGAAACGTTTGGCACGCCAGCTAATACAACACTTGGATCCTGAGTTCCCCAATAATTTCCTCGGAGATAGAAATCATAGAACAAGCGGTACTCCGCTGGACCACCTTCTTCTTCAGGCACTCCAGGTATCTGGGCTCGATAACTGCTGTTTGATCCAATGAACGTACTGCCTCCAAACGAGTTCAAGGCATAATCCGCATTAAAAGCGGCCGCTCCTTCCAACCATATTTGTCCAAGATGTCCAAGATTTGCAGAGTCGGCCATGTTATCCACATACGTATTCCGTGCCCCAGTACGTCCGGTGCCGTGAATATCGCTCCAGTCGTTATCAAGATAACCTTGAAGCACAGCGACACCTGGTCCGGCATTTCCTTGCACAGTGTTACAGGTCATGAATACGTGTCCATTCAGCAACCGAATGCCGTTACTCCAAACTGTGGGATTGTCGAATCCGTTATTCAAAAAGTCGCTTTCATGGATTGTCGTAAAATCCGTATTCCACACCAGTAATCCAGATCTTCCATTGCCAGAGAATTCGCAGTCGGACACCACTGGTTCAGAACGAATGATCACGGCCCCGTAGCCTGACGTATTGTTAACGAATCTGGAATCTGATACAGATGGGCTTGCGTCGACCATTACCAATCCATGACGATTCTGTTCGAAGGTACAGTTATCGATATTTACTGTTCCACCTCGCACAAGGTAGCCGAAGAATCCGCTGACGACCTCTGTATACTGTATGTTAACAGTTGCAGTCGTATGGGAGACAAGCGTCGCAGATGTCACCTGCGGCTGATTGCCCACCAAGAAAATGTGAGCATCAACAGTACCTAAAGCTTGAAGCTCGCCATAGACAACAAGGGAATGGTTACTGGCATTTACAATTACTCCAGGATCAATTGTAAGCAATGCACCTTGTGTAACTGTCATATCTCCGGCAAGATTCACAACCGGGTCATATTCTGCAAACCAGCGTTCAGACGATGTGATTGTGCCTGACACCGTGGGCGCAAACCCTGTTTGGATAATTTCGCTTCGCGGCCCCTCGGACACAACAGCACCTAATTCGCTACGTCCAATGCCTGCAGCTTGGAAGTAATAGATACTGCTACGCGAGGTAAAGCCTACTTCACCAAAGTGAAAGGCTATTTCCGAGCTAGAACCGAAATCTCGATATTGAGTCAATTGGTTATCATCAGTGCCAAAGTACACTCTAATTGCGTTCGCACTCGGTGGCAAGGAGGTTGCAAGAACTATTTCTGAGTTTGTCCTAGACGTTAATTGGACTGATTGTGGCGGATCAACAACTGGTCTGAAGACGACAACATGACGGTCGGCCCATGAACCTTTGTTCGCAGGATTCGCCCCGCGAATACGAAAGTACCAATCCTGTGGTTCATTTTCGACCTCACTCAGGTGTAACTTGCAATTGGATTGGTTGGGCTCTAGCTTCGGAAAGCCATATGGATTGACAAAGTCAATGTTGTCATCATACTCCAGTTCAAAATACTTCCGCTCTGCGTCGGCTGTTGCCTCCCATTGAAGTTGAATTTCCGGGATTTCGATTGCATAGCCGTTAGCGGGTGATAGCAGCGTTGTCGGTTGAGGTATCCCGTACCATGCTCTGACCGTCCTGTATCCGTTTTGGTCCATAGCTGCGCCGTCAATAACAATTGAGTAGTCGCCTGTTGGAAGAATTGCTTCATTCAAGATATTTGCGGTCGGTTTGGTATATAGAATTTCTCCACCCATGCAACTTGTCTCGTTGCAGTTTGATAGCAAGAAAGCATAAAGGCCTTCAAATGCAAAGTTGACATGGGAAGAAACGACCCCTCGGAACGCAGTGAGCTTTTCTACAGCAATGTTCCCTTCTGTTGCAAGTGTAGCTGTCAAGACTGTCTCTTTGCCCGTCAATGACCAGCCACTAGGCATTGAACAACTATAATCATTCGCATCAACGTCGCCCTCTCCATATGATACGTCAAACGAATAATTGTTGCCACTCAGTATGGCAACTGCGTCGTTGCATGCGAGCGCCCCAGATCCGCCAAAGCCGCCTCCACCTTGGCCATGTCCATCGCTTGGAACATTTACACCTATGTTTGAAATATAGGTTGCCTTGTTCGGCGCAGTTATCGTTAGTTGAATCTGCTCCCCTGCAGGAAGCGGTCCACTTATCGGGATGTAGATAACCGAAGGCCAGGAAACATTGGCTGAACCATACAATGTGCCGTCTTTAGAAAGTGTACACAATACATTATATATGCTTGGATCATTGATGCTTAGCTGGAACTCTGACGCATTTGATGACACTTGACCATCTCGAGATACGTTGCTGATCATTGTTGGCGACTTTGTTCTTACTCGAAGCGAAGGATCTCCAAATATATTCCTTCGAAGTGGCAGAACGTAAGCATTTGCCCATCCCAGAGTCTGTTCTATTGCATAGTTAAGACCGTTATAGGAAATGCCACCGAACGTTTCAACAACGTTATTAAGACCAACCTCGCTGAGGATATCAATTGTCTCGTACTGATGAAAATAAGTCCACAAATTGTCTTCCCGCGAAGGCGCTTGCATGCAGACGACACCGGTTGGGTCTCCATTCACATCCATTGCTAGAGTTAACGCCTCGGCGAAACACCAATCCGGTGCATCAAATTTGCCTGCACAACAGACTGTGGGATTGATATAGAATGGCAGGTGATAGGCATTCTCTAAATCTGGGACGTCCGATGTTGTAAAGCCTTCCCCAATGGCGAGGCCACTTCCATCCGAATGGCCATGAGATGCACTCGTCATCATTCCAAACCCGGGTTCGCCCGTACCTAAACCGTAATTGAAGGCGTCAATAAACTGATCCGTTAATAGGGTCCATGAAGATGTGTTATACAGCTCAGTGATGTTCTGAGATTCATAGGTGTTGTGCGAGGAAAGCCACCATGGAACATCATCTATGAATTCACTGTCAAGCGCGTAGGAGCTCCCCCAAGGAAACACATAATTTTCCCATCCCCCCCCGATGTTATTAGACAGTTCATCCCCACAAAGCAAAACGGTACCAAGCCAATGTGACTCCGCGTCCATATCACGTTCATAATGAATGCTTCTCTCGACGAGTGTTGCAACCTGCGCGGTTGTCTCTGCCGAGAACCTTCCAACGACTACATCAGGATAGAAGTCGTCGCCTGAAACTTGACCATAAGCAACATCGGACGGACCTGCGGTATACATGCCTCCTCGGAAAGGTGAAGGAATTTCATCTATGTCTCCTACCAAAAGTACATAGGCAAGATCAAAATGAAACTGGTACCAGTTCGCAATATACGCCTTGATTCGTGTGGTGTCATCACCAGAGCCGCCATAAAACAGGACGTCGGACATGCTTACCATGTCACAGCGAATGCCTGCCTGGGCTTTCCAGTTCTTGAAAGGCAGCATCTCATCTTCGAAGTCATCGTCGTAGATAATTAGCATTGAACCCTGCGTTTCAAGTTCTGGGTAGTCGAGCACATGAGTCCGCCGTGCTTCGTAGTTCAAGAAATGTCGTGAACTCATCCTGTTGAATTCACTCACCACGGTAGGAGGCCGGGTTCCCGTGAAACAATTGAGACCACCGCCGCCGCTCACGTAGACCTCAAACGTAATCTCGGTAATCACTCGAAGTGAATGGTCCACGGCATTGTATTGAAATGGCAAATACATGAAAGATACACCTCTTACATCTCTAAGCAAGAATGGTTCGCTTAATGACACAGGGCTTGAGGGCCAATAGTCATTGTGGCTGTACGCGTCACCAAATACAAGGTCGATAGGTGTGCTTTCCGAGCAAGTTGATCTAGGTTCTGTTGCCGGAACAATCGTAGCCGCGTCGAAATCTTGCAGGACATAGTCAATGATTCGAGTGGACATTTGGCCGCTGTTTGGAATAATCAGGCTTTCAATAATCAAAGGAAGATCAGGACTGCCGAGCTCACCAGTCCGGGTAGTCTTCCAAAGGTTTACATAAGCGAGAGACTGGCCATTGTAGTTGATTGTATCAAGTGTAAATGCATTGATCGAAATGTTAACTCGTATAACATCCCTGGATTCCGACTCCAATGTAATTGTATAGTCCTCTTCTGCAGGACTAAGAATAACTCGTTCAGCCGCGGCGAAACAAGGAAGCAGCATAAGGGCTAAGAACCACCCAATTCTTTGTAGTGGATGCTTCTTAATCAAGCGAATATGATGGATATTGTTGTATTGCATAGGTTCTCCAATCAAAGTGTGGTGGGTTGGCAACTTTTGTCCAAATCTCTTTACTGTGGAGTCATCTTTATTGTCACTATCGATGTGCTATTGCCAGGTGTTGATATGACCTCGTCAAATGGCAAGTAGCCTTCCGCGGAAACGCGAATAACTCCGGCAAAGAGTCCGTCCAAGAAAGCAAAACAACCATCGCTCTCCGAAAACGTACTGGTCGGATACGGAAACGGTATAGTTACTTCAGCATTCGCTATGGGGTCTCCTGACAAGCTTACGATCTTACCTGCAAGCATGTACGTGTGATTCAAGTAAATCCCCCATGCATCAAGGCTTCCCTGGTCATCTAGAAATCTGTCGAAGATGCTCAATGTCCATGTGCCTCGGGCTGGGATGCCCTTAACAAGATCTAAAGACATTAACGGAGCATAACGCGTAATTAGCGGAGTATGGGCATCTTCACCATCATCATAATCGTCATCGCCGTCACCTGCATCAGATTCCCAAATTGCTTGGTGTATTGATCGCTCTGCATCAGAATCAAAGTCGGCATCCATATTCTCTACATAGTCCCCTGGAAACAAGTCCATGATCAGGATCTCTGTTCCATTAGGGGCAGTAAGTATGATTCTAAGATCACGAATCCATGGATGCGTAACCGCGATATACAGATCAATGTCGTCAACAATAGTATTCCATTGCGTGTTAATGTAAATCGACGATGATGCTGTGTGAAGATCCACAATCGACACAGGTGTATCCTGCGATTCATGAAGTTCATCAAGTGCACTTCGTTCGCGTCGTTGTTCGGGGGCAGAAACCCTCCAGATATCACCGCAGTGCTTCTCAGGTTGCGATGCGAGCGCAATGCTTGCTAAACTTAGCAAATACAATAAGTACGAGTGGCAGCATGTTTTTCGTTTCATTGTTACTCCGGTTTAGTGTTTAAGCTACAACTTTTCTTGACGACCAATAACTCTTAATCTGTGAAAGTACTTGCTTTTCAAAGCCCTTTTCGCCAAATTGATCATTAAAGATTAAGGAGTTACTTGTATGCGAATTGCTCTGCTCATAATGGGATTTGCTTGCTCATTTTCTATTCATGTTCATGAGGCACTGGCTGGCACTTTTGCATTGTCAGGAGCTCGCAACACCTTTGCATTCAAACTGTATGATGTGTTCCTTGAGAAGGATGGGAAGAATTTTACTTTCTCACCGTATTCTGCATTCGAACTAATTGGTGTTGCCTACTTGTCGTCAAGTAACAAGACGGCCGCTGATATCTCTGAATTACTCGGTGTGACAAATGATCAGAGCTCTTTCTGGCAAGCACTTGCACACGATCAAAAGACGTTTCAACCCGTGGATAGATATTTAACTTCTAATTCTCGAATACTGAACTTCTGTGCTATAGAGCAACAGTTTGCGGATTCACTATGTTCACAATTGGGCGTAGAAAGCATTGCAATGAAACCTAACCTGAGCGAAATTGAGATTTCCGCTGCCGTTGACTCTATGATATATGAGCTGACTGACGCCCGTATCGAATTGTTCCCGGAGGGTATACATGGCCCACCCGTATGTTTCATATTGCTGAATGTATTACGATTTGATTGTCTATGGAGATTCCCATTCAGCCCTGAACGGACGCAACCAGCACCATTCTATACAAGCGTCGGTGACACGGTTTTTACTGACTTCATGTACACTAAGATTCCGCTTGCGGGGATGAAAGTCGCTCAGCATAACGGATTTCGAATGTTCCAAGTCCCGTTTGAATCCGACGCGTTTGTGATGCAGATAATTCTGGCCAGTGGCAGCATCTCGTTGAACAAGCCAAAACTTATGAAACAGGATTATGAAGCACTTGTTGCGGCGTTACATTTCACTGACACGGAAGCGAACATAGCGTTGCCTCGCCTGTCGATTTCCTATAAAGCAGACTTGTCAAATTGCGCAAAACAGTTTGGTGCAAGTCAAGCATTTTCTCCAAGTGCGGATTTCGCGAAGCTGTTTCCTATGGGAGGTGTATGGCTGGAAGAGTGCGTTCAAGCCACACAATATGTCTTGAGTGAATCAGGAGTCCGTGTACATTCGGAAACGGCTGGCATCGTGCGAAGCAAGAGCCACGAAGCACGAATTGATTTGACAGCAAATCATCCATTTACGTTCCTAATAATTCACGTGCCAACCAACACGATTGTAGTTATGGGCAGAGTGAATGATCCAACAGAATAGAATCACATTTTCAAGCTTAGCAAAGAAAGGTGAACACAATGGCTAAATCAAAGCTGCATGTAGTAACGCTTCTTCTGCTTTTGTCAATCGTTTGTGGATTTCATGGCTGTGAATCATGTGACGATTGTGAAGTAGAACATGTTTCGGAGCGGACATGGATCAAGTACTTCCCTGACTACGGAGAAGAAATTGGGGACATAGAATGCACTTCAGATGGAGGCGCTGTCTTCTTTGCTATCCCTCCTGAATCCGTTCGTCGCTCAAGAGTCGTAAGACTAGATGCGGATGGCAATACTGTTTGGGAAACAGATCTGCAGAAGTATTTCTCATTGAACCTTTCTTCGATATCAGTTGACCCGGAGGGCCGGATCTACCTCACAGGGGCAGTGGGAACTGGAAACAATGCGGTTTACGCCGGCATATTAACCAGCCAAGGTGATCCTATTCTTGAGGAGGTGTTTGAGTTCGGTGGGTTCAATGACTCTGGGATGGACATCGTGGTGCATCCTGACAACGGAGCCATCATATGCGGAAAATTTTCAGAACACTTTGGGGTCATGCATGTGGATACGTCTTTGCAGATAGTGTGGCTGCTCGATTCATTTCCCCCCGCGTACGGGACAGCCAATGGAGTTTGCTTGAAAGGCGACAGCGCCTTATATGTCATAGGAAACGGCAGTGGTCCAATCATTCTTGAGTTGAGTGAGCAAGGCGATTCTATCCAAAGCAGAGTTCTCGAACAATTAGGCAACGCAGTAGATATTGCATTTGAGCCGGGGGGAAGTATTTTTATTGCGGGCATGGTCGGGACAGACGCTGCGCTAAGTGCTTTGGACATTTCACTTGCTGAATTGTGGACAACGACACACTCCAGCGGCATGCGCCTAGTTCCAAAAGAGATTAAAGTTGACTTGGCGGGTAATCTCACAATCCTTGGAACAAAATTCTCCGATTCTCAAACAAACAATGATATCTGGATTGCTCAATGGAACGAGAATGGAGATTTACACTGGAGTCGTTTCTATTTGTCGACCGCAGATGAGTATGGGCTCTCGCTATCTGTATCAGGGCATGGCAATCTATGGTTACTTGGCCATCTATCGATTGATCATGCCGTTGCGGATCTATTAATATTGAAGTTGAATAACCAAGGAACTCAAGGATAGTAGTCAACTAATACGCCCTTACGCCCATTTTCAACAAAAGATAGGAATATCCGATACGTGCGGAGTAACAGTGCATCAGGCAAGGGGAATGGAGCGAGTATCCTTCGTATAATCAAAACCACAACCCACCCGCTTTCGACAATTAGACACAGGTGGAAGTGGGCTTCGCTGGCCCTCGTAGCCAAGTTTGGAATCCTGTATTTACCAAAGTAATTGAGAGCATGGCAGTGTCCTCCAACTGAAGCACATTTCAATATGCAACTTGATGTGATTCGCGCGAGGAAAAGCAACTTTACAATCCCCTATGCTTCACGATGTAAACAACTGACAACCGCAAAACCCCAATAATTGTTGGGGTTTTGCTTGCTGTCGAGCAAGTTACCGCATTAGCACCATTTTCTTGGTGTCTGTGAACGCGCCCGCTTTAAGCTGGTAGATGTACAAGCCGGTTGCGGCATCTGCACCTGTATTTGACTTGCCGTTCCAAGTAGCAACATGGTGGCCTGCTGGATACATCGCATCGTTGACGGTCGTTACTTCTTGACCGAGAGTATTGAACACCCTCAGTGTTACGCGAACTGCCTCCGGAAGATCAAACTCGATCTGCGTGGTTGGGTTGAACGGATTTGGGTAGTTCTGATAGAGGCGGAACTCCGTTGGAATCGGCGTGGTCATTGTAGGCTCGCTATTCCCATATACCGTCTCGAGCCTTGCCAGTATCCCTTGTTCAACCAGCCAAGCGTCGTCAACCGAAGCAACTCTTAATTGCTGCGGAATTCTGTCATTAACGTTTACATTGTCTAAGCCGCCGCCACCACTTTCCAGTCCCGAAAGCACATAGACATTGAGTAGCTCGAGACTGACATACAACGAATCGGATTCGGTTAGGTCGGTTTCAAGCAGATCAGCGAGCGTATTGATCGCAGTCTCGTAATTGCCGATCGACAAGTAGTAGTTACCTTTGAGACGCTCGGCATATACATCGGTATCGTAATCGAAGTCTTCCGGCGCGGCCATAGATAAACTATCAATCAATCCTGGAATCCATGACCCATCCGCGTCGCCTTGAAGGAATCGTTGATTCGATGCGGCGTGCGTCATTGCTTGCCACGCCAAGTTGTAATCGTCTGATTCTTCTGCAATCTGTCTGAATAGGGCTTGTGACAAGTCATACTCCCGCTCAATCTCATGTCCCATCGCTACTGCATAGAGGCTGTCGTAGACTGACGCAAAGTCATCGAGACCGTCTTGCCAGCGTGGCGAATCATCCTTGATGCTGGATGCTGGCGGGCTGGCACAGATACCCCAATCATCGGCGGGTTCATCACCGAAGATGTATGCGTTCGGGTCACTCGGGTAGAAATCGTTTATGTTCAACGGCTTTCTGTCCCACCACTGCCTTGTCGCAAGATAAGATTGTCCATTCGACGACTGCCAGTTAATGTATTTCCCGGATGACAAATTTTGGGTCCAATCGTTGAATCCACCCACGCCGGAACCTCCTCCCGTAAGAGGGTTCGCAATAATTGGCTTTACCCCGATACCGATCATGCGCATCAGGAAACTGCATTCATCCGTGATAACATTACTGGCGCCCGCTGTACCGAATGAATACCCGAACGACGGGGCAGGACCATAGTAGGCGTTGATCGTGTAAGGCAGTGAGCCTGACAGGGGTCCGAGGTTCTCAAATGTACAGCATTGGAAATTCGGCGTATTACCCGCAGCCACGAAACTCACGGCGTGCTGCGTTGCCTTGTCCCTGAAAGTGCACGTACGGAAATTTCCCGTGACTGCCTTAATATAGGAGTTGGCGTAGTCGCAACCCTCGACGGTAAGATTCTCCACCTCGACGTCACACGTCGAGGCATATAGTCCATAAGCCGCTGGAACGTCTGTAACAATGCAGTTCTTGACGACCTGCGTGACGGACGGACTGCCTTCAAGATGCAAGACCTTTTCGCCCGTACCCATCTTGGTGCCATAAAACGTGCAATTCTCTATATCAACCGCCGCCGGAGCCATCGTCTTCACGCACGTCACGCTGCAGTCTTTCATCTCTACGTAGTTCATCTCAAGCGAGCCGCCTGTGTTGACATCAATACCACCCCAAACTGAATCAGGATGAAATGACTTAAGCACAATAGGCTTCGTCGAGTTGCCCGTAACTGTCAAAACTCCCCCGGGTTCTATAACGATTCTCACATCGTTGTTTCTGGAAGAAATCACTGCATCAGCGCACTCGGCTGTGTTAACTTGCAGCACTAGATTCCCACCGGGATTTATGACAATAGATCTATCAAGCGTCAACGGAGGGTACCATACCACCTCACCATCGATTTCATCTTCTCCCCCAGGAGGTGGTGGCGGATCATCTGGATAAGTTAAAGGGACAGTTTCGGTAGCTGCTGCGTAGAACGGACCAGAACTCGCATCTCTGCAATAAACAACTCTATGAAAAGAGCTCAGAGTAGGAAATCTCCCGTGTGGCCGCGTAATCTCTTCGCCCCAAATCCAGAACGCAGTATTTTCCATATCATCAAAATCAATAGCCAATCCGCGTAGCTCAATCATTGGAATGGGTTCCGTCGAATACTGTCGCTCATAAGCAATTCCGATTGGACATACGCCCCTTGGGAAAGTTGTGGAGTAATCTGCCCAGGCATGTAGGCTTGGAGATCGACGTTCAAGGCATTCTTCAAATCCAACCATTCTACGAGGAGCGTCCCAATCAACTGCGCCGAGAATGCCATCGTAACGCCCTTGTGCCATGTAAATATCTCTTGTATTCGTTTCATCATCTGTTCCCTCCCACGCAGCAAAACAGCCAAGCATGTCGGTGAATGCGCCGGATTCATTACGGGAGTATGCGCAAGTTACATTGTTCATCAAGGAAACACCTGTTAATCCCTCTGACAAAACACTATGCGAAGCAGTGACCCAAGTGATCGTATTATTGACCTCTTCACCTCTTTGGTAGTGAATTTCATTGTCATTGTTACTCCACACAACATCGATGATATTTGATGCATCCGTACGATATGCCGCAACAGTAGTTACGTCTTGAAGATTCGCAGCGCTTACTTCAAAGTGCTCCCATTCTTGGTAATCTTTCCAATCATGGGAAGGCGCTCGCCAAAGATGAATGCCATTGTATGCGGCGTTTCCAGAAACACCGACGAGTACTACCGGATTATTCGTTGTTCCACCTGTGTAATTTCCCGCAAGCATCACGGGCGCAGTCAAAGTCACTCCTACGGCGCTCCAAAGCGATTCATCTTCGAATTGAGTATCGCCAAGTCGGGCCACACGCCATTCCTGATCTTGATAGATGTTTGTTATTTTGTGCTGTAACACTTTGATACTGTCATATCCTTCACCAGGTAACTCTGTGGCAGTCCACGCCACGTATATGTTCTTGGTTTGCGGCGATTGAGTATTCTTGCCTACTGCAATGCATGGCGAGTGCCCTGTACCTAAAGCAGCTTCTGGCGTCGCCGACCGAGGCCTAGATAGCAGGTATTTTCGCCAATTTGTTGGTGTCGAGTTGTGCTGCCACGTGTAAATGACGTTCTGGTTGTCGACATGCACATAATATTCATCCCCAAGTGACCCTTCACTTCCATCAAAAACATAGTTGGAGTTGCTAGAAGGGAACAACGCACCGCTGTTATTTGCCCACAAATGGTGCCCTTGGTCTTGGTACCAATCTTGCAATCCTTTAACAGGCACATCCACACGCAGGATTCCATTATGGACTGAAGGCCGATTGCTGCCTTCTGACCAGGGTTTTACGTTTGAGGTAATCAATTCGACAAGCACTTCTGCGCCTTCTTCTGGGCTTATGTAGTCAAATTCAGAGAAGCAAGGATTAGGGACAGAGCGCAAAAGTGCGATCGCTCCTGCTACTTGCGGAGCCGCATATGAACAGCCAATTCCGGAAGAGAGCCAATCTTCTTGCCCTAAGACTGGTACTTCAACACCTGGTGCCGCTAGATCTACTGTGTGCTCGCCCCATGGTCCACCACACGCTTCGTTTGTACCAGGTTCACAACAACCCACAGATGGATTTCCTGGACAATCCTCTTCATCGTAATGAAGAAATCCATCTCGATTCGTCATTGTGACCGTTAGTAGGTTGAAATTCTCAGGGCAACACGATCCAGGAATCGCAGATCGTCCGCCAGTGCTTGGGTCCATATTGAAGTGTACATTCTTTCCTGCCGCTGTGAAGATGATTCCTAGTTCAGCAAGTTGATCAAAACGGGCAGACCACCCACTATTAGGGCCGCAGTCACACGATTCGCCCGTAGGTTGTAGTACCGTCCAACTTAGGTTAATGGCACTAATTCGGCTGCCAAGCAACTCAGAATTGAATCTGCTGCTATACCATATCAGTGCGTTACTATAGACGTAATCCATCGCGGCTTGGTACCATGCAGCGGTTGAATTATAACCTTGGTCGCTAATATTTACTGGCATTATCCTGGATTTCCAATTCACACCACTCGTTCTCTCTTCATTATTACCAACTGCGGCAATGCAACTCATTACCTGATTACCGTGGTGATCTTCTGTTGCCGGAAAGTAATCACCCCCAGTTACTACGTCCCACCCCCTGTCGTCATCTACATAACCATTCAGATCATCGTCTTGACCAGGAACACCAGTGAATTCGGGCAAATTTAACCATTTGTTTGGAAGAATTTCCTCCGAAGCCATATCGAAACCACCGTCCAACACGGAAACTACATTATCATATCCCCGATCATATAGACCTGGTCCGCCAGTGGAATGATCCCAAGCTTCTGGTGCGTTGATATCCCAGTCATATGAACTAGTGTGCAAGTTCCATTGGCTCGAAAAATCAGGATCATTAGGAATCGTCTGCGCAGGCGTAAGAATATAGTTCTTTGAAGTCCATATAACCCCTGGACAGTTCAACAACTGTAGGCATTCAGCGCAAATGGCACAAGATGCGCTATTGTATTAAGGTGTAGTTTGGGTTTGTAAGTTGCGGAGCTTCAGGTATTTTGGATTTGGT
>JAANMV010002151.1_pt1 | contig 19889 bp, 16 predicted proteins | sample 7279661 | NCBI WGS metagenome assembly JAANMV01 (sample SAMN14094540, study PRJNA606508) | bioreactor metagenome | isolation source: A lab-scale SPAN reactor treating ammonium-rich wastewater day 121 | place: Ireland: Galway | collected 2017-05-16 | reverse complement strand
TTTATTGCTTGTCATACCCGCGAAAGCGGGTATCCAGTCGAAAATTAAAAATTAATGGTAATTGCAGGATAAACAAAAAATTATTTCAGCATTGTTTTTGCCTGATATCATCTGTTCAGACGCCCCGACGGGGTGTCTGAATTTTTATATTTTTTATCATGCATTCAGCTAATAAACACCTTATACTTATTATTTTTAAAGAACCTCTTTGCCTCGTTCAGATATTTATCACCAAGTACGCCGAATACCGTTGAGCCGCTTCCGCTCATAATGGCATAATCAGCTCCAAGGGCATACATATCATATTTTATCTTTTCAATTCTTGGATATTTCTTAAATACTATCCTTTCAAAGTCATTTATCATAATAACGGGATCGGCAGGGGAGTAACGGGATACTTTATTCATTAATTTTTTCCTGCTGCCTTTTATACCAAGCTCTTTAAATGCCCACGGAGTTGAAATATGGATTCCCGGATTTACTATTAAAATATTTTTCCTGACTGTGAAATTTTTCAGACGTTTCAGAATCTCACCCCTGCCCGCAGCATAAGCCGGTTTGTTCAGTAAAAAGAAAGGAACATCACTGCCAAGCTTTAATGCACACCTGCGAAGAAGCCCCTCTTTGCCTTTTATCCTGAAGTACTTTTTTAAAGCAAGCAGCACTGCTGCTGCATCAGAGCTTCCGCCGCCTAGTCCAGCCCCGGTAGGAATATTTTTCTTAACCTTAATAATAATGTTTACGGGAGTATTTATGCTGAACTCTTTCAGAAATATTTCAGCTGCTCTGTAACACAGGTTATCTTTTTCCTTAACATTTTTAAGATTTACAGTTTTAACCGAAATGCTGCTTTTTTGGCTGTTTTTAAGCCTTTTTATGCTGATCTGAATTTTATCCGCAAGCTTTAACGGATAAAAAATTGTTTCAAGGTTATGAAAACCGTCTTTTCTTCTGCCGGTAATCCTTAAGCCAAAGTTTACTTTGGCATTTGCAGTAATATTTATTTTATTCGTTTTCATTTATTGGTACAAAATTATAATTTAAAGGGTGCATTACAATATATTTATTAATGATAATCCCGATTTATCCTTCAAAAAAAATCAAATTGAAAATTCATCTATTTTCAGCTATTTTAGCACCCTATGAAAAAATTTATTATACTATTTACTGCATTATTTTGTATTCCTGTATTTTCGCAGATTGTCCCTTTCACAGTAAATCTCGATACATCAATTACAAAAACATCAGACAGCACTCTTCTACATATTACGAATCCAACGAACTATGTTTTAAATATTACTGCAATAAGAACAACCTCACCATTTTTCTTTACCAGAGTTAATACACTTAATATTGCTGCAAATGACAGCACTCCGCTTTGGGTTTTATATTCTTCATATCATAATTTAACATACAGGACATTTTTAATACTGGAAGCAAGAGTGCCTAACGGGGGGTTAAAATATTCGCTTGTGTACGGATTTATTGCCACCTCAAAATATCCTGATGCAATCTATGCTTTTACTCAGGGTCTCAGCGATGAAGCCCTTAAATCAGCTTTAAGGACTTTTACAGCTTCCGGTTACATTTCTCTTGGGTACAATGCTGCGCGAGACCGCATGTTTGAAACTGTTGATGATTACGGAGGGGATACAATTGAATGCATATACACAGGCAGAAAAATTTATGCCACAACACGCACTCAGGCACAGAACCAGAACTTTGATACAGAACATACATGGCCGCAGAGCAATTTTAATGAAAATGAGCCGATGAGAAGCGATATTCATCATTTGTTCCCAACATATTCACCGTCAAATAATGCGCGCTCAAATTACCCGTTCGGATTTGTTGTATCTAACATAACTTACCAGGATGGCGGTTCTAAGCTGGGGCGTGATATATATAACAGTATAGTTTTTGAGCCCCGTGATGTGCAGAAAGGAAACACTGCACGCGCTGTATTTTATTTTATCACGAGGTATCAGAATTACGGCAGCTATCTTGCACTGAACCAGGAAACTGCCCTAAGGCAGTTTCATTTAATGGATACTGTTAATGCCCGTGAAAGACTTAGAAATGAAAGAATTAAAACTTACCAGAATAACCGAAATCCATTTGCAGACCACCCTGAATTCGTAGAAAGAATAGGTGCTTTTTACACAGCTTATAACACACCGCCAAAAGCAGAAATTACGGCTTCGCCGTTTGAGGTCAGGTTCGATACTCTCGCTAATCCGGGTGATACTGTAAGCTATTATGTTGCTGTCTGCAATTACGGAAATGCAAATCTGACTGTAAGCAGTGTTACATCAAGTAATCCTGTATTCACGGTAGAAAATTTTCCAACAACTGTTCTGCCTAATCAATACGGTTTTGCAAAGGTTAAATTTACTCCCACAGCTGCTAATACAGCCTATACAGGCGAGCTGACCATTAATAACAGCGACAGCACGCTTAGAGTGTCTTTAAACGGCATCTGCGGCGTTGTTAACGGTATCAGCATAATATCAGGTGAAATTCCCCGAAGCTTCGCCTTAAAACAGAACTATCCTAATCCTTTCAACCCGGTTACTAATATTGAATTCAGCATTCCCGTTTCTTCTGAAGTAAAGCTCGTTATATTTGATATTACCGGTAAACAGGTTGCTCTGTTGCTGGATCAATATTTGCGGGCAGGCACATACAAAGTTGACTGGTCCGCAGCTAAGCTGCCCAGCGGGGCGTATTTTTACAGGTTTACGGCAGAAAACTATTCGCAGACAAGGAAAATGATTTTAATCAAGTAATGATGAAAAAGATTTTCATAACTTCAATTTTTATATCTGCCTTGATTATTTCCTGCTCAAAAGAAGAGCCGCCGGCACCTGGAGATAATGAAATTGTTTATGTATGCGCAAGCAGCTCAGCATTAACTTACCATACCCGCCGCGACTGCGGCTCAATTAAACAGTGCAGCGAAAAAATCCTGGAAGTTACCCGCAGGAAAGCCCGCGAAAATGAACGGATAATCTGCTCGGTTTGCAGCAGAAAAGATTCCGGTGAAATTAACAAAGATACTTTAAAATAAACCTGTTATTATAAAAGGAAAAGGCAGCTTATTAAGCTGCCTTTGGGGGATTGGATTAAGCCGTTCATGCTTTGCTTAGTACTTTTTCTTTCGGGGGATTAAAGTAATAAGCCGGCTCAACATGAGAAACTTTTTCTTTTATATGTCCCAGCATCATTGCCTGTATCTTATTGGCTTCTGCCAGGTTATTCAGCTTTTCAAGATATATATAATGTTTATCCATGTACTTCTTGGCTTCCCTGTAATTGCCTTCAAGTCTGCAGTATTCACTATATATTTTGCTTATCTTGCTAAGATCCTTATAAGATTTGGCTGATTCCGCAAGCTTTTCTGCAATTGAAAGATACCCGGAAGCTTTTTCAGTATCGTTGAACTTTAAATAGAGCTTTGCAAGTCCTATGTTTATCCTTACAATATTCATAACATCGTTTATCTTTTCTGATACTTCAAGACCATCCATAAAATACTGCTTTGATGTCCTGTAGTCGTTAAGCTCAAAATACAGCTCGCCAAGCTCGCATAATGTATGGTCAACAGAGCTTTTATCGCCAATTTCTTTGTAATACTTTAAAGCACGGTTATAATATTTTATTGCTTCAGGAAAACATCTCATCTTCATATATGCTTTCCCTAAATTTGCATACACCTGCGTTTCTGCCTGCCTGTTGCCGTATCTTTTCATTATTATCATGGCTTCGCTTAAATAAGTGATGGCATTGGAAAAATCTTCCGTATAAATATAAGTTCTTCCGATGTTAGCCAGTGCAAAGCTTTCATCGATCAGATTCTTTTCAGCCATTGTTTTCTTTAATGCCTCGTTAAAGTACATCAATGATTCATAAAAGCTTTCTGTTTCATGATAAACAATGCCAAGATTATTAAACAGGGAATAGTGTACAGGGTTTCCCGTGCTTTTGGAAATGCTCAGGCTTTCAAGGTAATTGTTCAGTGATGCCCGTAAATTCCCTGATTGCTGAAATGCAAGTCCCCGGTTTGAAAGTACTGAGGTTTCAAAGTTAAGATCACCGATTGACTGCAGTGTGTAAATGCTTTCGTCGTAGAATTCTATTGCTTTATCGAAGCTGCTGAGGTTCAGGTGAACATTCCCGATACCGTTTAGGGTTCTGGAAATACCTGTATTATCATTTATCTGCCTGAAGATAGGCAGTGCATTATCAAAGTATTCTATTGCAGCTTCAAATTCAGAAAGCAGTCTGCAGCTGTAACCTGAATTAAGGTATGCTTTTGCCAGGCCTTTTTTATATCCTGCAAGTTTAGCTGATTCAGCTGCCTGTTTGCACAGTACCAGAGAAAGCTCTGCATTTTCTTTTCTTGCTATACTGGCTTTCTGTATAAGATCTTCAATACCTTCGGTATTTGAGGGGTAATATTTAATTTTGTTTGCCTGCATGGATTCGGATGTGGTGGTTTAATTTTAAGATTTATTTTACCAATGTCATTTTTTTGATATCATTAAAACTTCCTGCTTCAAGCTTGTAAAAATAAATTCCCGAAGCTAACTTTTCTGCATTAAATGTGATTTTATGATTGCCTGCATCAAGCTGCTGATTTATAAGTACGCTTACTTCCTTGCCAAGTACATCAAATACTGTTAATTTAACATTTGTAACTGCTGCAAGATCGAACTGAATACTTGTAACAGGATTAAACGGGTTCGGGAAGTTTTGATGCAGTGAGTATCCTGAAGGAATTTCCGAAATACTTTCAAGATCACTTGTCCATCCCGGTGATACTGTTGAAATATAGGAGCTGCCTGCAGCATTATCCATTATTAATTCACTGTATCCTGTTACTACAACTGTTCCGCCTTTTGTTGCTACATCTGTTGCAAGATCATTTGTATATTCATTCATACTGTACCTGTTTACTTCAAGCTGGTTACCGTTATTCTTTTTATATCTTACAGTTGCATAATCAAAATTATTTTCAGTACCGAAACTTCTGCCTGTAATAACAATATTGTTTCTGAAAAGTGAAATAGCTGTTGCAACATCTTCATCATCTCCTGTTCCGTTATATACTTTCACCCATTCCGATGTTCCCTGCCTGTCATATTTTATTGTCAGGTAATTTACATTTCCAACTGCATTTTCAGTTTCTCCGGTTATATATACATCTTTATCTTCATCAACAACAATCCCCCAGGCTTTATCATTCTCATTTCCGTTACCATTATATGTTTTGCTCCATACTATATTCCCGGATGTACTGATTCGCGCGGTATATGTATCTGTATTTCCGTCTGAATTAGTAATATATCCTGTTATATAAGCATTATCGCTTTCATCAACTACAATGCCCCATGCTTTATCCTCCTGGCCGGCTCCGCCATCAACTGTTTTCATCCATCTCTGCACGCCGTTTCTGCTGTATTTTATAACAGCTATATCTGTATTTGTACCTGATGCTGTTATAAAACCGCAAACAAGTACATTTCTGTCTTTATCTATTGCAATAGAAGTTCCTTCAGCATTCAAATTGGATGAACCGTCTTCGATTGCCGTCCATAAAATATCGCCTGAACGGTCAATTTTCATTGTGAATATATCTGTATTTCCGTCAGTTCCGGTTGTATAACCTGTTACATAGATATCATCGCGGTTATCTACAGCAATTGCAACCCCTTTATCAACAACCGCATTTGTTGTAACCGAAAAAGATCTAGCCCACAATAAATTTCCCTGTTTTGAATACTTTAAAATGACAGCATCTTTTGATCTTCCGGTATTTTGTGCATACCCTGTAACGTAAATATTATCATTATCATCAATACATATTCCTAAACCTTCGTCATCGGAATTAGCAGTTCCGTTATAGCTTCGAACCCATACTGTATCACCCTGGGAGTTATATTTTATTGTCACTATATCGTTCCCTGTGGCTGATTCCTGTGTGTACCCTGTCACATAACTGAAATTACCTTCGCAAACTACAGCGTTTCCTTTGGAACTTGCAAAGTTAACATCGCCTGATTTAAAACCGTAATTTGCTACCCACTGGGAATTGATAAAACTTAAATTGGATAGGACGAACAGTGTTAATATGAGCTTTTTCATGATATATTTTTTTTAATTTTTAATTTTTTCTCTTATAAATCAGTTTTCATTTTTAGTTTAAACCCGGATTAATAAACAGGCGGTAAATTAATACCGCCTGTTTGGGGGATTGGGTTTAAGCCGATCATGCTTTGCTTAATGCTATCTCTTTCGAGAGATTTAAGTAATAAGCCGGCTCAACATGAGAAACTGTATCTTTTATATGCCCAAGCATTAATGCCTGTATCTTGTTGGCTTCTGCGAGGTTGTTCAGCTTTTCAAGATATTTATAATGTCTGTCCATGCATTGCTTAGCTTCTTTGTAATTGCCTGTCAGGCTGTAATTATCACTGTATATCTTGCTTATTTTGCTAAGATCTTTATATGACTTGGCTGTTTCCGCAAGCTTTTCTGCAATTGAAAGGTAGCTAGCTGCCTTTTCTGTATCGTTGAACTTTAAATACAGCTTTGCAAGACCGGTATTGATTCTAACTATATTCATAACATCATTGATCTTCTGTGATACTTCAAGACCATCCATAAAATACTGCTTTGATGTCCTGTAATCATTAAGCTCAAAATACAGCTCGCCAAGCTCACATAATGTATGGTCAACAGAGCTTTTATCGCCAATTTCTTTATAGTACTTTAAAGCGCGGTTATAATATTTAATTGCTTCAGGAAAACATCTCATCTTCATGTATGCTTTTCCTAAGTTGGCAAAAACCTGTGTTTCTGCCTGCCTGTTGCCGTACTTTTTCATGATTATCATGGCTTCGCTTAAATATGTGATGGCATTGGAAAAATCTTCCATATAAATGTAAGTTCTGCCAATGTTAGCCAGTGTAAAGCTTTCATCAATTAAGTTCTTTTCTGCCATGGTTTTCTTTAATGCTTCTGTGAAGTACATTAAAGATTCATAGTAGCTTCCTGTTTCCAGGTAAACAATACCAAGGTTATTGAATAATGCGTAGTGAACGGGTGAACCGTTGCTCTTGGAAATGCTTAAGCTTTCAAGATAATTGTTTAATGCTGCTTTCAGGTCGCCGTTCTGCTGGTATGAAAGGCCGCGGTTCGTTAAAACCGTTGCTTCAAATGCAAGGTCGCCAATTGACTGCAGGGCATAGATACACTCATCGTAATATTCAATTGCTTTGGCAAAATTGCTTAAGCTGTAATATACGTTTGCAATTGCATTCAGTGTTCTTGTTTCGCCTTTTTTATCTTCAAGTTTTTTGTATAAGTTCAAAGCTTCCTGGTAATACTCAAGAGCAGCTTCAAAATTTGAAGATAACCTGCATGAAATACCTGCATTCAAATATGCTTTTGCCAATCCTTTGGTATAACCTAACAGCTGGGCAATGCTGATAGCTTCTTTGCTTACCGAAAGCGAGAGGTTGTTGTTATCTTTACGGGCTTCATCAGCCTGTTTGTTTAGTATATCAACCTCTTCGAAGCTATTCCTATTCAATTTGTTTATTTCTGTGGATTTCATTTCTTTTAATAGAAAATAGTTATTGATTAGAGGTTATTTTACTAAAGTCATTTTTTTAATGTCACGGTAATTGCCCGTTTTTAACTCGTAAAAATATATTCCGGATGAAAGACTCATATCTTTAAAACTAATATTATGTGTGCCCTGGTTTAAATATCTGTCTACAAGTATAGTTACTGTTCTGCCTAATACGTCATATACTGTTAATTTTACTATTCCTGATTCCGGAATATCAAATTTAATATTTGTATTCGGATTGAATGGATTCGGATAATTTTGATATAGTCTGAAATCTGCAGGAACATTTGTGCCGGAAGTTAATTCTGTAGACTTCCCGTATTTATACATTATTGTTGTAATATGGGACTGTTCAATATTACTTTCTATAATTAATTGACTTAATCCTGTAACTACTACTTTATTATTATCGTATACAGCTATATCTGTAGGCATATCATTGGTAAATTCTGTACTGCTAAATATATCAACCTGACTTTGAACACCAGTTACAGAATTATACCGAACTGTTGCAAAATCATAGTTATTATCCTCGCCATAACTTTTTCCTGTCACAATTACACTTTTAGTGTTGTCATTATTAATTATAATCCCAATAGCCGTAGCAACATCCTGGTAATGTAATGTGCCGTCAAATACTTGGGACCATAGGGTGTTGCCTGTATTGGAATATTTTATTGTGATATAGTTTACATTCATATTTGTATCTGTAGTTTCGCCGGTTATATATACAAAACCGTCTGTATCTACTACAATACCCCATGCTTTATCAATATGGTTTCCTCCGCCATTATATGTTTTCGACCATAAAATATTCCCGGTAGAATTAAGTTTAGCGGTATAACAATCCGGATAATCTGAATCTGTTGTGAATCCTGTAATATAAATGTATCCGTCAGTATCAACTACTATTCCCCATGCTTTATCTTCCTGCTCAGAGCCAATTGGCTTTATCCATTCCGTTGTTCCGTTGCTGTTTATTTTGATAACTACAATATCAGTATTAAAACCGGAAACTGTAGTGTAACCTGTAGCATATACATTTCCATAAGCATCAACAGCAATATCAGTCCCTTCGGAATTTAATTGATTTTCGCCGTCATATGATGTTTGCCACAGTAATATGCCGGATGGATCATATTTTAAAACTACTAAATCATTTAAACCATCATTGCTTTTTGCAAAACCGGTTACGAAAATATTCCCGTAACTATCCAATGTTATTGCATTACCAACGTCGCTTAAAGGTGATTCTGAATTTCTGTAATTTTTAGCCCAGATAAATTCACCATCAGGCGAATATTTTAATATTGCTATATCAGTTGATTTACCTTCTATTTCAGCAAAACCAACTACATATATATTCCCATCATTATCAATTCTTAATCCTTTCCCTTCATCGTTTAAGCTGGCTGAACCATTATAGCTCTTACCCCACACGAAATTTCCCTGTGGGTTATATTTAATCAGAACTATATCGTTATAGTTACCTTCTTCGTATGCATAACCTGTAACATAACTGTTACCATCAGCATCGCATACAACAGCATTTCCTTTAGCATTAGAAAAGTTAACATCACTTCCCGGGTTTCCGCCGTAACTTGATACCCATTGTGAGTGAGCTGTGCTGAATGTTAAAAGAAAAATTAAAATAAATAGTAGCTTTTTCATAATTAGTAGAAATTGTTTAATAAATTTATGAATGTTATCTAGTGATTGTCTCAAAATTATATCATTTAAAGCAGTTTTTTATTCACTGCGCACGTTATGATTGATTTTTTGCCCTCTTCACGGTAGGTTATTATATTATTACAGTATTTTTTTAAGCTTTTTATTTAAAATTTCATTACAAAATGCTTACAATCCAACCCGAGAACATTTCTAGTAAAAATCGTTAGATTATCACTATTATACGGTATTTCACTCTTATCTATGTTATAAATAAGGCTAAAAAGGAAGGAAAAATTTTTAAGTATCAGCTAAATTTCTGATTTATATAATAAATTGGTTACAATATCGTATAGAACCATATAATACACCCGGGAATTTGCTATAATATTCAATTCTTAATGGTTACTATAATGTAAAATTAATTACTGAAAAATAAATTAATATAGTGGAAGTTAAAGATTATCTAATAAGAGCTTTAATTTTACTGTTATAAAAAATTATAGAATTTGTTAATTTAAGTAAAGATTATTATTGTATTTTTATGATAATGGAATTCTTCTCTTAAAACTATTTATGCCGATGGATTGGAAATAAAAATATGCTTTAGAATTTGATTGTATAAAAGCATTTTTGAATGTTTAAAAAATAACAAAAAGTTCAGAAACTGAAGTTATATTAAGTTGATTTGTTTAATAATCCAATCTTTATAGTGCATAATTTTTAATTTCCCGGTTTCTGTCAATAATTTGTTTTTTGCTGCAGTATCAGGTTTTAATTTTAATTTTACAAGCTTTTCCATGAGAGTGTTGTAAATTTTAAATGAGCTGTACTGGTAGGCTGTAATTTTTTTATTTGATTTTAAAATCGATTTGTTCTTATTTAATTCATTGATAAATTCATCAATATGGCCTAATTCATATAATGCAACTAATTTATCAATCCTGATATCCAGATTTAATATCGGTAAATTTGAAGGGCAGGAATCATATATTTTTAATGCAGCAGCAAAATCTTTTAAATGCATTTTAATTTTCCCGATAGAATACTGTTTAACAGTCTCTCTGTACTCGGGTGCAAGGTTTTCAGTATAATTTTCTATAAATTTTTCAGCCCCTTTTACATCTTTTTGTTTCAGAGCAGAAAAAATATATTCCCTGTACAGCATGTTCGGGATGTATTCATTTCCTGTTCTTAAATATCCGTTATACTTTATTATTAGTTTTAACAGGTCATATATCTCTTTCACAAAATCGTACCTGCCTTTATTTTTCTGCAGAATTGCATATGAATACAGTAAGCTGAATATTGTAAATTTTGTGTTCTGTTCACATGAATGGATATTCTCAAGAAAAGCCATTTTAGCTTTATAATATTCCTTATCATTGGATTTTTTGCCATACAGTTTGTAAATATGTAACATTACATTCATATAACCTGCAAGCCTGCTGTCTGAATTGGATTTTATAATATTTTCAAAATTTATTTGTCTCATAAAAGAATCAAGAATTTTTGCAGAAGTCCCTGTAACCTGAAAATTTCCGATACTCCTCATTGCGCAATACATAGTCAGCAGCCGGATGACTAAATAATTAAAAAATACAGTTATGTTTTCTCCAAGCAATTCGTGAATTTCAGGAAATTTTTCCCTGTTTGTAAGATATTCGCCTTTTATCATCATCATCCAATCCAGATCGTATAATTGTTTTTCGCTGATTTTACTGTTATATTTTTCCTTTTTGATCAGTTTGTCAATTAAGTGCTCAAAAGATTCGTAAATTTTCCTGTGCATAAGTTCTTCGGCCAGTAATTTATCTCTCAGTGCGCTGTTTTTATTTATTCTGATACTTAAAAGAAAATTTTCAGTTATGCGGTTAAGTTCAGAAAGTCTTGAAATAATAACCCTTTTATTGAAAATTTTTTCCGGGTACAATGAATTATACATAGAGCCCAGTGTAAGCAGTTTGCTGTTAAAATCAGGATAAAATTTCAGCAGGTGCTCTGCCAAAGGCAGGTAATCTCTGCTTTCAAATACAGAATCAGATTTTATGTACCTGATATAACGCTTCAGTTCTATGGTTTGGATGGATGAAAGGAGTGTGAATATTTTTAATTTTTTCATAAAATCCCGCAATATTTATGGTTACAAAAATATATTATTAATTGTGATAATATATTGTTTTTAAATATAATTAATATCTTTTGTGGTTACAATATACAAATATTCTTTTGCTGTTTTTTTATCATTTGCTATTTTTGAATATTGGGGTAAAACAATTATATGGGTATTAAAGATTCAATTCTCAAGGAAGTATTGTACAGTAAAAAATGTTCATTCGGCAAATATCTATCCTTTATGAAAATTTCAATAAACGGCGGGCAAGAGTCAGATTTTTATTTTACACCTGTTGTTACTTCTGCCAAAAAAAGCTTTTTGATCATTTCCAAACAGATAAATGATAACTGGTATGAAGCTGTAAATACAATCGGACCAATTGTTGAACATTTGAAAATGGTTTATAAGTTCAGTACTGATAACTATAAACTCATTCTTCATTCGTATTTTGATACAGTAAAGCTGGAAAAATTTTATCTGATTGATCCTGAAGCTCATTTTAAACTCAAAATACTGAACATGAACGAATTCGAAAAGTTACTGGATTGAATCTGAAATATAAATTTTTATAAAATAAATATTCATAGCTTTTAGCCGGATCAGCAATAAACAAATATTACAGCCATGCTTCGGCGGGCATCCCCAGCTGCCGTTTATGATTGATGAAAATCAGTTATTATGCGGCAGCACTTTTTTTTAGTAACAGCTTGCTTTATGCTGAACTGTCTTGAATTCATTCCTTTATACTTAAAACCGCGTTAAGTATATTTGCCCCGAAGGAGTCCCTTGGGGGCATTTTATGAAAATTTCACTGAATTGGTTAAAGAACTACATCGATATTTCATTGCCGGCTGATGAGCTGGTTAAAGGGCTTACAGGCCTTGGTATTGAAGTAGAAAGTGTAGAAGATCAGCTTAATAAGCTTAAGAATTTTGTTATCGGCAGGGTAATAGAAAAGAAAAAACATCCGAATGCAGATAAACTCAGCGTATGTAAAGTAGATGCAGGTACGGGTGAATTACTTAATATTGTCTGCGGAGCTCCGAATGTTGACTCCGGGCAAACAGTCTGCGTTGCACTTCCCGGCGCAATTATTCCAAACGGTAATTTTGAAATAAAAAAGTCAAAGCTGCGCGGAGAAGTATCTGAAGGCATGATATGCTCTGCAAAAGAGCTGGAGCTTGGCGATGACCATAGCGGAATTATGGTTTTGGATACAGATCTCACTACCGGTACTCCGTTTTCAGAATACCTGGGATTTAATGATGTGATCCTTGAAATCGGAATTACGCCAAACCGTGGTGACCTTCTTTCTCATATCGGCATTGCAAGAGAGCTTGGCGCTTTAACAGGCAGCAAAGTTAAGGAGCCTGCAATTAAAAATGATTTCAGTAATGTAAGCCTTGACGAAAAAATTAGTGTAAAGATAGAGAACCCAAAAGGCTGTTTGCGGTATTGCGGTACTTTAATTGAAGGAATAAAGGTAAAAGAATCGCCAAACTGGCTTAAAAAATACCTTGTAGCTGCCGGTTTGAGGCCTATTAATAATATTGTTGATGTTACTAATTACGTTATGTATGAATGCGGCCAGCCGCTGCATGCATTCGATTATGATGCAATAGAAGATAAAAAGATCATTATCAGGTCTGCCGGTGGCGATACTGATTTTATTACGCTCGATAACAAAACCCGGAAGCTTCGTGAAGATATTCTGCTGATTTGTGACGGTAAAAAACCTGTTGCACTTGCCGGTATAATGGGAGGCCTTAATTCCGAGATAAATAATGAGACCGTTAATGTATTTATTGAAAGCGCTTATTTTGACCCGGTATTGACCCGTCTATCGTCAAAGTTCCTGGGACTGCAAAGTGATTCATCCTACAGGTTTGAAAGAGGGGTAGATATTGAAAGAACTTTATGGGCATCAAAAAGAGCGGCTGAATTGATAGCAGAGCTTGGTGAAGGTAATATTGTGCAGGGTATAGTTGATGTTTACCCAAACCGCTTGAAAGCTCCGGAAGTTGAAATGCGTATTTCCCATCTCAACAGGATCTCCGGAATACAATATAACAAAGATGAAGTATCTGCACTGCTTGACAGGATAGATATTAATTGTGTTAACAGTGAAAACGGCAGCATGAAATTCCGGATACCGTACGCCAGGAAAGAGGACCTGCAGAGGGAAATAGACCTTGTTGAAGAGGTTATCAGGCTGGATGGGTATGATAAAATCGGAATACCTGATTATGATACCCTGTATTTTGATCTCAGGGATTTTTCCGGGGCTGATTATGATAAGCTGAGGGAGATAAGGAAATATATTGTTGGCAGGGGATTTAAAGAAGTAATTTCCAATACACTTGTTGAAGAAAGTTTTCAGCAGAAATTTAATGATAATTATATTTCGCTTCTCAATCCTTCAAGCGATAAAATGAATGTCCTGAGAAGTGAGCTTTATACCGGTATGTTCGAAGTTATCCGGATGAATTTCGAAAATTCAAATAATTCATTAAAATTGTTTGAAACCGGAAATTCATTTAAGTACGATGAAAAAGGAAATATTGCTGAAAATAAATCAATTTTACTTGTTATGGCGGGTGAATACGATTATAAGGTTTTTTCACAAAAACAGCGGAATTTCACAATTCTGGATATGGCATCAGAAGCTGAAGCAATAATAGCTAAATTCAGCGTTGAAAATATCAAAAAATATGATTATAATTCGTTAGATTCTATGACAGAATATAAGATTGAATATAAAAGCCGGAACAATCTTATTTGTAATATCGTTAGCTTTTCCGGTAAATTTTTAAATTCAATTGGAATCCAAAGACCGGTGATAATATGTCAGATACCATATTAACTTTAAGCAATACTTTAAACGGAAGATCTATTTTTAAACAATACTCAAATTTTCCGCCGGTTTTAAGGGATCTCTCTGTAGCTGCTGAAAGCTCTGTAAAACAGGGAGAAATTTACAATACAATACTTAATTCCAATTCAGGCAGCCTGCTGCAGAAAGTATTGTTATATGATATTTTTGAGCCAAAAAATGAACCCGGAAAGATAAGTTATACTTACAGCCTCGAGTTCAGGGCAGATGACCGTACTTTAACGGGCGATGAAGTAAATAAAATTATGGAAAAAATTGTTTCTGAGCTTCACAAAAAACATAAAGCTGAATTAAGGAAGTAAAACTGTTGTTTTTATAACAGTCATTTTATATGGATAATTCTATACTTAAAGTTAACGATTCCGGCTTAAAAAATGAAATTGAGAAGATGTTCTCAAAAGTAAAAGTACTGGTGGAAAAATTCAACATATCCAGGGATGAGAACAAATTACTCAAAGAAAAGGTTAAAGATTTAGAACATTCCTTAAGCGAGGCTGAAATTAAAGTCTCTAACAGGAACAGTGAGCTTTTAGTTAAAGATAAGGAAATTACAGATTTAAAAAATAAGATTCTCGAAGAAAGAAAAAATAAAGTTTCAGGCGAAGATAAAGCTCAGTTAAAATCAAGGATACGCGAGCTTATGGTCAGGCTTGATTCGCATCTCGAGCAAAAGAGTAATAATAATTTTTAGCTTCAAAGTGTAAATCCGGAGCAGCGATAAATTTTTAAAGGCTAAAAATTATTGTTTTCATGTTTCACAGCGGTCGGGAAATAAAATTTAAATTTAAACTTCAATAGTTTTATGGACTCTAAGGATATCAGGATTAAAATATTCAATAATCATTATACTTTAAAAGGTGATGATGTTGAGCTTCTTGAAAAAAGTGCACAGTATGTGGATACTTTAATGCACAAAGTTCAGAACGATATTCCGAACCAGTCCGATTTTACTGTAGCTATAGTTTCAGCTCTTAATATTGCAGAAAATTATTACAGGGAAAAAAATTCCGGGTTTATTCTGGATCAGAATTACAGGTCATTAATTAACGGCTTAAATGCCCAGGTTAAAGAAATTAATGATTATATAGACAGCAATACTTAAAATTTCTGAATTTTTCTTTGTTTTTTGAAGTTTAAATTTGTTCTTTTTAAATACTGGTTTTAATTAACCGCACCGACCGGCCGTAGCCAAAAATTAAATAGATCCAACACTATTTAATTGGGGAGAACGCTCGATTAACAATGTCAATTACAGGCCTCGTTCACAGCCAAGTGTTGTGAAATCGCCGGGACTTTTTAAGTCCCAGGAGCTTTCGGGTTCCAATAACGTGATCAGTGGAAGTTAAAAGACATTTCGGCACTCACCCACTGTGTTGAAAGAGGGATCTATAACTCTTTCGCTATGGTTTTCGTGTGCGGTTTTTTATTTTTAAAAATATTGAATTTGTATATTAAAATGCTTCACCTAAAAATATATGTTAGAATTACGGAGAATTAAATTATGCTTCAGGAAATTTATGTATTAATACCTCTGATCGTCATACTCTGTGCGGCGACATTTTATCTTGGATGGTTCCTCCAGAACAAGGTAACAAAAGGGAAAATTAACAGCGCAGAGGAACAGGCAAAAAGAATTATTGCCGACGGTGAAAAAGCAGCCCTTAATACAAAAAAAGAAAAGCTGCTTGAAGTAAGGGACGAATGGTATAAAAAGAAACAGGAATTTGATGCCGATTACCAGTCCAAAAAAAATAAGCTTAAATCCTTTGAAAAACAGCTCCAGGAAAAAGAGGAGAATATCAGCAAAAGGATAGATGAATATGCTAAAAAAGAAAAGCAGATCAATAAGCTTGAAAACGATTACACCGGTAAAATAAATATTATCAGCGAAAAAGAAGTAAAGCTTGATAACCTGATCCAGGAACAGAACAACAAGCTTGAAAATATTTCAGGATTAACTGCCGAAGAAGCTAAAACTATCCTGATGAATAACCTTATTGAAGAAACCAAGATGCAGACTGCTTCAAGGCTTAAGGAAATAAGGGATGAAATGAAGCTTGAAGCCAAAAAGCTGGCACGAAACCTCATTGTTCAGGCTATTCAGAGAAGCGCTGCTGACCATTCCGTTGAAACTACGGTAAGTGTTCTTAATATTCAGAGTGATGAGTTAAAAGGAAGAATTATTGGCAAAGAAGGAAGAAATGTCCGCGCTTTTGAAGCTGCAACCGGTGTTGATATTATTGTTGATGATACCCCCGAGGCTATTACAATATCGGGATTTGACCCCTTCAGGCGTGAAGTTGCAAAAATTTCAATGGAAAGATTAATTGCCGACGGCAGAATTCATCCTACCAGGATCGAAGAAGTTGTGGATAAGGTAAGGAAAGAGCTGGAGGAGGAAATTATCAGGATCGGCGAGAATTCCATAATTGAATGCGGACTGCACGGCCTGCATTCTGAAATGATAAGGCTTGTTGGCAGGATGAAATACCGTACAAGTTACGGGCAGAACCTGCTTCAGCACAGCATTGAAGTGGCTCACCTATGCGGTATTATGGCAGTTGAGCTTGGTCTCGATCCGGTTATGGCAAAACGCGCCGGATTGCTTCATGATGTAGGCAAGGTTATTGACAGGGAAGTTGAAGGACCGCATGCAATATTAGGATATGAATTAGCCAAAAAATATAAAGAACATCCTGTTGTATGTAATGCTATTGGCGCTCACCATGAAGATATGGAAATGGAAACACCGATTGCAGTTATAGTACAAGCCTGCGATGCAATCAGCGGGGCGCGCCCCGGCGCAAGGCGTGAATCAGTCGAAGGTTATGTAAAACGCCTGCAAAAGCTTGAAGAAGTTGCTAAATCATTTGAAGGCGTTGGCAGAACATATGCTATACAGGCGGGCAGGGAAGTGAGAGTTATTGTTGAGCACGATAAAGTAAGCGATGCGCTGGCAGATCAGCTTTCTGTTGATATTGCTACAAAGATCCAGGAAGAAATGGAATACCCGGGACAGATTAAAGTTACTGTGATCAGAGAAAGACGTTCAGTAGCTTACGCTAAATAAATTCTGTTAAGTGACTGAAAAGCTTAAGATAGGCATAACAGGAGGTGTAGGTTCAGGAAAAAGCCTGGCTGCATCTTATTTTGAAGAGCTGGGGTACCCGGTAATATACGCCGATAAAGTAGCAAAACAGCTCTACACTTCAAATAAACTGCTGCTTTCAAAGCTTGTTAAAGAATTCGGCAAAAGCATTATTGATGAACACGGGAACTTATCCCGTGAAAATGCCAGAAAAATTATCTTCAGCAGCAAAAAAAATATTAAAAGGGTGAACTCTGTAGTTCACCCTTTTGTATTCCGGCAAATGGATAAGATATACAGTAAGCTTAAAAGCAGGATTGTGTTTTTTGAGGCTGCCATTATGTTTGAATCAGGCAGCTATAAAAGAATGAATTACGTACTGCTGATATTCACAAATAAAGAACTGCGCATTAAAAGGCTGGTTAAAAGAGATAACCTCAGCCGGGCAGATATACTTAAAATAATGAAAATGCAGCTGCCTGAAACTGAAAAATTAAAACGGGCAGATTTTGTTATCAAAAATAATTCAATCCCTGCGGCATTAAAAAGAAAAATTACTGCATTCAGTAAAATATTAGAGGAACTATAGGAACATTGGATATAAATAACCTGAAAGACCGTGAACAGAACGATTTTTTCCATACTTATAAACGGCTTGAAATAGCCGTTGAAAAAGGGGAGGGTTGTTATTTATATACTGCCGGCGGCAGTAAAATACTTGATATGTTCGGCGGTCTGGCGGTTAATGTACTTGGTTACGGTCACAAAAAAATGAACGATGCCATTAAAGAGCAGGTTGATAAATATATCCATATTTCAAATTTTTTTTACCAGGAAAAACAAATTGAGCTTGCTGAAAAAATAAAAACACTTTCAGGTGCCAATAAAGTATTTTTCTGCAATTCAGGCACCGAAGCTGCCGAAGCAGCTATTAAGCTTGTACGTAAATATTTTTCCGGCAGCAATAAAACAGAACTTGTTTCATTCACCGGCTCTTTTCATGGCAGAACTATGGGGGCTTTATCACTTACTGCCCGCAAAAAATACCGTGAACAGTTCCGGCCTCTGCTGCCGGGTATTAAACACCTTGAATTCAATTCAGCTGATGACCTTGAAAGAGGTATTAATGAAAATACCGCTGCAGTTTTTATTGAATGCCTGCAGGGTGAAGGCGGTATCAACCCGGCATCAAAAGAGTTTATTTTAAAGCTAAATGAATTGAAACAAAAATTCGGGTTCCTTATTTCTGCCGATGAGATACAGTCAGGGGTTGGCAGAACGGGAACTTTCAGCGCTTATACTCAATTCGGGCTTGATGCTGATATCATCATAATGGCAAAAGGTATCGGCGGCGGACTGCCCCTTGGAGCAATAGCCGGATTTGAAAGAGTTGAAAATGTTTTCACATACGGCGAGCACGGTTCAACATTTGGAGGCAACCCTGTAGCCGCAGCAAGCGGTATTGTGGTTATGGAAGAGCTTGAAACAGGATTAATGAGCGCAAATTCTGTAAAAGGAAAATTACTTTTTGATAAGCTTGCTGCAATGAAATTAAAATATCCTGATAAAATTAAAAATATCAGGGGAATGGGTTTAATGATTGGCATCGAATTAACTTTCCCTGGCGAAAAAATTACCATAGAAATGATGAAACGCGGCGTGCTTGTAAACTGCACCAATGAAAATGTTATCAGACTGCTTCCGCCGTATATAATTACGAATAATGAAATTGAACTTTTTATAAGAGTTTTTGATGAAGTGATTTTATCTGTTTAAATTATGCAGTTTATTAAAACTAAAAAGCCGCCGTTAATAACGGCGGCTTTTTTTATGCGGATAATTTTTTATGCATAACCCCATTTAGCTTTATTTGCTGCAATTTGTTCAGGAGTCGGATTTTTACTGATAGGGGTTACTTCTGTTGTGAAATCTTCAGGCGGATGTACCTCGAATACTTTTGCATTCAGTTCTATATCAGCATTGAATATTGCCGGTACCTGTGAATCTTCGAATATTGCCTGCCACGGACAAGCCGGCTCGCAGGCTGCGCAATCTATACATTCAGCTGGATGTATATACAGCATATTCTTCGGGAAGTTTTCGTCTTCAACCTGTATTTCATAAATACAATCAACAGGGCAGACTTCTGCACATTCTGTATCTTTGCAGTCAAGACATAATTTGGTTATTACCCATGGCATAGTTTTATCTCCTTGATTAGTAAGTAACTTTCTTACTCAAATATAAAAAATACAAAATGATTTTAAAAAGAAAAATTTCGGTATATTGATATATTTCATCACTATTTTATGACATTAGTCATTAAATTAGCTTAATAAATATAACATTTATCATAATCTCAAATATTTTTAAGGTAAATTATTTCGTTTCCTTAATATCCATTCAAATGAAAACAGCAGCACTGCCAGAATCAGGTAATATTTATTTCCCCACAGGTCAAATCTTAAATACCTCTTTTCATCAT